>ERZ1026876.1383-NODE-1383-length-12104-cov-6.874263_pt1 | contig 12104 bp, 10 predicted proteins | sample MGYA00380168_ERZ1026876 | MGnify/ENA primary metagenome ERZ1026876 (study PRJEB33269, sample SAMEA4719804) | human gut metagenome | biome: human-associated habitat; feature: organic feature; material: feces | place: Cameroon | collected 2013-10 ... | reverse complement strand
ACAGAGTCCTCTGTTGGAGACTTTAATGTTGATATCTATGCATCTGAAACAGGAACAGATAGAAAGATTATCATTGAGAATCAATTAGAAGATACAGATCATGACCACCTTGGAAAATTAATTACTTATGCATCTGGTAAAGATGCAGATGTGGTTATATGGGTTGTGAAACACGCACGTGAAGAACATAAGGCAGCAGTTGAGTGGCTTAATAATCATACAGATGATAAGATTGGTTTTTTCTTATGTGAGATAAAGCTTTTCCAGATAGGTGATTCTGATATTGCTCCATCATTCACTGTAGTGGAAAGACCGAATGATTGGACAAAAGAGATTAAGAAAACTACGCTTACAAACCCAACGCAGCAACAGAGACTTGAATATTGGAATGCATTCAATGATTATGCCTTTCAGAATACTGAATTCGCAAAATCATTTAATAAGAGAAAACCTAATACAGACCATTGGATGGATTTCAGTATTGGCTCATCAGCTTGCCACATCAGTGTTACACAAATTCAGAAGAGAAATAAAGTTGGAGTTGAATTATACATAAATGATGATAAAGAACTCTTTAAAGGTCTTTATTCACATAAAGACGATGTGGAGTCTGCTATGGGCTTGGCACTTGATTGGAGAGAATTGCCGGAGAGGAAGGCAAGCCGTATTATCGTGGAAAAAGATGTGAAGTTTGATGATCAGAATGCCTGGCCACAGCAGTTTGAGTATATTATGGATGTCTGCATGAAGATGAAGAAGGCATTTAGGAAGTATTTGTAATAATCTGCAAAAATTACAGGGACTCTTATAAAGGAGGGTTCAACTATGACAGACGAAAAGAATATATTATTGCCTTCTCCGATTATTGATGCAAAAGAAGATGACTCTATTAAGAAACTTTGCGAACGATATGAGAAGTTGATTACCCCAGGAATGCTGGCAAAAGCAGGGAAGAAAGTAGTCGAGGTTATTCCTAAACCTATAAAAAATGTGAGAAAGAAAGCTAAAGATGCAATTACGGAACAGGAATTGTATGCACAATGCATGAAGGTGGCTGTAGAGGGATTTGAAATTCTTGAAAAACAGGCTGCCAAATTAACTGTTAGTGAAAACACAATAGTAAAGAAAATTAATGAGGTGTCGAAGGATGTTGACATTACATCGATAGATGAAGTATGCCTTGCAAGAAGTTATGATATTTCAAAATTGGTTAACAAGTACAAAACGCAAGATTTAGGATTAGCTTTAGTAGAAGGTGGTGCTACAGGATATTTCGGATTTGCAGGATTGCCATTCAATTTGGTATTGAGTACTTTCTTATATTACAGAGCGGTACAGTCAGTTGCAATGTATTATGGATATGATATAAAAAATGACCCTGCAGAGTTAGTAATAGCAAGTGATGTATTTATGAATGCATTAAGCCCCAATAGTCAAGGTACGAATGAGGTTACTGGAATTATCGGAAAAATCATGATTATGACGGAGATAACAGCAGTAAAACAATTAAGTAAGAAAACTTGGGAAGAGATGGCTAAACACGGAGGAGTAGCATTACTTATTTGTCAGATGCGTGCATTAGCTAATAAAGCAGCACAAAAAGCACTTGAAAAGGCAGGACAAAAAGGACTTGAAGAGAGTTTATTTAAAGGTGTATTTGAGCAGATTGGAAAGAGTCTGTCAAAGAAAGCTTTAGGGAAAGCGGTACCTGTAGCTGGCGCAGTGATTGGAGCAATGTTCGATACTGCGCAAATGAATACAGTTTTGGAATATGCAGATGTATTCTATAATAAGAGATATTTACTTGAAAAAGAAGTTCGAATTAATATATTGCTTGGAGTATCAATCCCCATTGAATCTGTAGTAATTGATGTTCCAGAAAAAGATATTGTTTCTGTTGAAGATGGTGAGAGTGAATTGCAGGTAGAATAATCGTTAAGGGGGAATACTATGGTTTTTTTAGCAAATTTATTTAAGAGTGCATTTGATATTTGGCTTGAGAATGCATCGTATGAAGAACTTGCAGATGACCATGAAAAACGAAGACAAGCATGGCTAAAAGAAGGTGCCGGAGACAAAACGCCAGAGCTGCGAAGAATTGATAGCGAAATGGTAAGACGCTCTAATGAAAAATATGAGAGAACATCCTAATGCGAAGCCTGTGCATAGAGAACATGGTCGATACTTGCCTAATGACGATTAATATGTTTAGAAGGGTGTGTATCTGCACATTCTTTCGTTAAATAATACACACCCCCGTCAGTAGTCTGAACCCCCTTAACTGACTACGATTTGACTACTACACATTGCCTTGAATTGCACCATTTTGAAGTGGTTTGCAAAAAGTGTAGTAATTCACAAGAAAAATACAATGCTCGAAAAAGTCGATAAAACCTTGCAAAACTCGGCATTATAGGGCATTTCAGAACAGGAGAATTTTATGATTAAAGTACTTTTCATTTGCCACGGCAATATCTGCCGTTCCCCAATGGCGGAATTTTTACTAAAGGATATAGTAACCAAACGCGGCATCGCAGACCAATTCTACATTGCATCTGCGGCAACGAGTACGGAAGAGATCTGGGGCGATGTTGGCAATCCGGTTCATCCGGGAACTAAGAAGAAGTTAGCGGAGCACGGCATTTCCTGTGAAGGAAAACGTGCCGTGCAGATTACCAAAGCGGATTATGCAAAGTATGATTATCTGATCTGTATGGATTCTATGAATCTGCGGAATGTAGCGAGAATTTGTGGCAGAGATAAAGATGAGAAGATCTATCGGCTGTTAGATTTTACGGATGATAAGAGAGATGTAGCAGATCCATGGTATACGGGCAATTTTGACAAAACGTATGAAGATATCATGAAAGGTCTGGATGGCTTTTTGGAATATTTATCCCTTGATTAAATGTGAAGAATATTTAAAATATGGGCAATGCCGTCAAAATGTGCATAGTTTGACGAACGGATGTGAGGGTTGTGCTTTTTGTGTTTTTCGAGTACAATAATATATATATGATTTGTTTGAATGGTAGAAAGAGCGGAGGTGAGATCTTATGATGAATGCAATTGGTATGAGTAATCGATATGCGATTCCGATTTCCAATGTCAACACAGTAACACCGGTGTATACTGATAATACGGTATTTAGTTCACGCAAGGTTTCACCGGTGGAGTGTCAGACGTGTAAGAACCGGAGATATCAGGATGGTTCGGACGAGATGGTATCCTTTAAGACGCCGGGGAAGATTTCACCGGAGGAATCTTATGCTAAGGTAATGTCACATGAGAAAGAGCATGTGGCCAATGCAATCGCAGAAGGAAATGAATCAAACAAAGAATTAGTGTCGACCACGGTTTCGCTTAAGACCTCTATTTGTCCGGAATGTGGACGTGCGTATATTTCGGGAGGTACAACGACAACACTGATGAAGACATATGGTAAAGATCCGTATAGTCAGAATCAGAAAGCATTCGAGAAGGAAGCAGCTACGGGCAATCGGATTGATTATGTAGCCTGATCCATACCGTGCATAGCAGATATAACATATAGAGAACAGGAGTATAGAATGAGTTACGCAGATGATTTATTTATTAAAATGTGTACGGATATCATAGAGAATGGATATAGCACAGAAGGAGAGAAAGTAAGACCCAAATGGGAAGATGGCAGTTATGCATATACGATTAAACAGTTTGGTGTGGTGAATCGATATGATCTGTCAAAGGAATTTCCAGCACTTACCTTACGCAAGACTTATGTGAAGTCTGCAGTAGATGAGATGTTATGGATCTGGCAGAAGAAGTCGAACAATATTCATGATCTGAAAAGTCATGTCTGGGATGAATGGGCAGATGAGACGGGTTCTATTGGTAAGGCGTATGGCTATCAGATGGGTGTCAAACATCAATATGCAGAAGGAATGATGGATCAGGTGGATCGTGTAATCTATGATCTGAAGAACAATCCTTACAGCAGAAGGATTATGACGAATATTTATGTGCATGCAGATCTGCATGAGATGAATCTATACCCGTGTGCATATAGTATGACATTTAATGTAACGAAGAAACCGGGGCATGATAAGCTGACATTGAATGCAATACTGAATCAGCGGTCGCAGGATATTCTGGCTGCGAATAACTGGAATGTGGTACAGTATGCGGTACTTGTGTACATGCTGGCACAGGTATGTGATATGGAACCGGGCGAGCTTGTACATGTGATTGCGGATGCACATATTTATGACAGGCATATCGATATTGTAAAGGAACTGATCAAGAGACCGACGTATCCGGCACCAAAGTTTCATTTGAACCCGGAGATCAAAGATTTTTATCAGTTTACAACCGATGATATTGTGATTGAGGATTATCAGGCGGGAGAGCAGATCAAGAATATTCCAATCGCGGTGTAGAGGTTCCATACACAGATCAATGAGAGTAGGAATGAATATAGTTTGTTGATTGAGAATTACGGATATATAGAATGGTATTAAGTTAGGAGAGATAACATGCAGTTAATCGTAGCGGTAGATGAGAATTGGGCAATTGGTAACGGCAATAAGTTGTTGGTGCGAATTCCGGAAGACCAGAAGTTCTTCCGTCAGACAACAATGGGAAATGTTGTGGTGTTAGGACGAAAGACATTGGATGAATTTCCGAACGGACTTCCATTAAAAGGACGAAAGAATATTATTTTGTCAAGAGATGAGAATTATCAGGTACAGGATGCTACGGTGGTACATTCCAAGGAAGAACTGTTACAGGAATTGCAACAATATGACAGTGATCAGGTGTTCATTATCGGTGGAGAAAGCATTTACCGGATGATGTATGAATATTGTGACACTGCACATGTGACAAAGATACAGTATGCATATCAGGCGGATAAATATTTCCCTGATTTAGACAAAGAACAGAATTGGAGTATTGTTGGAGAAAGTGACGAGCAGACATACTTTGATCTGGAATATTATTTTTACAAATACCACAATTCAAATCCCAAATCTCTTTTAGAAGAGTAATATTAAGAAGGAAAGACTTCGGGCAGAGAATGATTCTTGTCTGAAGTTTTTTTGTATTTGTAACATTTGTACAAAATATCCTAGAAAAAACTACACAATTTATAAAAAATGCTTTGTTAATAGAATAAAGTGTGTTATAATCAATTCTAGATTTTAATATTTGGAGGATGTACATGATGGGTGAGATTATGTTAACAACTGGTAATGGATTTGAGGGATATGAAGTAGTAGAATATTTGGGATTTGTCAATGGACAGATTGCACTTAGTTCTAATTTCTTTAAAGATTTATCTTCGAATCTTGCAGAGTGGACAATGCAGGAGAGCACAACAGTAACCAATAAGTTGGAAAGTGCAAGTGAGAATGCTGTTGAGAATTTAACACAGGTAGCAAAGAAAAAGGGAGCGAATGCGGTTATTGGTGTAGAATTGAACTACACCGGTTTTTCAAATAATACGATCGGTACGGTAGCTTCCGGAACGGCTGTTAAGATTCGCAAAAAAGAGCCGATTCATAAGATTACAGCATCTAAGATTTTTGTAAGCAATTATTATAACATGTTGATGCCAAGACCGGTTGAGGTAACACTGGCAGGCGAGGACAACATTGTTAAGATTTCTCCGTTGTTCTACAATTACAATCAGGATGAGATCAAGGCGGTGCGGTGTGACATTGAACTTACAAACTATTATGAAGAGAAATTACTTTTACAGGGAATTGATTTTGTATTTGAGAAGAACAATGTAACAAAGCTTCGTGCGGATTTTGTAGAATGTAAGCTTCCGATGAAAGATATTCCGTTGATCAAAGATGTCAAGGTATATGTTAAGAAATATGTAACGGCTAAGGGCGTATTTGCTCCGGATGCAGATCCTGTTGATGTAACTCTTTCTAAGAGAAGTTTAGAAGGTCTGAAGGATAAGAGAGGCAAAGATGCCGTTGAACGTTATAAGTCAGATGGAACAACCTGGTTATGTAACTGTGGTTACATCAATGCAGCAGGTGATGAGGAATGTGCAATCTGCGGAAGAAAAGAAGAAGACCTTCGTGTAAATGTCGGATTCAATTACGAAGAGATGTGTGACCGCATGAAGAGCTGTGAAGATGTTGCGGCAATGAAGGACATCTTGATGGAGTATATCAAAAAGGGTTCCATCGACGCAAAGTATCGTATGGAATTGCTTGAGATCATGGAGTCCGGACTTCAGTATGAGAAGACAAGAGGCGACATGAGAGGTACTGTATTAGATAAGGTATTGAAGGTATTTGAGAATTAGTGCATACATAGTATGGGGTGTATGAGATCATTTTGGAAGGTGGCTGGACATCAATTCGGTCACTTTCCTTGTGTTGGTGATTATCCGGCAATTCGGTCATGGAGAGAAAGAATAACGATAATGTAAATTCAAAGGGGAAAAGAAAGGCAGAGCAATGAAGACAGATACAGTTATTTTTGATTTGGATGGAACATTATTAAACACGTTGGAGGATTTGGCAGACAGTACCAATTACGCAATGCGGGCATTCGGACTAAAGGAACGCTCCATAAATGAGGTTCGAAACTTCGTGGGGAATGGTGTGGATGTTTTGATTGAACGGGCTGTGGAAGGAGCAATTCCCAAAGAGCAGGAGTTAGAATGTCTGGACGTATTCAAACAACATTACAGTAAGAATATGGATAATAAGACCAAACCGTACGATGGTATTATGGATGTAATAAAAGAATTGTTGAAACGGGGATATCACATTGCAATCGTATCAAACAAATTTGATGCAGCGGTAAAAGGGTTGAATGTTGATTATTTTGAGGGATTATTTCCGGTTGCGATCGGTGCATCTGATACAGTAGCCAAAAAACCGGCGCCGGATTCCGTGATCAAAGCCTTGCAGGAATTGCATAGTGACAAGGAAAGAGCTGTATATGTAGGGGATTCGGATGTAGATATTATGACGGCAAGGAATTCGGGATTACCATGTATCAGTGTAACGTGGGGGTTCCGCGATGAAGAGTTACAGCGGTCAATGGGTACGGATTATATCATACATAAACCGGAAGAATTGTTGGATGTATTAGACGGGAGGAACCGGGGAGAGTGTTAAATCGAATCGTAACGCTTTTGTATGAAAAAGGATATCGCCCATTTCGTGAACAGGATGGAAGTGTACTGATAAGAGATGCAGGTGATGTGATCTATGTTGTGGCGCTTAGTACATTTCGACCGGATGTTACATCGCAGAGATATCAGGATGCAGATGCAATGGTTGTGTTCAATGTGTCAGCTCAATATCATAAAACAGTGAAAATCCTGAATCTGGTGGCAGTAGAGAATGGGATGTTTGAAGAACCTGCCATGCAGTTTGTGGAGCAGTTAGATAATGTGTGGTTTGTTGCAAAAGACACAGGAAGAATTTATGTGTTTGAGAATCAGCCGCAGCAATTCGATGATTTATATACATACATAGAGCAGGGAATATACCGAAAAAGAACATCGAATACCACGTTTTCACCTACGCCTGTTAATTTAACAATTGTGGCATTGAATGTGTTATATTTTATCGCAATCGTTGTAATCAATGGCAGTTATAGTGCAATCTATGATTCAGATATTATGCTTCGTATGGGGGCACTCAATTATGAGTCTTTTATATCGGGAAAATGGTATGAGATTATTACATCATTGTTTATGCATTTTGGAATCGGGCATTTGTTTAATAATATGCTGTTGCTTGTTTATGCAGGCTGCCAGTTAGAGAAGATCATTGGAAAGATTCCGTATTTTATTCTTTATATTGCATCCGGTATTTGTGGGAATGTTGTATCATTGTGGTATTACCACAGTATCGGAGAATATGCGGTCAGCGCGGGTGCTTCCGGAGCGATTTTTGGCGTGATCGGAGCGTTACTGGTTGTGTTATTCATAAATCGGACAAAAACGGCAGAAACAACACCGAAACGACTGCTCTTTTTGGCATTTATTACTATTTATTATGGAATGACTACGATCGGGGTTGATAATGCTGCACATATTGGCGGTTTTATTTGTGGAATAATTGGTGGTTTTTTATTGTCAAAGGTTTCGCAATATGGTAAACTAGAAGAAGTGAGCTAGTTTTGGAGAGGTGAAATTGTGAGTACGGGAATTAGTATATCTAGTATCAATCGAATAAAGGAATTGGCTGATGAGAAGAGATTTGCAGAAGCACTTGAGATATTGGATACCCAGAATCTGGATAAGTCGATCAATCCGCAGTTTTTGAGAATCAGCGGAGAGATCTTTCGTGAGAATAAGCGTTATTATGATAGCAGAAAATATCTTATAAAAGCGCATCAGATGTCACCGCAGGGAACCCGTATTATTTCGGAACTGATTCAGTTATATTTGGAACTGGGCTATTATACAAGAGCACAGAAGTATTATGAGGAATATATGTTTTATGTATCTCCGGAAGATGTGCAGAAAGATTATGTCGAATATATAATGAAGAAGGCACAGGGAGCAGATATCAAAGAGATTGCCTCCATTTTGATTCCGATCCTGGAGACTATGCCGGAAGACCGGTGGAATTTTGAAGCGGTATTGCTATATGACAAGATGGACCGCAAAGATAAGGCACTTGAGGAATGCCAGTATATATTAGAGAATTATAAGGATTCTATTTATGTAGAACCTGTTATACAATATATAGATGACCAATTGGATGTGGATACATATTTTATGCAGTATCCAAAAGAGGAACAGACAGAAGATACAGAACTGTTTGGAGATCTGATCGGGCAGGAGGATGCCATTTTAGAGGCGGATTATTTACGGATGTACCCACCGGAAGCAAGAATTATGGTGGAAGCCGATGACAAAGATGGAATAGATGCCAAGCCAGTCAAAGAAAAGAAGAAAAAGAAGAAATCCAACCGCAAAAAAGCAGCGAAAGAAGAAACGACAACCGTTCAGTCGGATAGTGAAGATGCGACAGCTGTTGTTGCAGAGACAGAGAAGGATACATCACAGCAACGCACGGATGGGCAGGCAACAGAAGCATCTGTGCCGGAAACAAAAGAGAAAGAGACACAATCTGAACAGACACCGGAACAGTCCGTTCAAGAACAGGAAAAGAGTTCAGAGGAACAACGCAAAGAAGAACGGGAGATTGCTTTAGACAAGATCTTATCGAAAAAGGTTGACAAAGATAAGATCCGGGAGACGGCGAAGCATGTTGCACAATCTGTAAAAGATATTGATACATCAAAAACGAAAGAACAGGTGAAGAATGTTGCAGGCTCGTTGAAAGATAATGTTGCGAAAGCAACAGAGACATTGAGTGAAGCTGTTGGTGCGAAGATATCCATTGATTCCGAATTGTTAGAACCAATGTCAGAAGAGTTTGTGGATGGCATTATTGAAGGTGTTTTAGAAGCACCGAAGAAGACGGTTGGAGAAGTTGTTGTAAATGAGGAATTGGATGCATTGATTCCGGATTCACTAGAGGCGATTTCCGAGCAGGAAGCGGCAGAATTAGAGGCGAAGAAAGAAGCCGAGGAACGCATGGAGTTAGAAGCATTGGAAACATCCATGCGTTTGGAAGAAGAGAAGAAAGAAGCCAGACTTCGGAAGAAGAAACAAAAGGCGGTTGCAGCAGAACAACAGGAGACAACAATTTCCGAACAGCAGACACAGGAGCCTTCTGTGGAACAGGAAATGGAAGAGGAAGAAGTGGTTGTACAATCCGGTGTAGTTGCAGAAAAGATCGCAACAGTATCTTTCGAAGAACTCAAGGCAAGATTCTTAGAAGAAATGCAGGAAGAAAAACCATTAGATTCATTAGGATTTATGTCGGTTGTTCAATCAGATGTAGACAGTGCGATGAAGGAAAATATTCCACAGGAAGCTGAGATTCTTCATCAGATGATTGACAATAAGGAGTTTTATTCAGGAGAGGATTCCAAAGAGTTTGAATCGTTGGAAAGTTATGAAGGGGATGATTTTGAAGTTGAAGATTATTCATTCGTTTCATTTGGCTCTTCGGATAAGACAGAAAAAGAAATGTCACTGGTTGAAGAGAATTATGACGTAGAAGACATTTTTGCGGAAGAACCGATCGTTGATTTTGATACGATCATTCCTCCGGTAGAGATGGATACTTGGGAGGATGTTTCAGAGGAGATACATACAGAACCGATTCCGTTGCAACAAGAGCCGGAAGTAGAAACACAACCGGAGATCCGGGAGAATTCAGAAACTAATCTGGCAGACGTGACGATGACAGAACCGGTAGTAGAAATGGAACAATCGGATGTGATAGCGCCGGAACCGGAGACGGAACAGGCGGTTGTAATGGCGACGGAAGAAGAACCTGAAGAAAGTAATGCGGAGCCGGAGAATCAGGTCATTGAGACAGCTGTATCTGATGAAATATCGGGAGAAGATATATCAGACGGGCAGATCGTACAGGAACTTGTTAATGACAGGCCAGATAGGGAACAGATTAGAATCCGAATTGTTTTAACAAAAGAGATGATTCAAGGTTTGTCGGTGCTGAAAGAAAGTAGATGTTAAGATATGGGGATTCAGTTAAAAGGTGGAAATAGCGGCAATAAGAACCGTACCAATAATATGAATAGCAACGCTTTCGGGTCGGGAGAGTTAGAAGAAACACCGCAGATGAAAGAACTTCGCATGAAACGGGAGGCGGAGGTTGCAGCTGCAAAAGAGGCGCTGGCAAAGAAACAGGAGGAACAGCGATTAAAAGCTTTGGCTTTTGAACAAAGAGATGCAGCGAAGAGACAAAGGGAAGAGGAAGAACAGATAAAGAAAGATCCCAAACTTGCAGCAGAGCGAGAAAAGAGACTTGCGGCAGCAAGGGCTGAGGAAGAACAGAGAGCTAGATTTAAAGCAGAAGAGAAAGCTAAGATTGAGGCAGAAAGGCGGGTGCAGGAAAAGAAAATGGATCAAACAGAGGCATTAATTGCAGCAATCAGAGCACAAGTGGAAAAAGAGAAAGCGGCGAAAGTGGCAGCAACACAAAAGGAAGAAGAAAAGAAGATGATGTCCGGACAATCATCATCAAATAATAATAGTGCAAAACCACATTTTCGTACTATATCGCCGGAAGAAATGGCCAAATTGGAAGAAAAGAAGCGGATGAAAGCCGCGGGTATTACTCCAACGGAAGAAAAGAAGACGGAGCAGGAAAAGCCAAAGGCTGCACCGACTGGCCTGGATGGTTTATCAGGCGGTATTTCCGGTGGACTGGGAGGTCTTGGAGGAGGCCCGAGCCTTTCAAATCCAAATGGAAATGGACCAAGTTTATCGAATCCGACAAAGGGTCAGGAGACATTGAGTAGTACTCATGGCGGTGGATTAGGAATTGATATTACGGCCATGGAGAAATCAAATATTTCAATTGGTGCTGAGGAGAGTACAGTTGCACTTGATACAGAGAAGATCAATGCGGCTGTAGAAAAATCAAAAGAACCTGTAAAACAGGATACACCGGTAAAAGCACCGGAGCCGAATAATAGTGTGAAAGTGACAAGACCTCATGCACCTATACCGGAACCTGTACAGGTGGTTGGAGGGGCAAGCACAATTATTGTTGATGACGGAAAGAGTAATTGGGGAGACTCAGGTGAGCAGGAAGAAGTAAGCTGGGTATCTTCCGGTGCGGAACCGCAACATGTTCAACCACAGAATGAAAATGCAAAGAAAGATATGTTTGTAGATGAAAACGGGGATGTTATCAGTGTCGTTCCTGTAAGACAAAGACCAGTAGAGGAAAATGATGTTCAAAGTGCATATAATATTGACTTTGATGATGACGATGATGACATCATGAGTTTTTCAGCGTCTTCTGATTCGGCAGAAAAAGAAGAAGCTGCCCGTAAAGCAGAGGAAGAGAGAAAACGTGCAGAAGAAGAGGCCAGACATCAGGCTGCTGAAGCTGCACAGAAAGCGGAAGCAGAAGCGCGTCGTGCAGAGGAAGAGAAAAAACGTCAGGCTGCTGCAGAAGCAATGAAGAAAGCGGAAGAAGAGCAGAGACGGATTCGCGAGGCAGAGATAAAAGCACGCGAGATGGAAGAGG
>ERZ1026876.1381-NODE-1381-length-12115-cov-3.799171_pt1 | contig 12115 bp, 10 predicted proteins | sample MGYA00380168_ERZ1026876 | MGnify/ENA primary metagenome ERZ1026876 (study PRJEB33269, sample SAMEA4719804) | human gut metagenome | biome: human-associated habitat; feature: organic feature; material: feces | place: Cameroon | collected 2013-10 ... | reverse complement strand
TGTACGGCATAGGGGATCCACCAAGTTTCAATACATGCCCCCACGCGGGGGGCAACCGGCACTTTGCGGCAGTCGCAGAGGAGCTCTGCGAGTTTCAATACATGCCCCCACGCGGGGGGCAACCTCGTCCCAGCGCAAGTCCCCTCCTCCGTCCTCTGTTTCAATACATGCCCCCACGCGGGGGGCAACGCGTATCCCGTTTATTCCTACACCGGAACGGGCGGGTTTCAATACATGCCCCCACGCGGGGGGCAACTCAGCGTGCATTTCCAGTACCTACCCGTCACGACGTTTCAATACATGCCCCCACGCGGGGGGCAACAGCAGTCGACCTTCCGCCTCTGCCCACCGTCTGAAGTTTCAATACATGCCCCCACGCGGGGGGCAACGGACATCCCCGCTGGCGCGGCGGTGCGCATAGACGTTTCAATACATGCCCCCACGCGGGGGGCAACACAGGCGATGTGACGGGCACTCCGACCGCAGCCGGTTTCAATACATGCCCCCACGCGGGGGGCAACGGAAGTCATCAAAGAAGTGATTCTGCCAGCCTTGTTTCAATACATGCCCCCACGCGGGGGGCAACTTGCCGTGCCCCCGCCGCTTCGCGCGGAGGAGGTGTTTCAATACATGCCCCCACGCGGGGGGCAACACAGGCAGAGACAGGAGGAAACTAATATGACAAGTTTCAATACATGCCCCCACGCGGGGGGCAACCAAAGCGAGTCGGAACTTACCAAGATAGCCAGATGTTTCAATACATGCCCCCACGCGGGGGGCAACGGTAGACGAGATGTTTGTACACCTCCTGTTCCGTGTTTCAATACATGCCCCCACGCGGGGGGCAACCGTCCCCGGACTTCCCGTTGTGCTTGAATTGCGCGTTTCAATACATGCCCCCACGCGGGGGGCAACGTCCTGTTACGCGCGTGCGTGTAGAGCGTAGCAGGTTTCAATACATGCCCCCACGCGGGGGGCAACTCGCGTAAGTGCAGAAAAGGCACGGAGATATGGGGTTTCAATACATGCCCCCACGCGGGGGGCAACAACTCCTCGCAGCAGTATGCGACCACGGAGGCAAGGTTTCAATACATGCCCCCACGCGGGGGGCAACGAGGCACAGGAGAGAGACTGGGCAAGGCGATACGTTTCAATACATGCCCCCACGCGGGGGGCAACGCCTCTGTATCTTCATACTGTCCCGCAATCTAGCGGTTTCAATACATGCCCCCACGCGGGGGGCAACAGCCATCGCATACGTCAGGGATACTTATGCGAAGTTTCAATACATGCCCCCACGCGGGGGGCAACAGTATCAAGAGGCCGTCCACTTACAAAACGACCCTGTTTCAATACATGCCCCCACGCGGGGGGCAACGCTGGTAAGGGAGACCTACGCGCGCGGCACATGGTTTCAATACATGCCCCCACGCGGGGGGCAACGTCCTGTTACGCGCGTGCGTGTAGAGCGTAGCAGGTTTCAATACATGCCCCCACGCGGGGGGCAACCTGTATCGCCTCAAGGCGTCCGGCAGCCCCCATACAGAGTTTCAATACATGCCCCCACGCGGGGGGCAACACGCATAACAGACCTCCAAAAAATAGCCCGTGAGAAGGTTTCAATACATGCCCCCACGCGGGGGGCAACCCTGTTAAGATAACATCTTGAGCCCAAATAGTCACAAGAGTTTATTCCGCGAAGGTCGGATCCGATTGTCAAAGAGCGAACGGCGAGGAGTTAATCACGCATATAACTACCTTGCACACAACGAGTTATACCTTGCGCGAACCTCTACTAGCAGAGAAGAATAACCAACGGTTCGCGTTTATAGGAACAAGGTATCCTTTTCGAGATTGCGGCTTGACTTTACCCCGCAGTGTTCTATTTTTGTATCGCTTTTGTTTCCAAGTAGATAGAACCTAATACTATCCTGTTCCAGATCTAAAGCCTTAAGAACCTGATCCTTGAAAACGAGATATTGCGCCCAGTCAAGTTGACATTCAAAGACCGAGAACTGGACACGTTGCCCGTGATTCTTACAGATTTTTGCCACATGACGCAGGCGTTTTTGTCCTCCGTCCGAGGAGGTCATTACATCGTAGCTCACAACAACATGCATGTCAATTAGCACCTCACCGACTAATGAAGGGTGGATAGTCCTCGATATCTCCTCGGAGGTGCCGCGCCAGGATCAGGGCTTGAGCGTATGGAAGCAGACCTATCTTCATCTTCTCCTTCAGGAACGGATGAACGATTTCTTCCTGCTTACGTTCCTGCCATGCTTCAATCAAAGTCTTTCTAGATTCTTCATTCATTCGGACAGCTCCTGTCTCAGTCGTCTTGAAATCCGCGGCGTTGATCTGGAAGCGATTGATGAGCGAGAGAACTAGCCTGTCGGCGAGGCTTGCCCTGAATTCCTCCATCAAATCAAGAGCAAGTGCAGGTCTACCGGGGCGTAATGAATGAAGAAATCCGAACTGAGGGTCAAGCCCTACGGACTCCAATGCCCCGACACAATCATGAGCAAGGAGAGTGTACGCAAACGATAGAAGTGCATTTACTTTGTCAAGGGGAGGATGACGGGTGCGACCACGGAAAGTGAAACTCTCCTTTTGCTTCAAAATCAACGCAGGGAAGCATGAGAAATAGAGATTCGCTGTGGCACCCTCAAGTCCCATCAACTCCTCTATTGGAATGAAATCTTCTGTTGACATATTGGCCTCAATAGCGCCAGCTGTCCTTTTCATCACCTTGACTGCATATTCCAGTTTGCATCGGGTCTGTTCATCACATACATCTTCATAATCTCTCAGAAAACGCTGTATATTCGTTCTTGAGTTTAGAACCTTTGCAAAAAGAAACATACTTGCGATCCGAGAGCGTCTGGAAGGCTCCTCCGAAACAAGAAACTGGGAACGTCGCAAGAGAACATTGCCAGTAACACCACCCTGCACTCTTGCCAGAAAACGGCCGTTTGCTGTCAAGAATGAAATTGAAACGCCATGGTCAGCGCAAGCTCCCATTAGAAAAGGCGTACACAGGACATTCCCAAAACAAACAATGCCCTGGAGGTTCAAAAGGGGGATTTGTCCGACTTTTTCGCCCTTGACCGATACAACTATAGTCTCCCCCTCCAGGGAAAGAAATGCTCCCTGGGACGTGATGTACAGAACATTTAGAAGCTTTTTCACGTCAAAGACCCTTCATCAAAAAGCACTTTTTTGAGATACCGGTCAACTCTCCTTCTTTTTGACAAGACAGGGAGACAATAATCCTTAAGCGAGCAATTCGAACATTTTTCCTCATCCTCCACAGGGGGAGGTGGCTCATCCAAACGAAATAGTTCATGAACCTGCCTTATGATTTCCTCTGTCTCCTTGCGTAGTTTGTCGTTGAATTCTATCTCAAGGCGTCTGTGGGAACGTCCATAGTAAATCGCCCCTTTTGGCACAGAAAAATTAAGCATCTCCTCGAGACAAAAAGCCTGGGCGCAGAGTTGAACTGCATCCCGATTGTCTGATTTGGGCTTGCCCACCTTGTATTCGACAGGAAAGACCTTGCCATTTTCCTCATCGAATTCAATCAGGTCAGCCCGCCCGCTCAATCCGTATTTTGTCGAAGAAAGAAGAAGAGAGCGGACCTGCTTCAGACCGTCTGGCGAATATGAGACCGCATCGGAATCCACACGCTGATGGGCGAGAGTGCCAGAGACAGTGAAGATATTGTCACTCCAGAACTGTTCCTGGTGAATCAGGTAGCATTGTCTTTTGCAAAAGACAAAATGCTGCACTGCGGAGAGCTGGATGACATCCTCGTCTGGATACCCGTCCATCAACGTGTTGCGACTGTATTACAGAACTCTTCAGAAGCCCTCGACCAGCGTTGCCTCCACTCCGGGAATGGGAGTGATGTCAATCGAGCCATCCTTGCCGACCTTCAATGAAGAGTGAACCTTTGCCGAAGAGCATCTGCCATTGGGGCATCCATGATCCCACCAGATGACCTTGAGGACACGCATACTGCCATCGGGACGCGCCGATGAGGCGTCATTCTCAAAAAGCTTTGGAAGAAGTCTCTTAATCTTTTCTGCGTCTTCGTCGGAAAAGCCGGTCTTCTGGGCAAGTTGAGGACTCATGGCGCCATAGAAAACATAGACGCCGGAATCGACGCGATGCTTCATGCCCATGGTGTCAGATGACTTCTTCGTGCCATCCCCTTCGGAACTAACACTCTTTGTAATCTGAATGCTGGCAACATCGACGGGTTCTACGGAGAAAGCAGAACGAATTGTCACAGGACCGCGGATTCCAATGGACACGCTGTCTGCGCTCCCGACGCCCCCCTTCTTGTCATTCTTGAAAGCAAAGAGCTGCCCGAAGGCCCGCACGTCAAACCAAGTATCGCAGGCACGCATTCCATACTCATTTGCCTTGACGCCATTCAACATTGCGCTGGCGCGATTCTTGAGGGTGGAATAATCATCGTTACGACGGTCATCAGACTGGACAAAAATCTTCTCGCCTGCCTCCTGAAGGCGGTCACGGAGCTTGCGCTTCAGGCAAACATCGGAAACCTCACCAAATCCCTCGTATGTCGTGCGGGGACGATTCCCGTTGAGGGGATCCCCATTTGGGTTCGCGTGGTCCACGGAAAAAACAACTGCAAAATCAATCTTGTTACTTAAAGACATCTTCTAAACCCTCCTTGTTATTCCTGTTCGCTTTCCTCTTTGTTGTCGACAACTTCTGTTGACGATGTTTTCTTTGTGTAGAATGACTGCTTCTGACAGTAGAAACCAAGTAGATATTCGCCTGAAAGTGGCCTATTGGACGAGTAGTCTTCTTGGCTGAAAAGACCAAATACCTCGGACATCAGTTTCTCAAGAAAGACCGACAAGCCAGGATTGTTCGATGCAAGTCTTACCCTATACGGATTTAGCTGATTGTAAAGATTGCGCCAAGTAGAATAGGGGTGTTCTGAGAAGCAGGCCATAAGACGCATTGCATTTGTCGGACGTGACTGCTCTGAATCGGACATTGCGGATTTTTCAAGGTAGTCCGCAATCGCCAGAAGACGACCGTAGAGATAGTCCCTGGACTTCAAGTTCTGATCTAGTGACATTTTGTAACTTCCTCCTTCTGGATTGGTTGGATTGTTGTATCTATAAAGTGCGCAAGCAATGCTTAGATTCCTTCTGAAGGCTGTGTATTCCGCCGATTCAAAGTGGGATGCACGACGAACAACAGCATCAAGGATGTCACGCGGAACTCTTGTGCCGTCAATGATACACGGGAGCAGACGGGATACAATGCTCTTTATTCGCGAATCATCCTCCTTCATTGGACCGTATGCCGCTTTTGCGATATCTCGCGGTGAGGGGGCCCCGTAGAATCGAATCTCCTTCCCCGACTTTTTGTCCTTTCCACAAAATTGCAACCATGCACATTCCGTATGCCATTTGCGGATGTTTGCAAAATAGATAGATTCCTCCAGGTCGCGGAACGTTTTGATTGCAAGGCATCCACATGTGGCAGCATCAAGAACAATCAAGCACAATCCCGTTGCATTTAGCCTTGCGCTATACCCATTAATTAGTTTGTTCAAGGCATGCGCTGCAGCCTCTGCCGTATCGGGCGGGGTGAAATCCTCCTCCTGCTCCTCGTCGCAATACAGTTCGAAGGTATTGACATTAGGTTTAGGGATCTTGGGATTCTCGTCTACCGCCCATGTGACGAGATACATGGAGCCTTCATGCATCCCTTGTTTGGCCAGTAGCCAGCGCAGAGCAGCATGGGCTTTTTGGCTCACCTCCAAACCAATGCCGCATGCTTGCATAGGCTCCTCAAAGCGCCCACGATATGTAAAACCCTGGTCGTCATTTGATGAAATGATTTTTGAATTATCCGCCGAATTACATATTTGCTTCGGATGCATCTTGGCAAGGATGGTGTCCTTGCCGGTAACCTGACAAAAACCTTTTAAGGATTCAGGATCAGCCAACAACATATCCATATAATAACTCTGCCAGCTATCTCTTACTGATTTATCTTCCCACAGCCTGACTGTTGTTCCATCATCACCGGCTTCAGATATCTCAAAAAGAATGAACGCCTTTGACAAATCGCCTCCTGTAACAACCTTGTATATGGGGTATTCAGAAGAAAAACTGCTACTGGGAGCTTCAAGAAAAACCCGTCCATACTCATCTGCAGGAAGAATTCCCTTCCTGACTAAATCACCCGCAAGGCATTTTTTTGTGAGATATTGGTAGACAATACCCACCAGCCTATTTTGCTTTGCCTCGCACCATCCTCGTAATTGATTTATGTACAGTTCAAACGCATCATGGAGTTTCTCCTTGTCAACCTTGATTCCTGACGATGGGATGAAGCAATCTTCAAGATCACCAGCAATATACTGAAGTGTGTCAAACAAAGGATGAGGACACAACCCCGATGTCCTTGATTGCGAATCTACAGTACATGGAATTATCTTCTCCTGTTCCTTCTTGTCCAAAAGCAGCCTGGCATCAACGAAGGAAGAACTGGGATCGAGAGTAACAATGACGTGAGAAACCTTTCCCACATGGAAGGGAGGAACGAGCCCCGGGCTTCCATTGTTTAATTCGTAGGTCGTGGCAAGTTTGTCAATCCAGCTCATATCTAATTGCCTCCTCTCCTAATCCGCTTGATTTCAGTGGAACCGGCGTCATCTTCCGAATGAATCGAGTCATATTGGGGTCACATTCTTCCGGGGAGGGAAACTCTATGACACCATCCCTCATCTCGACATCCCAAAAACGAGTCCGTAACTCATTGACACCTGTCTCGTCCGGATATGCAAAACTGTGGAACATTATTCCAAAAGGCCGACTTCCCTTACCATCGTAGTAGCCATCTCCCTCACCAAAAACGCATGGTTCAACCTCCCCTTGGCACTCGCGTGTGCCAAGGAAGATATCCCTTCTGCCTCCCTTCTCTATCATTGATTTTGCAATTGTATAGTGCTTACCATCAATCCTGTCCTTTGAATACTCCTCACCGCGGAACATATTCCAGACAAACCTAGCCTCAACCTGATAGGCCACATCGGAAAGATAACTATAGTAGGCAAGTGTTGGCTGGGGATTATGCATTCTCAGAGGTTTTACCCCCTTGCTCTCCATTCGAATAGGATTTAGAATCCTGACTCGCTTTATGATCCAGATGAAGGTCGGTTTCCAGTAAATTGACTTGGCAATGCCCTTCAGTGCCTCGTATGTCGGCACAGGATAAGAAGTCTTGTCACCGCCTATCTTTGAATACGGATCCGTAAAGAGAGCATACCGCCCTCTAACTACAAAACTGACTGTGTTGTCCATAATTGTGTTTCTCCTTAAATGATTGAAGTAAACTAGAAATTCAAGGTCTCAAGATGCCCCTGCCCTACGGCGAGGCCAAGTTCTTCGGAATAGTCGCTCTCGCGCGCCGCGAGAATGCCATACTCCTCTGATATCGAAAAGACGGCCTTCGTGTCCTTCAGTTTCCTTTCGACACTTTCGGTAACATTAACAGTGTAGAGCTGCGCATCGCGTATCAATTTATTGAAGACGCCGGGATTTCTTGAGGAATCGCTTTGAAGAATTTGAGCGATTATCCTCTTGCCATCCCCGTAGGGTACAATCACGGAGGAACTTGTCAAATCGTCAAGCGCCCTGAAAAAACGCCCGGCAGTCTTGTACGCGGAGTGGATCTTCGTTGAGATGCCCGCTGTGCCTCTCAATCGGCGAAAGGCAGCCAGTGATTTTTGATTGAACCCCAGTAAATCAAAAAGTGTTTCCTCCTTTGGGAGATTGCCGCCCATGCCGCCCAGCGGATAAGGCAAACGTTCCTTGTTCGCACTATAGAGTTCTGCGTAGTAGAAGTTAAGAAGAGCAGGAGACAAGGGATCGTTATCGTATTTCTCCTTCATGCGGTTGTATCGTAAAAGAGCCGACTTGGAAGAGACACTCCAGGCTTCGACGGAGGGAGTAAGCCTTATCCCACGGGGATTGTCAAGGACATACACATGTCCCATGGCGGATTCCGCATTTCGGTTGCAGCGCCCCGCAGACTGCGCAATCGAATCCAGGGAGGTCATCATCCGGACGACGCACTCAAAGGAGATGTCGACCCCGGCCTCTATCAGAGAGGTTGAAACGACGATAACCTTCCTGGAGGAGTCAGCTAAAGAAGCCCGAATGTCCTTCAGCACATCCTTGCGATGTGCGGCGCAAAGGTTCGTGCTCAAGTGGAAGACAAGGCAATCCCCATGCGCTTCCTTCAACTTGCTGAATAGTTCCGCTGCGTGGGGTTTAGTATTGCAAATGACCAACAAGGAATGGCTGATTTCGTCTATCCTCGAGGAGACGAACTTCAGGACACTATCCTTCGTTTCAAATTGGGAATCGCTCCCATCGGGATTCTTCGTGTGGACATATTCCGTCTCGACGCGCTTCAGTTCTGTGAACAACGTCTCCTTGTCCGGGTATATTTCACCGTTGATGTTTATCGGACAAGAAGTCTTTTCAAATGCCGGCTGAGTCGCAGAGCAAAGAATAATCGTGGAATGCATCCTTTTCGCAATGAAATTAACCATGCAATTGAAGATGTAAGTCATTTCGAGAGGAAGGCACTGGATTTCATCGAGAATAATTACGGAATCGCCGAGTTGATGGAAGCGTCTCGCGTACCTGCTTTCACCTGAGAACATTGCGTTCAGTATCTGAACCATCGAGGTTGCGATGATAGGCGCGTCCCAATTTTCAGATATCTGGCTAGATGGTGCCTCGTCATCCCTGTCGCGCAACACATTGCTGTGGCATTCAAGAACGTATTCTCCTGCCACATCGTCGATAATCCTCCGGATTGCCTCGGCGTTCTGTTCGAGAATCGAGAGGAAAGGAGCTGCATATATGATGCGCTTCATCTTGTGGCGAGCCGCATGGTGGAGGGCGAAACGAAGTGCAGCAAATGTCTTTCCACCGCCGGTGGGAATGGTGAAGCGATAGACTCCGGGGGGATAATCAGGCGAGGTGGAGGCTTCAAGCGCCTTCTGGGAAATCTTCGCCCGTATCTTGTCGATTTTGCCGTCGGAAGAGAATTCCGAAAGCCTCCGTTCCATTTTTTTCGCAAGGGAATCCCATTCGTCAAAGTCATTCGGAGAACGCCCCGCTGCATCTATCCTATCCGCATCAATCAATGCGCTGTACAACAACCTTGTCAGAATAGCTCTTCCGTAAGCTATGACATTTTGTTTTAACTGCATTTCTTCGCATGTTGATGTAGGCATTTTAATTGCGAAGGAGGACAAGCCATCATAAAAAGACTTCACTTCACTAGCAAATGACCTGTCGGCAACAATCTCCCTAACCAAATTCTGAATACCTGGATCGATGCGCCCGAAGATATCGTGTAATGCATCAAAGTATTTAAAACTTTCTTTCTTTTTATTGAGAAATGGTGCTTCGCCATCAGGAGCATAAATATCTTCAAGATATGAATGATGATAGACGACTGGCATTTCAAGTAATATCTTCAAATCTGGACAATGTTCGAAGATTGCGTCAAGACTTTCAAGATACCAGGCACCAGCTTCAGCATGAGGGATTTTCCCGCGATATTTCTCCGCATCTCGCAAAAAACCAGAATCTCCCTCTTTTTTAAGACCGCCAAGAGATTGTATATAGTTCTGAAAACCATCAGAATACTTGCCAATATCATGGATAAGCCCCAGTAGTATTCCTGTTTTTTCAAGACCATAATTCCTTAGATAGCCTCCACAGGTCATTGCAACATTGAAAAGGTGTTTCTCCAGAGGCTGCAGACTGGCAGCATCATCTGTAACACCAACTCGTGCAATGTATTTAGACATCTTCAGAATATAATGGAAAACCTACCTCTCTCCCACGGCAATTTCGCGTCCATTGCTATTATAGGCATTTTCAAGGTCAATTCAAGTGGGATTGGAGTTTTTTCCAAGTTTTTTTGCATGTCAATTTGAACAGGAAAGGAGTGTAAATTCATGACAATTCGGTTACATTCAGGGAATTACATGACTTTACTGCTGAATACGGGCAAATTCAGGACAAATTCTCCTTGACTGTTCTGCATTTGGAATGACCTCTTTCCTGGAGTGTCATTGTCGTCCTTTTCACCCAACGAACAGCTTTTTCTTAATACCTATATCACATATAGGCGCATACAAGACAGTTAAGGATATTCATACTCTGTTTTTTCCACCCTGCCGCAACCATGTCAATGGCACTTGCGTGAAGGATGTGCGCCAATTTCCGTTTTTTAGGATGTGGGTCAGTGCAGATATTCGAGTAGTTTTGGGATGGTCATTCCGTCGGCGGCCGCCTGGTAGTTCAGGATGATGCGGTGTCTGAGGACTGGGAGGACGAGTTTATGTATATCCTCCGTGGACACATTTCCCCTGCCCTGCATCATTGCCCGTGCCTTTCCTGCGAGGACAAGTGCCTGTGACGCCCGGCTTCCCGCGCCCCACCTCAGGTATTTTTGGAATTCAGGGCGGACCGCCGGCGTGTTCGGGCGTGTCCCGGCGCAGATCTCCACGGCCTCTTCGACGACACTTGCGGGAGCGACGATCTCACGGCATAGCCTCTGCATCTCCAGCAGTTCATCCACCTTTATGACAGGTTCCAGTGCGGGTTCTGCGGCGCCGGTCGTGGCGGCGACCATGCGTGCCTCCTCGTCTGGCGCGAGGTAGTCCATTACGATATTCAGGAGGAACCTGTCCAGCTGTGCCTCGGGGAGTGGGTATGTCCCTTCGAGTTCCAGTTGGTTTTGCGTTGCGAGGACGAAGAATGGCTCCGGGAGTCGTCTGGTTGCCCCTGCGGAAGTGACCTGCCGTTCCCCCATTGCCTCCAGGAGTGCGGCCTGCGTCTTAGGCGGCGTCCTGTTGATTTCGTCCGCCAGCAGGAACTGTGTGAAGATTGGCCCCTCCTGGAATCTGAATGCCCTTCGTCCGGTTTCGGGGTCTTGTTCGAGGATTTCCCCGCCGATGATATCCGCTGGCATGAGGTCTGGTGTGAACTGTATTCTTCTGAACGAGAGTCCCAGGAGGGCGGACACGGATCTGACGAGCTTTGTCTTTCCCAGTCCCGGGACTCCTGTGAGCATTGCGTGTCCTCCCGCCAGCAGCGCCACCAGGAGGAGTTCCACTGCCTCCTCCTGTCCGACGAATACCTTTGCCAGTTCCGTCCTGAGCCTTGCCATTGATTCCGAGATTGTCCTAAGTCTTTCCATAGCGGGGGTGTGTTGAATATCAAGGCATTGAAGGGGATTACATTATGCCGCCCATCCCATGGGGGTGGCGCGACCGCGCTGTCTTCCGGGAGGCGTTGCCTGTCCTTGGAGAACAGGGCGACTAAAATAATGCCCGCATTTGGTTTCGCAACGGCCGAATCCGGCGCACGGGCGCATCCGCCTCCCCGCCAAGCCCTTCCCCTTTTCGCATTCAAGCCACGCCAACCCATTCCGACACAACACCATGGCACAGCAATTCGTCTTCCAGATGCTCGGCATGTCCAAATTCTATGGCGACAAGCCGGTGCTTCAGAACTTCAACCTTTCCTTCTACCTTGGCGCCAAGATTGGGATTGTCGGCGACAATGGCGCCGGCAAGTCGACCCTGCTTCGCATCATGGCGGGGGAGGACACTGAAATCATGGGGACGGCGACCATCACCAAGGGCATGCGGGTGTTGCTGGTGCCCCAGGAGCCCCGTCTGAACCCCGAGAAGACCGTGCGCGGAAACCTTGAGGAGGCGATGGCCCCCATCCAGAACCTGATTGACAGATACGACCAGGTCATGGAGAAGATGGGGGATCCCGACCTCACGCAGAAGGAGACCGACAAGCTGAACGACGAGTTCGACTTCCTCCAGAACGAAATCGACAGGCTGGACGGGTGGAATCTCGACCACCTGCTGGACGTGGCAAGCGACGCACTGGTGCTTCCACCCGACGATGCGGATGTGACAAAGCTCTCCGGCGGCGAAAAGCGGCGTGTCGCGCTATGCAAGGCACTTCTCGCAAAGCCAGACCTGCTGCTGCTTGACGAACCCACAAAC
>ERZ1026876.1378-NODE-1378-length-12146-cov-7.766769_pt1 | contig 12146 bp, 10 predicted proteins | sample MGYA00380168_ERZ1026876 | MGnify/ENA primary metagenome ERZ1026876 (study PRJEB33269, sample SAMEA4719804) | human gut metagenome | biome: human-associated habitat; feature: organic feature; material: feces | place: Cameroon | collected 2013-10 ... | reverse complement strand
CGATTGTTACCCGGAAGCCGGATGGCCGCACCGAGGAAATCGTTCACTTCGGCTACCGGGACTTCAAGTACCGGCTGGGACGGACATCGTATAAACCGTAAGGCCCGGAGGACAGCCACCAGAAGCATAGTACTCCGAGACCGGATCCATCAAAAATCGGACCATAAGAACCAGTAGGCCCTCCGCAAACGACTGAGTTTTCTTTATGAAAACTCAGTGTTGCGGAGGGTGCTAAGGAAAAATTACTCCAACTGGTTCTAATGGTCCGATTTTGATTCCTCACGGTCTCTCCGTATGGCTTCTGGTGGCTGCCCTCTGGGTCTCGACTTATGTATCATGACGATTTCTGTATATCTTGCAGTGGTTTCTCGATATAATGTAGCAAAACGTAAGGGAGTGTGAAGAAAATGAATGAAGAGTTCAACATCCGGCATGCATGTATGACGGAAATCGATGCAATCACTGCAGTAGAAGCAGCGTGCTTCCCAGTAGCGGAGGCCGCGACGCGGGAAGAATTTGAAGGACGCATCCGGTATTATGGTGATCATTTCTGGCTGTTGTACGAGGGGAATCAGCTGATTTCCTTCGTGGATGGCTTCGTGACAGATGAAGAGGATCTCACGGATGAGATGTATGAGCGTGCAGAGATGCACGATGAACATGGTGGATGGCAGATGATCTTCGGCGTAAATACCCTGCCGGAATACCGGAAGCAGGGATACGCCGGACGGCTTCTCCGTCGCGCCATCGAGGACGCCCGGCAGCAGGGACGAAAGGGCCTCGTCCTGACCTGTAAAGACCATCTGGTGCACTACTACGCGAGCTTCGGCTTCGTGGATGAGGGCATCAGCGACTCTACGCATGGAAATGTCGAGTGGCATCAGATGCGGCTTCGTTTTTAATTTTCATCGAAGGACCGATGGTAAGCGAGGGACGCTGTGGTATAATAAGCATATCTGTAAGACTATAAACGATGATTTCAAATCCTGATTGAGTGAACGATGCAACCATGACGTGCCTCGGTCCATATTGCAGACGATAAAGAGGGGGAAACAGCGATGGCAGATGAGCTGAAGAATACGACGACAAGTGCCGGTACCGCGCCTGCGGGAACGCAGAAGCGCGCACCACGGAATGATGTGAATGGCGTGCCGAGAACTGAACGTTTACGCCGACCGGCCGATCCGAATGAGCTGCTGACCCATAATCAGCCACCGCGGCGTGCCATCCCGAATCGTCCGGCAGATCCGGAGCGGATGGGTGTGCCACTGCAGGCGGTGAAAAAAGAGGATGCATCGAGCTACACCGGTGGTCTCGCGGCAGAGGAAGCCGCCGCGAAGCAGGCGAAGTCCCGCCGCAACAGCGACAGCTTCATGCCGGGCGCGGGCTATGAGGGCCCGACCAATGCAGAGCTGATGATTGAAATCCGCCGGAACCGCTATATCATGATTGCAGTGCTCGTACTGGTGCTCATCATGCTCATCACCTTCTTCGGCTTCGGGATCTACACCTACCGCACCTTCCAGACCTATGAAACGCAGCTGCAGGACGCCTTCGAAACCATGGAAAAGATCGACGATATGGTCGGCAGGCTTCAGCGCACCTACCAGACCTACAGCGGCCAGATCGATGACTTCTTCGATGTCGTCAGCGAGCTGAAGGGCTATGTCGAAACCTTCAAGAGCCTCCTCGGCTCACTCCCGAAGATCCAGCTTCCGTTCTAAAAGAAAATTATCTTGTAAAACTTTAATAGATTGAGGGCCTCGCGCTTCTGAATTTGCATTCAGAATGCGCGAGGCCCTCTTTCTAATCATATGTTCGTTTTCCTGTGATCATGCTTCACTGTAGAGCAGCCAGTCGATGGCGCGTTCGAACCAGTCCGCGATGTGCAGGTCGATGTTCCGTTTCTTTGCCGCTTCAGTGACCTCCTCCGTGGCGAGGCTGAGGCCATGCACGCCCTTCGGATAGAGATGATACTCTACCGGGATGCCGTGTTCGATGAGCGCATTCACGAGAAGCAGCGAGTTCTGTACCGGCACGGAATTGTCCTCGACGGTCTGCCATACGAAGGTTCGTGGCGTCGATGCGTGCACCTGGGTCTCGAGGGAGAACCAGCGGCGTGCGCGCTCGTAATCGGTATCCTCACCGTACTTCGCGATGAAGTCCTCTCGCTTTCCAAGCAGTCGCTCGAAGCTTCCAGGATGACAGTACTCTCCGGAACTGACGACCGGGTAGCAGAGCATCAGGCCATCCGGACGGAAAAGCTGTGCAGGATCTGCCGATGGCTGATGCAGTTCCTCCAGTACCTCCGTGAAGATCGGATCGCCGTTCCAGTCCGTATCATCGAAGTGAATGCCGATCGAGGCGGAAACATGGGCGCCGGCACTGAAGCCGCAGAGATAGACCGGCTCGTCCGGGAAGAGCGCCCGCGTCTTTCCGATGGCCCAGGCGACCTGCTTCAGCGGGCGGAGGCCGAGGATTTCGCTTTCACAGTCATAGTTGAAGACGAGTGCGCGGAAGCCGTAGGCGTTAAAGGCATGGGCGATCGGTTCCCACTCCCGGTGGCTGATCCAGCTGTAGCCGCCACCCGGAATCACGATCACGGTGCCCCGCTGCTTTCCGGCGTGTACAGGATGCGGATAGCCTGGAATCGATACGGCATTCCCATCTGTATGCGTCGCCCGCTCCGCACACTCACTGAGCGGAGCAGCGGAATTCTCAGCATTGGCCCCGGAAGAGTGATGGTTGCGTGCCGCGGTGAGGGCATCCGGAAAACCGTCCTGGATGGCCTGTGCCTGTGCGGCAACATTCAGCGGAAGCCGACCGGCGGAAAGCGTCGCCTCCTGGGCTTCCTCGTAGATCAGTTTTGCATCATATATACCTGTATAGATCATAATTTCCTCCATCCGATGAAAAAATCACGGGGCCTCGACGCTTCGAGGATCTCCGTGATATGGTTCAATGCAGTCGCCCGGCAGTGCGTGGTGCACTCAATCTTTCACGAAATCCTCGCGATATGGTGTGAAGATGTCGATGAGCTGTCCGGCCTCGAGGCAGACACAGCCGTGCTCGACGCCGTCGGTTTTCAGAAGGGTATCGCCCTCGGTGACGATGTGCTTCTCCCCATCAATCGTGAACTCGAACTTACCGGACTTGATATAGGTGATCTGGGTGTGCGGGTGATGATGAAGCTTGCCGATGGCGCCCTCATCGAAGGTATTCTCGACGACCATCACGTCATCGGAGTATGCAAGGACGCGCTTCGTGACGCCCTCACCGCCGGACTCCGTGACGATGTCCTTATAAAATACCCAACGTTCATTCTTGTGCTCGTGATCTAACATCTGTGGTTCTCCCTTTTCTGCTGTTGCGGTCGTCGACCGCCTGTGATGACTCTATTTTAGCGCCAGGTGAACCGCTTTACAAGATTCTGATTTTCGATGGAAATAAGAAAACGAAGCCGCCCCTCCGGTCTGAACAGTTACGCCGCATCGGATGTTACTCGACATTTCCGTGCGTGGATACGCTGATGTCCTGCTGCAATCGTTCTCTGCAGAAGCGCCAGAAATCCTCGGCGGCTTTCGGAAGCGGCACATCCCGTCGGCGGGAGAGGTAGGCGATACGGACCGGATCCGGTTCTGTGAAGTGAAGGATCTCGAGCGGGAGGCTGCGCAGCAGCGGGTCCTCCGGGAGCACCGCGATGCCGAAGCCGGCGGCGACGAGACCGGCCACGACCTCATCCTCCTCGGTCTCCATGGCGATCGTCGGTGCAGCATTGATCGCCTCAAACAGTGTGTCGATGCTCGGACGCAAGGCGGAGCAGGCAGCGAAGCAGATCTGCGGATAGTCCAGCGTATCCCATAGCGAGATTTCCTTCATTTTCGCCAGCGGATGTCCCTTCGGGGTGATGACCACGAAGGATGGGCGTCGGAATGCAAAGGATTCAAACAGCGACGGATCCCCATGGGAGGAGGTGAAACAGAAATCCAGCCTTCCCTCCTCCAGAGCCTTCAGGAGATGGGTACTGAAGCCACTTCCGGTATGCAACTCGAAGTGGAGTGCGTCCTGCATGTCCGCCTGAAAATCCCGCATCAGCGCAGGGACCAGGGTCGTGCCGAGGGTTCGGATACTGCCGAGCAGGATATGACCGCCATTCTCGCCGATTTCCTGCACCGCCCGCGTGCCTGTATCGAGCACATCGAGGGCACTACGCACAGTGCGCAGAAAATCGTGCCCATAACGTGTCAGTCGGATGCTTCTGCCCGCCTTTTCGAAGAGAGGCACACCGAGCTCCTGCTCGAGCTGTGCGATCGCATAAGTGAGGTTCGGCTGACTGATGTGCAGCTTCTCTGCTGCCTTTCCATAGTGCTCGAGGCGCGTCAGCGCTTCGAAATACCGTAAGTGATCGAGATTCATAGTGGTTTCCTTTCGTGTATCATCTACGCTGGTCGCAGCGGAAGCACCCGGCATTTCAGAAGAGGCACCGCTGACTCATAGATTTTTTGGATGAATTCTATAAAAACGTTCCGTTTGTTCCCCCGTTCCGGACTATCTATAATAAACACATACGTTGTTTGATAATTAACAAACATAATCAAGGGGAGGATATTCTTATGGATCGAAAAGTAGTTTTAATCACCGGTGGTGCGATGGGCCAGGGTAAGGCACATGCCCTCAAGTATGCAGAGAACGGCTTCGACGTCGTACTCGCCGATATGCAGGATCCGGCGGGCGAGGTTTTCCAGTCCACCGTCGCAGAGATCGAGGCACTCGGCGTGAAGGTGCTCGCTGTCAAGTGTAACGTCTGCGTCGATGAGGACATGCAGAAGCTGTTCGCACAGACCTGGGAGACCTTTGGCCGTCTCGATGTCGTGATCGCAAACGCCGGCGTTATCAACTTTGGCTATACCTGGGAGCTCAGCGACGCGCAGGTTGAAAAGGTCATCGACATTGACCTCATCGGCACCTGGCGTACTGATAAGTATGCGGCGATCTACATGCGGAAGCAGGGCTTCGGCCGTATCATCAACATCTCATCGACCTCCGGCATGTACGGTACACCGAAGCTCGCGACCTACTGCATGGCGAAGTGGGGTGTCCGCGGTCTGACGAAGACCCTCGCACAGGAGCTGAAGGGCACCGGTATCGTGGTCAATGCTGTCTGCCCGACGAAGGTGAAGACACCGATGTGTGAGACGGACAGCTATGTTCAGTTCATCAATGACCTCACCGGCAAGAGCTTCCAGAACTGGCAGGAGATGTATGAGGGTGTTCCTTTCCTCGAGGTAGAGGATATCTCCGACATGGTTTACTGGCTCGGCACCAGCCGTTCCGCAGGCAAGTTCAGTGGTCGTGATCTCGGACTCGATCTCGGCACACTTCAGCAGTAAAGAGGTGGCTCGATGAAAATTACCAAGATGACGCGCTGGCGCGTTTTTGCCGGCGTATGGATCCAGAGCTTATTCACTTCCGCGACTGCCTTCTTCAGTCTCTTCGCGCTGCCACTGACGACCCAGTTCGGCTGGAGCAGCTCCGAGTTCAGTATGGCGTACACGATTTACATGTTCGTTTACTGCGCGATGGGCTTCGTCGGCGGACTCCTGGCCGAAAAGCTGCAGCCACGTGTGGCGATCTACCTCGGACTCGTGTTCTTCGCCTCCGGCTGGTTCCTGACCGGCTTCGCGTCCTCGATTCCACAGCTCTACATCTTCTATGGTATCATGGCGGGTGCCGGTGCCGGAACGATCTATCCGGCCTGCCTGCCGACCGCGCTGAAGTGGTTCCCGGATAAGAGCGGCTCCATCTCCGGTCTCGTACAGGCCGGCGCATCCTGCGGACCGTTCATCATGTCCCCGATCGCACAGTGGCTGATTAGCACCTATGGTGCACAGATGGCCTGCCGCATCCTCGCCATCGTCTTCCTGATCGGTGTCGGTGCCGTGGCATGGATGATCGTTCCGTGTCCGGAGGGGTGGATTCCGGAAGGCTGGACACCGACCGCTTCCCAGGCGAAGGAGCTTCATGCGAAGAACTACAATATTCCGGAGATGACGAAGACCCCGGTATTCTGGGTGATGCTCGTCCTCTTCATCTTCGCAAACGCTGCCGGCACGATGATGGTCAGCGCGACCTCTCCGATCGCACAGAAGCAGATCGGGCAGTCCGCGATGACAGCAGCGATGTGTGTCAGCATCATGACCCTCGCCAATATGTGCGGACGTATCGCCTTCGGCTTCATCTATGATAAGCTGAAGGGCTGGAACTCACTGGTTCTCGTGCTCGTCCTGAACGGTCTCTCTATGTGCATGCTGACCGTCGCGAAGAGCCTGCCGTACTTCATCGCCTGCATCTGCCTCGTCGGATTCTCCTTCGGTGGACTGCTGGTTGTCTTCGCGCCGATCGTGAAGACGGTCTTCGGAAGCAAGTACTATAACCGTAACTATGGCCTCATCTTCATCGGCTATGGTATCGGTGCCTTCGTCGGACCGAAGATCAGCGCAAGCTTCTATGACAGTACCGGCTCCTACGTGGCAGGCTACATCGGATCTGCGATCCTGGCAGCCGCTGCCGTAGTTCTCGTCTTCATCGCGAAGAAGCTCTGTGCTTCGATGCAGGCCGAGAACGCGAAGAACTGATAACGATCCTATTCTACTACGAAGAGGGAGGTAAGACCACTAAAGTCTTACCTCCCTCTTTAGTGAAGACAGCATTCTGTTATGTGATTTCATTCAGCCGAGGCCCGGAGGGCAGCCACCAGAAGTCATATGGAGAGACCGTGAGGAATCAAAATCGGACCATTAGAACCAGTTGGAGTAATTTTTCCTTAGCACCCTCCGCAACACTGAGTTTTCATAAAGAAAACTCAGTCGTTTGCGGAGGGCCTACTGGTTCTTATGGTCCGATTTTTGATGTATCCGGTCTCGAAGTACTGTGCTTCTGGTGACTGCCCTCCGGGTCTCGGCAGGATATCATCAGCTGTTCTCCGTGTGCTATGATGCGAGTCTTATGCCTCCACGACGAGGCGTCCCTCCACTTCCCGTGCGAGGTGCTGGTTCACGGTGATGTACTCCTCGACGACATCGCGGGCCGAGGTGGAGAGTACACTGGTCTTGCCGTTTTCCTCCGCCTCCTCGAGGGTGATGTCGAGGAACGGCTTCAGGTTCGTGTAGTGGTACTTCTGCATCGCGACGGTGTAGAGACGGTCGGCGTGCAGCGGCTCACCGTCGAGCGTCAGCTCACGGAAGGCCTGGGCGCTTCGGGACCAGACGATGCGCATGCCATGCGAGAACTGGTAGAACTCCGTGTGCTCGCCGACGAAGGCATCCTCCCGGAGGATATGCCGGATCATGCGCTCGAGCTGCGTACCGGTCACCTTCAGCATGAAGACTGCGTCGTCATACGGCAGACACTCGACGAGGTCGCCGTAGTGCACCACCGGACCGAGGACCTCGCTTCGGATCGCACCAGAGCCCATCAGCATGAGGTCGATGGCGAAGCTGTCGCGCAGGATATCCGCGATGAGGTTTCCTAGTGAGGTCTCCTGATTGCGCTTCGGATGGGTCAGCTCATGGGCGAAACGGGTGACGATGCGATCATACTTCTGCGAGGTGACATCGCGGTAGTGCCGGATGAAATTCTCCACCTCGCGGTCACGCGGGCAGTGGCTGTCGTCGATCGGGATGATCTGCCAGGTGAAGCTGTCGATGGCGTTCCGGTCGGTATCCACCATGATGTCGAAGCGGCCGATCTGATTCGTGCCCGTACCGGCCTGTACGACGTAGATGTCATTGACCTTCGCCGGTGCCTCCGGAAGCGTATGGCTGTGGCCGCCGATGATGATGTCCACGCCCCAGTCCGGGTCCAGCATCTCGGCGAGCTTCTTATCCTCCTCGAAGCCGATGTGCGTGAGGAGCACGGTGAAGTCGATATCGATGGCATTGTACGCGTTACAGATGTTGCCGACCTCATGCGCGGCTTCCGCGATATCGACGAAGGAGCCGATCAGCTCGTCACTCTTCGTGGCGGCGAGGACCTCCTCGGTGATGATGCCGATGAAAAGAATCTTCATGCCGTCGAGCTTCGCGATCCAGTATGGCCGGAACATACGGCGGCCGTTCGACTTGATGTGGAGATTTGCATTGATGATCGGGAAGTCGGCGCACTTTTCGAGGAAAAGGAGATGCGCGAGCCCGTAGTCGACCTCGTGGTTTCCGATGGTTGCGACATCCGGTCCGACCAGGTTCATGATGCCGATCGTGGAGGTGCCCTTATACTCCGAATCGATGACACTGCCACGGAACATATCGCCCGCGACGGCATAGATCACATTCCGCTCCTCCCGGCGGACCTTATTGACATAGCCGGAGAGCAGTGACACACCACCCACCAGCTTCTCGTCGATTTCCTCCTCGAGGAAATCACCATGCATATCGTTCGAATGCAGAATCGTCAGCTTCTTCAGGTTCTTCATAAAGCTCCTCCTTTCTTCGGCGGTCATTGCAGATATATATTTATAGTATAACTTATAAATAGTATTAAATGTTTTTATTTTAATGAAATGAGCGGCGGAAAATATAAAATGCAGGCGATTGTAACGGTTTTGTGAATGATATTGAAAAATAAGGGCACAATATCCCTGAATTGTCAAAACTGAAAATCATTCCTTGATATAGGAAAAATCATTTATAATAAAATACGTGTGAAAGCTTACCAGCTTAATGTCAGTGGCTGTAAATAGGATAGTGCTCGAAAGGATTTACCATGAAATTCATCCATCTCGCGGATCTTCATATCGGGAAGCGCGTCAATGCGTTTCCGATGCTGGAGGATCAGCGTTACATTCTGAAACAGATTCTCACGATCCTGCGCGAGGAGCAGCCGGACGGTGGCGTCATCCTCGCGGGCGATATCTACGATAAGGCGATCCCGAGCGCGGAGGCGGTCGAGCTCTTCGACGAGTTCCTGTATCAGCTCGCCGCGCTTAGGCTGCGCGTCTTTGTCATCGCGGGCAACCACGACTCACCGGAGCGCATCGCCTTCGGCAACCGTCTCATGGACCGTTCCGGCATCTACCTTTCGCCGGTGTACGACGGCCACGTGAAGTGCATCCGCTGCCTCGATGAGTCTGCGTCTGGCACGCCGCCGGTCGATGTCTACCTCCTGCCGTTCCTGAAGCCGGCTAATGTCCGTCGCTTCTATCCGGAGGAGACCATCGAGAGCTACACGGATGCCATGCGGGTCGCGATCGCGCACATGGACATCGACCCGACGCACCGGAACCTCCTTGTGACGCATCAGTTCGTGACCGGCGCGAGCCGCTCCGACTCAGAGGACATCTCCGTCGGCGGTACCGATAACGTCGACGCGTCCGTATTCGCGCCGTTTGATTACGTGGCGCTCGGGCACCTGCACGGACCACAGCAGGTCCGCCTCCAGCCGGCACCCGAGGAGGATGCTGCTGATCAGGATGCGAACCTGGCAGCATCCTCAGCCGACCATTCAGAAAGCCCCGCATCGGCGGTGGAAAACACGACCGTCGGCCCGGTGATCCGCTACGCCGGCACCCCGCTGAAATACAGCTTCTCGGAGGCGCGCCATCACAAGTCCGTGACGGTCGTCGAGATCGGAGAGAAGAAAGCCGACGGCGTGGTGGACGTCTGCATTGACACACGGGAGCTCCGGCCGCTGCACGACATGCGGGAGATCCGCGGCAGCTATGAGGAACTCACGCTGCGCGCGAACTACGAGAGCACGGCGACAGACGACTACATCCACGCGACGCTCACCGACGAGATCGAGGTCCCGGATGCGGCGCGGCACCTGCAGGTGATTTACCCGAACCTGATGAAGCTTGACTACGATAATGCGCGGACGCGCGGCCAGGGCAGCGAGCGCCTGGAGCTCGAGCAGCTCGAGGAGAAGTCCCCGCTCGACCTGTTTTCGGAGCTCTTCGAGAAGCAGAACCATAAGGACATGACGGAGGAGCAGGCGCGTTACGTGCAGGCGCAGATGGAGAAGATCTGGGAGGAATAGAATGCGACCACTGAAATTAAAGCTGTCCGCCTTCGGACCGTATAAGGGCGTGACGGACATCGATATGGAAAAGCTCGGCGAGAGCGGGCTCTACCTCATCACGGGCGACACGGGCGCGGGCAAGACCACGATCTTCGACGCGATCACCTTCGCCCTCTTCGGCGAGGCCTCGGGCGAGAACCGGACCGCCGGGATGCTGCGCTCGAAGTATGCGGAGCCGGAGACCCCGACGGAGGTCGAGATGCGCTTTCGTTACCGCGGACAGGACTATACCGTGAAGCGGAATCCGGAGTACGAGCGCCCGGCAAAGCGTGGCGGTGGCACGACGATCCAGAAGGCGGACGCAGAGCTCACGCTGCCGGACGGCGCGGTGTTCACGAAGCCGCGGGAGGTGGACCGGAAGATCCTCGAGATCCTGGGTGTCAACCATCAGCAGTTCTCACAGATTGCGATGATTGCGCAGGGCGACTTCCTGAAGCTGCTGCTCGCGGATACGAAGGAGCGCCAGGAAATCTTCCGGAAGCTCTTCGAGACCGAGCACTACAAGGCGCTGCAGATGCAGATCCTGAGCGATGCGAAGCGGCTCTTCGTCGAAAAGGAGGATGCGCGGAAGGCCATCGAGCACTATGTGCAGTCCACGACGGCGGATCCGCTGAGCCCGCTCTCCCTCGAGCTTGCGCAGGCGCATCAGGGAGCAATGCTGACGGCGGACGTGCTGTCACTCCTCGAAAGGATCATCGCGGACGACGAGACGCGTCGCGGACAGCTCGAGACGGAAATCAATGGGGCGAGCGCAGCGCTCGAACAGATCAGCGGGCACCTCACGGCGATCGGAGCCTATCAGAAGCTGCAGTCGGACCTCGGCCGCACGAAAGCGCAGCTCGAGGAGGCGGAGCCGAAGCTCCATGTGCTGCAGAAGAACTATGAAGCGGAGCAGGCCCGGGAGCCGGAGCGAAAAGAACTGGAGCGCCGGATCACCGTGCTTACGGAGGTACTGCCGCAGTATGCGGAGCTCGGAACACGTATGAAGCTGCAGACGACACGGGAGCAGCAGCTGAGCCGGATCCGAGCAGAGCAGAAGACGCGCACCGTACAGCAGGAAACATCGAAGCAGCAGCTCGAAGCAGCGAAGCAGGAGCAGCAGACCCTCGGAAACGTGGATGCGCTGCTTGCGACGAAGACCGCGGAGCAGGCAGAGAATACACGAAAACGCAATGAGCTGCATACATTGACGAAGCTTTTTGCGGCGTTGAAAGACAAAAGCCGGATGTATGCGAATGCACAGAAGGCCTTCGAACTGGCTTTTTCGAAGTATGAAGAGGCAGATGCTTCCTATAAAAACTGCAACCGGGCGTTTCTCTGTGAGCAGGCCGGTATTCTGGCGAGCAGTCTGAAGCCGGGCGATGCCTGTCCGGTCTGTGGGCATGTCATCACCGCGGAGAGCCATCTGGCGACACTCTCTGCGGCGGCACCGACAGAAGCGGATGTGCAGGCGGCACAGAAACGCGCGGATCAGCTGCGACGGGATGCAGAGGAAAAAAGCGGCACGGCAAAAGGGCTTCGTGGAGAATATCAGGGAGCAGCCCAGCATGTGCTGCAGCAGTGTGCGACACTTTTCGGCGAAATGAAGGATCTGAACCTCGCATATCAGCGGGTGACGGAAGCCAGTACGACGCTCTCAGAGGAGGCGACGGCACTGACGGCGACGGTGAAGGAACTGACGGGAAGAGCCAGTCGAAAGAAAACGCTGGAGCAGCAGATTCCGGACGCAGAGCAGAAGCTTGCGGCGCTGAATGATGAGATTCAGAAGGCTGAGGCGCAGCAGATCGAGCTGCAGACGGCACAGAAGGCCACCCATGATGAAATCGAAAAGCAGCAGGCGAAGCTTCCGTTTCCGACGGAACGCGAAGCCAGGGCAGAAATCAGTCGCCTCGATGGTCTGAAGACCCGGGCGGACGCGGCGCTCACGCAGGCAGAGCAGGCGCTTCGCACCGAGGAAAAGACGATCGCCGGGCTGCGCGGTTCGCTGCAGAAGCTCGAGGAGCAGGCGAAGACGGCCGAAGGCGCGCAGTATGACGCCTGTCTCTTATACACATCTGACGCTGCCGACGATC
>ERZ1026876.1375-NODE-1375-length-12158-cov-7.055441_pt1 | contig 12158 bp, 21 predicted proteins | sample MGYA00380168_ERZ1026876 | MGnify/ENA primary metagenome ERZ1026876 (study PRJEB33269, sample SAMEA4719804) | human gut metagenome | biome: human-associated habitat; feature: organic feature; material: feces | place: Cameroon | collected 2013-10 ... | reverse complement strand
ATCATCTTTAGCAACCTGACTCTCCGACTGATTTAATTCAGCAGTCATTAAGTCAACGTCTGATTGCGTTCCATTTCCGACATCTTTTACGGATACAGCACCGAGTTTTATCATTTTTACAAATTCTGCTTCGTCAATCTCACAGTTTTTAAATTTCATCAGGGCTTGCACGAACTGCTCAACCCCATTCAGCCTGTCAGATTGATATTTATTGATTGCATCATACATTGTGATTGCAATTTCAATGTCAGAAAGTCTGTCATGATTGTTTGGATATTCAATGATAGGGATGCCGCTAAAACCATTGATTCCAGATTCTGTTACCACTCCATTTTGTATTTTGAAATACTGTCTGGAAGAGTAGCACTGGTAGTACTGCTGATTGTCCTCGTCTTTCAAGATTTGAACCGAAAGCATTGGTTTACCCGTAACGCTTGAATAAACAATATATACATCCTGCGGTGATGGGATAAATATTCTGAAAGGTGGTAAATCTCCATCTTTTGTCCATTCATCTTCTCTTAGGATTGCTTTAAATGCAGTTCCTACCGCACTTTGGTATATTCCGAGTTGAATATTTCTGGCATCCGCATTGGCTTCGTCCAGATAATCATTGAGTCGGTCAACTTGTTCGTTTGTTTCCTTACTCGCTTTTTTCTTCTTGCAGACATACTGAATAGGTTCTCCGTATATCTGCCCTGCCTTGAATTTCACTGTTTCAAGGGCGTGATTCTCAACAACTTTATTGTTTACCTCTGGACGAACAAGTTTTTCACGATATAAGATTGGCTGATCGCCTTTGTAATATCTGTAAAGGTAATCCATCAGGGTTCTGTTCCTGTTATGGATTCCGATTGTATCATAAAGGACCTGTGCCACGTTCTGGGGAGTAATCTGGTCTACGCCAGTATAGGCTATTTTTCTGCCAAACTCGCCTTGGCATAGGTCAACAAAGTTTATTTTGTTTCTCCCCACTGCCTGTCCTCCTATTTTCCGCATGAAAAAAGCACCAAGGTTTGGCCTCAGTGCTTATTTTACAGTTTATATTATATAATATATTATCAATATGATTCCATATGATTGCATACTATCTTTTGAATCCTTTTACTTTTCTGACTGATTCAATTGCCTTTAAGTGGCAAGAGCGGATGTGTTGAATTGAATATCCCATTTCGTCAGCTACTGTAACCAAACTTTTGTATTCCACATATTTTTTGTGCAACAACTGCGAATATAAGGAATTATCAAGACTATTGATGGTTTTTGATACTTCCTGTTGGATATCAGACATTTCAGAAATATCTTTGGCGATTTCTTGTTGCAGATCAGCAATCTTAACGATTGTATCGCCTACATGGTCTTTTGTGCCGGATGTTTGAACCTTTTCTCCAGTCGAAAAAGAAGATAAACTTGTAGCCAACATTCTGAGCTGGTATTCTTCAGATATTTTATTCTCGATTTTTCTCTTATAATCACGAACTTGTTCTAAGTATTCTCTTGTGGTCATATTATCTCCTTCCCCAAAATGGATTGCGCATTGCAGTTGCTTTTCCACCTAACGGATTCTGCACGTACTCTGCCATCATTGCTAAGCTGTCCGGGCCATCATCATGAGCTACTTTTGCTCTTGTGGTATATGTGGTTACATTTGCCATAAATAATCCATAGTCTGATTTTGGTTTATACTGGCTCGGATGTAAAAAATAAAAATGTTTCGATATATAATCAGAATTTACAAGGATTTTTGTCTCTTTATTTGCTTGCGTAGGTCTTGTTTCGATATCCGCTCGACATTTCCCTGCGATCATCTTTTGAATATTGTGTGCAACACGATTTCCTACGTTATTCGACTCAAAACGGATTTTATGCGGATTGTGTTTTATTAAGATATCAGCAGTCTTTCTGTCCAGGATGTCGTAATCTGTGGTATCATCGAAAACAACGTCCGGGATAAAAAATTTATCACCATATTGATATGCAATAGGTAATGATTCAAAGTCTGTACCTTTGTCTTTCGTATCACATACTGCCCATATCGCGTCTGCTTCTCTGTTTGGTATAATTGTGTATTCGTCCGTGCATCCATCGGGTACGTCTTCTCTGTCGAAGAAAAATCTTTTTAGTTTATCTGGCGGAAGCAGCAATCCTTCACGTTCTACCGGCTGTTGCTGGTAAAGACAGTTATAAGAGATTTCGTCCATGGACTCTTTAGCGTCATTGAAATACTTCTCAGAGAATCCATTTACTGTGAATAGGAAATTGCTTTTGCCGTTCTCGTCAAGTGCCGGTACTGCTATGAACCTCGCTCTAGGATTTCCGGCGTATAGCTGCTGTAACTTTCCAATAGGGTCATGTACAGACCATCTGGTAGCGATGTAAAACTCTTTGCATCCCTCAAGCCTACGGGAGCGCAAGTCATTTACTACTTTTGTCCAGAGCGTATCCAGTCGGTTTTTGTTCAACGCTTCCTCGATACCAGACACAAGGTCATCGGCAGTCAGAAATCTGTTACATCGGGTAGCTCCTGTCAGCGATCCATCAATGGATCTGAATGTCCAAGTCTTAAATCGCCCGTTTCTTTCGAGGTTGACTGTAGTTTCCTTTGCATTTGTTCCCTGTATTTCCACGTTTGGAAAAATCTCATGCCATGTGTATTCAACTGGGTCATTAATAATTTCGAGAACACCATCGTAAAGAGAACGGGTCAAGATACTACTGTGAGCGGACGACAGGTTAAAATCGTTCGGGAACCATCCACCAACAAGTGAAAGAAAAAAATCTTCAAGAGTTGATTTTCCACAGCCTGGAGGCACGCTCAGTGCAAAAATGTCCAGTTTGTCATCCATCAGGTCTTGTAACGATCCGATGATATTATGTTTCAAGAACACATTTCTTCTTGGTTGATAGAAGCGTTCTTTTAAAATTCTGTTCTTTTCCAGATACAGTAGACCGCTGTCAACCTGATAGTTTCGGGCTTCGAGCAGAAGATATTTGTAATAAAGGTCTTCAAATTCTTTTGAACCTGTTTGAAGTAACTGATTAAGCGTAGCTTCTTTTCCAACATTGCTTAATCCTATACCTTTTTCACGATAATTCTGGTATTCTTTGAAAGAATGCTTTTCATCCATTAAGTAGACAAGGGAATATAACTTATTCCACTTTGTTTCCGGGCTTAGATTACTGTTGATGATGTTGTTCCCGATCATCACATACCACTCTGGAGATTCTTCAATAATTTTTTGCATAAAAATAGAGCCAGACCTCCCTTCTTCTTAGGATTTAGTCTGGCTCTCATGTGGCTCTTTGACTGGTTATTCACTTTCTTTGAAGTTATATACAGGTTTGATAATATCAACTATTTCTACGGTATCTTTGATGTTATCAATAATTTCTTGCGGCGGTTTGTAAGCCATAGGGCTTTCATCAATTGTAGATTTCTGAACGGATGTTGTGTATACCCCATTCATAGACTCCTTAAATTCTTCTAACGAAATGTTTTCTTTTGCTTTTGATCGGCTCATAATACGTCCTGCACCATGCGGAGCTGAACAGTTCCAATCATTGTTTCCTTTCCCGACTGCGATAATGCATCCGTCTCGCATATTCATTGGGATAAGAACTTTTTCGCCATACTTAGCTGATATCGCGCCTTTCCGAACAATATTTGTATCGTGGTCAATATAATTATGAATTGTGTCAAACCATGTATTTCTTTGGAGTGTCCAGTTCATGCTGTAGAATATAGCCGATTGTATGCACCGCCTGTTTATTCTTGCAAACTCTTGACAAATTATCATATCATGCAGATATTGTTTTCTATGTTCTCCCGTCAAATAACATAGTTCTTTCGGAATACCTAGTTTGCCCGGCTTCCATTTTCGTTTTAATTCATCAATGCCATTTTGGATTTCCTTGTGTCTACCAGAACGTTTGTATTCTTTTACTAATTTTTGTATTTCAGTTTCGAGCTTATCTGTGCCCTGCATATCTTCTATGGCAATTTTCTGATATATTTCAGCTACTTGTTTTCCAAGGTTGCGGCTTCCAGTGTGAATTACAAGGTAGTTTGTTCCTTTTGAATCAGTATCAACTTCAATAAAATGATTTCCACCCCCAAGTGTGCCAAGGCTCCTGCGAATCCATTCAACATTTTTAAGCTGTGAAAAGCAGTGAAGTTCTTCTAATTCTTCAAAATTTATGATTTCATCACGTACGTTTCTTCCTGCTGGAACATTGTTCCTTATCACTTCATCAAGGATTTTAAAATCTATTGTTCCCACATCAGTAGGAATTTGCGTTGTCAACATTCCACATCCAATGTCTACGCCAACAATGTTCGGAATTACCTTATCTCCGAGATCAGCTGTAAAACCAATTACACATCCTGCTCCTGCGTGAACATCTGGCATGATTCGCACTTTGCATTCTGAAAATGCAGGCTGTTTTATCAATGTATAAATCTGATTTAATGCTTCTGGTTCGATGTTTTCTGTAAATATCTTCAAGTCACTCATAATGGCACTCCTTTCTGGCTCTCTGATTAATTGTTATTCCCACAAAAATTTGTCTGTTCCTCGCGCATTGTCAACTACTCTTTTCAAAATAAGCAACCCGCATTTCTTACAATAATACGGGTGAAATCGAATGTTAGATGTTCCTCGCGGCTTAAATTCATTAAAATTATAATCATAAGGATTATTTATCTCGCATTCTTCAAAATCGTGGTCGCATTCTGGAATCTTCATTTAATCACCCAAATCTGGAATACCTAACTGTTTGTAAGTGAATACGACAGTGTACTTCTTCCCGCATTTGTAGCAAGTTTCTGTAATAGCGCAAGTCTTTTCTTTATCGTTGCATTTTAATTCTGTATCAGAACTTTTGAACTTGCATCCACCTGTCAGAATACATTTAATTCGTTTAAGACTTATTTTCATTCAAAATACCACTCAATATCTTTTCCCATCTTCCAGTTGAAAATGTTCCAACCTGTTTCGCCATAAGTTCAAAGCGTATTGGAAAAATATTATTGGAGATTCCAATGTGAATTACCTTAAATGGAATCTCACTTTCTCCTACTTTCACCATAAGTGTTTCGTCATAGTCTAATCTACCAATTACATCAGCTACAAAACTGGCATATTCTGTTTCTTGTTCTACCATAACAAAAAACGAAGATGTTGCTGATTCATATGGCTTCATAATTGTTATTGGAATGCAAGTGTATTCTTCTTTATATACTTTGTCGTTTTCAATTTTTTCAAATATTTCTTTGCATTGTTCTGGGTGTTCTGTTCTTCTTTCTTCACACGTAGTATTCGCGTATTCTAAAAATAGCGGTTCGCATAAACGAATATCTTCGTTATTAAGTTTACGTATTTTACAGCATTTACATTTTTCAAATTCTGGGAGCTTCATTCAATCGCCTAACTTTCTGCAAATTTCAATAAAATCTGTTTACTGATACTTTTATGGAACCAATAGCTTTAATCAGTTTCAATTTTTGAACATGCGCAATCATAACAAGTACTCATACATTCACCATAAATTCTTTCTTACAATTACTTCCCTTACATTTGTATGGCATCCGATGGATTTTCGTGGTAGGAAGTATTTTTAATGCTTTCTTCCCGCAATAAGGACACACAATCCATGTATCTCCGTTATCTTTCCGAATCATTGCCTTTCCGTCCCATGGTTCCGGCATATTCATATATTCAGAGAAGTCTACTCCCTCTGATTCAAGTGCTGTTTTAATGCTCATTTAATTCTTGTCTCCTTTGAAAAAATCTGTTGTAATCTGCGATTGAAAATTTTCCTAAAGTTCCATAAATTACTTTTCCTTCAACTTTTGGAATCCTTGACAACATTTCTTTTGAAATTGGCGTTGTATTTTCTACATTTAAATCATCACAGATAAGGTACTTGTCACAATCACGTTCCGCGCTCATTTACCATTATCCTTTCTGATCAATTCTAAAATCGTCAAATAATTGTCTCCGATGTAATCTGCTTTCCATGTTTTAGAAAGATTCCCTGATTGGTTGTACATTATGGTCGTATTGCCTGCCAGAAGCAAACGCTTGTCTGGGTAGAATCTAGTCGGAATGTTCATTATGTGGCATTCGCCCTCGATATTGTATGTGGTATCGAGAAAATCAATGTCTGTACCTGAGTAAACCAGTAACATACTTTTGTTTCCTCCTAGTAGATTTGCGAATCATGGGCTTTCCGTGCATTTTTAAGTAGTTGTTCTTGATAAATATGCGTGGCGTTCCGTATGTTATACCATCATTCAAAACAAATGCATTAATCACAATGTCATCATTTCTATTTGCAGGTGCATTTTCAAGTTTTCTAAACTGCATAGTGTCTCACTTTCTTTCTTCCTGCAATCCTACGTTCCTTTGGTTGTTTATGCATTTTTAGTCCGTTATTAGTTATGTAGATTCCATATTTTGTTAATGAACGAGTATATCCAACGCATATATTTGGAAAGCCATCACTATTCATGATTTCATGAAAATTTCCGCTAGAATCTTCCACGAACAGTGATCTAATATTCTTCTCGCCCATATCAGCTCACCCCATGAATCTTTCTCAAATTCGCATATCGGTCAACCAGAACATCAAGTGTTGTATGCAACTGATTGATCGTAACGCAGTCGTCCTGATGCTGTCTGTGATATTTTGCGATTTCTGTAGGCTCATCCAGAATCGGCGCATCTGCTTTTTCGCTTATCTGCCTTTTTAAATCATCGTTATAATCGCACATTTTATCCAGTTCAGCCTGAAGATCATTGATTTTCTCGTTTTTGTCTAAAATCTCATGCTGTTTTTTCTCACACACTGTCGATAATCGGACAACTTCAATTTTAAGCTGGTCTACGCTCCATTTCTCTAAATCTCCTATTTGCATCTGGTTCCCTCCCGCTAAATTTTTATAAAAATTTCCATGTCGTAGTTATCTCGGATATAATCCACACATTCGGACAATTTCTCTTTCAGAAATTGATCTTTTGCAATGTCTGGATGCAAGGTATATAACATACAACTGTTTTCTTTTCCGTCTTTCTGAAACTTCTTCCAGTTAAAAGTCATTGTGAACAATGGAATCCTCGTGAGATTTTTTGTCTTGCGTCTTATATAGAGATTGAAAAGTTTCTTAATCATGGCATCCTCTCCTATCTGGTAGACCATAAAACAATCTTGTTCTTGCACTGCGGGCATATGATGTATTTCTGCTTATATCCAGCTCCTGATGGCAAATTTGTAGGAATTTCTACGCATTCGTCTCTTACGTCAGATTCGTCATAACTCAGAACTACGCCACATTTCTGGCACGTTGATTTTTTCAATGTTCCGGGTTTCAAAATCTTAATCATTTTTCTCTTTCCTCCCTATGCCGCATCTGGCACTCGATCATCTTTGCTATATTCTCACGTTCCTGTTTTATTCCATGCCCCTGACGAAACAACTCGCATTCGAGGATATTTCCACATCTGGAACATTCGTCTTTGATTTCTTTTCCTGCTATTTGCATTCCCATCCATCCTGTACCATTTTAGGCTTGTATTCTTTTTCGGTATATCCTTCACCGTTGCATAAATCACAAGTAACTTTTGTTTCTTCGTACCTGTCACAGCATTCCCAGTATTGCGCACGATTTACTATTTTGATAAAAATTCCTTTTCCACAGCATTTCGGGCATCTATGGACTTTATTTCCCTGTATTCGTTTTACAAGGTCATCAAGAGTTGTTTTTCCACCATAGTCATCTCTCAAACATATTGCTTCATGAATTTTCATTTTCTGCGTCCTCCCAAAATTCGCAAACACAATCTGGTTCCGTAAAATCAGCGCAGTGTTCACTGTCGCCGTTGAAACATACCCATGTAAAATTGTCATGTTTCTTACATATTTTACAACACTTTTCTTTTTACATAATTAACACCTCAATTTAAAAAAGTCCAGTGTGCCGACTTGAACGGCATAAATCTCCCAACGAGAAACACTGGAACCGAACGAAGTAAGAGAAAAATTCCAATGATTGCAGTTCATTGGAATCGGAAAGGCAGGAATCGAACCTGTGACACACAGCCTACAAGGCCGCTGCTCTACCACTGAGCTACATTCCATTTTGCTTTTCGGACCGGTCTCCAGTCAACAGGATAAGCAATAACCTTTTCCCATGGGTTGTTTGAGCATAGTCGCAAGTAGTTTCTGTTCTTCCATTGATATCATTGGCTTCTGCACAACTGCTTCTATGCAAATTCAGCTGAATCATAGACCGTCTGCAAGCAAACAGCATAATTCTAACCGAATTAAAGCGGAACGCCCGGAATCGAACCGGAGACCAGAGCGCGACTCTGTCAGTTTGCCACTAGCGTACATTCCACATAACCCGGAAGCCCCGGGTTAGCAATATGTTTATCGTGTTATGCTTTCCACTAGGCAATTTTATTCCGTGTTTGCCTCACGGTGATATTCATGTCGATTTGAAATATAACAACCCTTGTTGAATCGGATTCCTGCGTTCCTTGAAACTCCTGAGTTCGTCAACCCATTAAACTCTGGAACGCCACCAGATATGGTGAATTCGAAACAAAGCGCGTAACTCGTCGCCGTATCGCGGTCATCACTGTCCTTCGTTCGTTGATTATATCTGGTAAAAGTTTTTCCATTCAAGATAACGGCTTGAATGGCATTTTATGGAGAAATGGACATTCAGGGACTCGAACCCCGGACCTTTTGGTTATGAGCCAACTGCTCTCCCGACTGAGCTAAATGTCCTGAGCAGAGGGTTATTGCAGTTCAAGAGTAACTTCCTCTGCTGTTGCGATTCTTGCCCTCACAGTCGCAACAAAGGGTCTAATGCTGTTCTGCATAAGCAGAGTCCATCCGGGGCGTTTGAAGCCCCTTTAATCATCCCCGTTGGGATAGATGGAACCAATTCGGAGGGGAACTATATCATGGCTAAACAATATAGTCCGACTAGGCTAGCGGGATTCGAACCCGCGAATACAGCAGTCAAAGTGCTGTTCCTTACCGCTTGGAGATAGCCCATTATTTGTCCGGGTAAAGCCCCGGACTCGTGATAGAGTGATATATTTTATGAAATTTTAGAAAGCATCATGCCTATATTTGTATCGTTAAGTCCGCGCCAGTTACTTTACAATGGGTGGGAAAGGTTATTCTCCATCGAGTTTCACCAACGCAGACCTAAGCTACTCTGGATGCCTCGACCTGTCAGATTCAAAGGCTTTCCCGAACCTGAGAACGACAGGCTTCTGCTTTTCTTGTATTTTCACCCGTTCAACCAGTATGGTGAACAGGGGAATTTGTATTACGATTGCCAACCGCATTGGGTTCTCCTTATAATCTAAAAATCACAACTGCATTAACTGCGAAACATATTTCCATCAATATAAATACCGCCGATGATATTGGATTGCTTTTCTTTTCGGTTTCGTCCTGTGATATAAGGAATGCTAAAACCAATGTGAAAAACGCTATATCCAACATGACTGCTACAAATTTTGCAAGAATCATTCTTTCTGTTCCTCTCCGATCATAAAGTCAAGAATCTTACCGGCGGTTTCTTCTTCTGGCTCGAATGGTAGACCGCAGGTGCAATACTTCTCAATTGCTGTTTTAAGGCTTGCTTTGAAGCCATTGTAAACTTCTCCGTGTGCCAGAAGTTCGTGTCTTAAAACGACTACTGCATCAGTTACGGACTCTGGTGTGAATCGAAACCGAATATCTCCAACCATTTCTATGTCTGGCAGACCGAACATTTCAAATTCAAAGGTTGGAACTTCATCAACAGCAACATGGAAGTCAACTGATTTTACTCTTGGGATTTCTGTTCCGTCAACTACGTATTTAGTTCCACGCCAGCCGCTTCCATCGGGATTAAATATTTTTACTTTTGGAGCGTTAGTATTGTTCATTCTTCAAGTCCTCCATTTCCTTTACGCTGATTCCGACTATCCCGGCGCTGTCCTTGCTGTCTGTGGCTTTGAAATGCGCTTTAGGATGTTGCGGGTACATAAACTCGAACATGAGGTAATTTGCTGCATCTACGAGATATTCTGTGTTTCCGGTGGAATTGTATTTCTCAATACATCGTTCCATGGACGGGAGCGCCTGCACATTCCCGGTTTTAAAATTCTTTCTGGCAGGTCCGTATTTATAATAACTTACCTCGACTCGGTTCTTACGGAGCTGGTCGAAGCGTTCGCTGTATTCTTCTGAAATCATCCCTCTTCCACCTCTCCAAAGTATTTCTTATACAACTCATAATCGTTTTTACCGATTAAATCTTTTACCCTGTGTGTTTTCTCCTTTCGGAGATTATTGTATGTAAAAATCGTTTTTGTGACCTGTATACGATATTCTCCTACATCAGTGATCCCGCTTTCGGTTTCAGTCTCTTCTTCAGCAGAAAACCAATTTCCATGAGGTGTTAAGAAGTAAGCTCTACGTTTCGTTCTACTTAAAGAAATACATTCCGCATCTGTTTCGTCAGAAAAAATCTTTTCTGATGTATCTGTATCGTATAACTTCCCGTCTTCTAAAACGGCTTTTTTGTGATGATATTCATATACTCTGTCGTGCATCAAAGGTTTTTCTAGTGGGCGCTGAATATCGCCTTTTTTATTTTTGAAAAATTTTTCGAGTATCGACATTTGCCTACCTCTTTCGGAAATATTGTTCCAGTGCTTCTCTGGTGATCTGTGATACACTCTTGCCGGTTCGGTTCTTCTCGGCTATGAGTTTTTGTTCTAGTTGATATGTGAGCCGGATTCTGATTGACTCGCCCTGAGGATTTGATCTCATAAGCAATTTTCCTTTCTTGGTCTCCCATTGCACATTTTTGGTGCCTTTAATGCATCTTCAATAGGCATTCCCTTTTGTAAATATCTGTAATTAAAGGCTACAACAGAAATTCCATATTGCTTGCAAAGGTCAGATTTAGGAACCAATTTCCCACCATACAAAATTAACGCTGTTTTTTTTCACGTTTTCACGCTTCTTCCATTCGGATGGCGGCCTTTTATTCTTTTGCTGTTCCGCATTGGTTATCCACCTACAATTATCTGGCTCATAATTTCCATTTACGTCTATTCTGTCAATGGTACATTCTCCAAATGGAGCGTTTTCATCATATCCATGTTCGTAAGCCCATTTTTTAAATGTAGAATAGTCCTCCCATTCATTACAGACTCTTATTCCACGACCGCCGTAATTGCTGTATTCTCTACAGTTCGGATAATTGCATCTTCGTTTCATGTTTTGCCATACGTGATATAATCGGTCGTTGCTCCCGCCATGTGTTCTTGCGAAATCGTCGCGGCGGCATCCACAACTTTTGGTTTTTCCCGAAACAAGTTCAATTGGTCTTACGTTTTTAATGTTTCCGCAATCGCATTTACATATAAACCTTCTCGCCATTCCTGGCTTGTTTATACCAATAACGGTAAGAAATCCAAAACGTTTCCCAATATATGTCCCATCATATTTAATATTAGAAAAATGCTTATGACACTTTTGGTCTCTCCACTTTCCTGTATGTAACATGTTGAAAGAAATGTCCTTGAATGCTCCACATTCTCTGCAAATCATACGAATTTTAATAGGATTTTGCTCAACTATTTCAGAAGCCGTGTAATCGCCGTATCGCTTTCCTAATTCGGATTTGAGCAAGTCTTTTTTGTCCTTTCGGGATTTTTCAAGTTTTGCATCTCGTCTTTCCTTTCGACATTTTGGACATGTTTTTATAAGTTCACTCCATTTATTTCTGCCTTTTATCATTTCACGTTGGATTTCATCTCCACATTTAAGACATTTGAGTTTAACTATTCTGGCTTTTGTAGACGGATTGTATAAAATATCAATAATTTCATAGTCTCCATTTACTGCGCCAACGCGCTTTTGATAAGTTTCAATCATTCTGGAAGCGTTTTCTTTTTCTATTCCGTATGAAACTAACTCTTCAATGCTGTTCATCTTCGGATTCTCCTTTTAGTTTAAATTCTGCGTTATTAAATTGCGTATAATCTGAGAAATGCTTTGTCCTGTTTGAAAGGATTTCTTTTCAAGGCGTTTTCTCATGTCATCGTTAATTCTGATTCTTATTGACTCTCCCTTTGGGT
>ERZ1026876.1374-NODE-1374-length-12168-cov-4.613803_pt1 | contig 12168 bp, 10 predicted proteins | sample MGYA00380168_ERZ1026876 | MGnify/ENA primary metagenome ERZ1026876 (study PRJEB33269, sample SAMEA4719804) | human gut metagenome | biome: human-associated habitat; feature: organic feature; material: feces | place: Cameroon | collected 2013-10 ... | reverse complement strand
AGCGATGTGCTGATTCCACTGTGAGAGGTAAATCAGTCCGTCACGCCAGATGTCCCAGTCAGAACCGAGCGACTGGTGCTGTGCGTTTGTGAATACCATCTGGTAGTTCACGTTTCCGGAGTTGGAGTGCTCCGGATCTACGTTGAGGTCACCGAAGTCACCGCAGCTTGAAGCCAGGGCGACAATGGAGAGCGCAGCGAGTGTATTTTTAATATATCTTTTCATAATCTATATGCTTGTTTTATTGTTATTACACATTATATATATAATATAAGCAGTGTCGCTAATTGATAAAATAGACAAAACAAGAATCCCACGCCACGTTGCCATAATTATGGACGGCAACGGACGGTGGGCAAAAAAGCGTGGCATGATTCGCTCATTTGGCCATGAGAATGGTGTGCCCACAGTGCACAACATCACCGAGGTGGCTAACGACCTGGGTGTGGAATACCTCACGCTCTACACATTCTCTACCGAAAACTGGAACCGTCCGCAAATGGAGGTGGATGCGCTGATGCACTTGGTGGTCACTTCGATTGAAAAGGAGACTCCCGAACTGATAGAGAAGAATGTGCGCCTCACCACCATTGGCGATATGGAGCGTGTGCCAGAATTTGCGCGCACCCGCTTGCAGAAGTGTATGGCCGACACCGCCCACTGCACCGGTATGGAGCTGTGCCTGGCGTTGAGCTACTCTTCGCGATGGGAGATTGTGGAAGCGGTGCGAGGCATCGCCAATGAGGTGGCAGAAGGCAAACTCAAGCCTGCCGACATCGACGATGCAGTGCTGTCGGCTCACATGCTCACAGCCCACATGCCCGACCCCGACCTGCTTATCCGCACAGCCGGCGACTTGCGAATCAGCAACTACCTGCTGTGGCAGATTGCTTACAGTGAACTCTATTTCACGCCCGTTCTTTGGCCAGATTTCTCTAAGGAAGATTTCTTGGAAGCCATCATCGACTTCCAGAGCCGTGAGCGCCGATTTGGCAAAACCAGCGAACAGGTGATTAATGATAATGAACAAAATTGACGATATGCGATATAAAGCTATTCTACTCCTCGTATCCATTCTTGCGCTTGCCACAAGCGTGAAAGCACAAGAAACCTACACAGTGAACGACACCATCTACAATCCGAAAGTGGTATTCTCCGGCCATCACCCTAAATATGAGATTGCCGGGATCAAAGTGACTGGTGCCGACAACTATGAAGATTACATTATCATTGGCTATTCGGGGCTTTCGATTGGTCAGCGCGTGGAAATTCCGGGCGAAGACATCAAGAATGCCGCTAAGCGCTTCTGGCGTCAGGGCCTGTTCTCCAAGGTGCAAATCAAGGTGGAAAAGGTGTATGGCGACAAGGCTTGGCTCGAATTCGACCTTCAGCAGCAACCTCGTATCTCGCAAGTGAACTACTTGGGCATGAAGGGTGGCGAGAAGAAGGACGTGATTGAGCGTTTGGGTCTCACACCAGGCAACCAGATGACACCTAACATTGCCGACCGTGTTAAAATCATCGTTCAGAAGTATTTTGCCGACAAGGGTTTCGACAAGGCTATCGTTGAGGTGATTCAAAAGGAAGACTTGAGCAAGAAGAACGAGGTGATTGTTGACATCGTGGTTGACAAGCATTCGAAGATTGGCGTCCATAAAATCTACATCGACGGCAACGAGGTGTTGAGTGACGGCAAGATCAAGGGTGCGATGAAGAAAACCAACGAAACTGGCTTCTTCAACTTCAGAAAGTGGTTCAGTCAGAAGAAGTTCGTTGCCACCGACTACGACGAAGACAAGAATCGCATTATTGAAAAGTATAACGAACTTGGCTATCGCGATGCACGCATCGTGAGCGATAGCGTGGTGGTTTACAGCGATAACAAGGTGGATGTGCACCTGCGCGTGGAAGAAGGTAAGAAATACTACATTTCAGGCATCAACTGGGTGGGCAACACCGTATATCCTACCGAATATCTCGAAAATGTGCTTGGCATGGAAAAAGGCCAGGTGTATAACCAGAAGAAACTCAACAAGCGTTTGAGCACCGACGACGATGCAGTGTCGAACCTCTATCTCGACAAGGGTTACCTCTTCGCGCAGATTGTGCCAGTTGAAACCCATGTGGAGGGCGACTCTATCGCACTGGAAATGCGCCTCTTTGAAGGTAAGCGCGCCACTATCAACCGCGTGGTGATTAACGGTAACGACCGCCTCTATGAAAAGGTGATTCGTCGTGAACTTCGTGTGCGTCCGGGCGACCTCTTCTCAAAGAGCGACTTGATGCGTTCGGCTCGTGAAATTGCCCAAACCGGTCACTTCGACCCTGAAAAGATGGACATTCGCCCTGAGCCTAACGAAGAAAACGGTACGGTTGACATTATCTTCGGTTTGGAATCGAAGGCCAACGACCAAGTGGAATTCTCGGCTGGTTGGGGTCAAACCGGTATCATCGGTAAGGTGAGCTTGAAGTTTACCAATTTCTCTATCCAAAACCTGTTCCACCCATCATCGTTCAAGGGCATTATTCCACAAGGTGAGGGTCAAACATTCACTATCAGTGCGCAGACCAACGCTAAGTATTACCAATCCTACAGCTTGTCGTTCCTCGACCCATGGTTTGGCGGTAAGCGTCCTAACTCGTTGAGCGTGTCGGCATTCTACAGCCGTCAGACCGGTATCAACTCCAGCTTCTACAACAAGCTCTACCAGAACGGTATGTATAACTACTACAACAACTACTATGGTAGCGGTTACGGTTACGGCAACAACTACGGTTATGGCAACAACTACTACGAAGACGCATACGACCCTAACAAATACTTGCAAATGGGTGGTGTGACCATCGGCTTCGGTAAGCGTTTGAAATGGCCTGACGACTACTTTACACTCACTGCCGAACTCGGTTACCAGTGGTATAGTTTGAAGAACTGGGAATACCTCTACTATATGAACAATGGTACGTCGAACTCGCTCGTGCTGGGCTTGACTCTCGCTCGTAACAGTATCGACAACCCACTCTACACCCGCCGTGGTAGTAGTTTTTCGCTCAGTTTCCGCTTCACTCCACCTGCAAGCCTCTTTGGCAAGAAGAACTGGAAGGCACTTTCACAAGCCACCGACGAGGCTTCGAAGAAGGAACTCTACAAATGGATTGAATACTGGAAACTCAAATTCCAGGCTCGCACCTATACTCCACTTACCGACCCAGACGGACGCTGGACCCTCGTGCTCATGACACGTGCCGACATCGGTTTGCTCGGAAGCTGGAACAAATATCTCAAATCGCCGTTCGAAACCTTCTATGTGGGTGGTGACGGTATGTCGGGCAGCTACACCTACGCTACCGAAACCATCGCACTGCGTGGTTACGACAATGGTCAGTTCACTCCTTACGGCAGCGACGGTTACGCTTACACCCGCTTCTTGATGGAACTTCACTTCCCATTGATGCTCTCTCCAAGTGCCACCATCTATCCGCTGGCATTTATCGAGGCTGGTAATGCCTGGACAAGCGTGAGCCGCTTCTCTCCATTCGACCTCAAGCGCTCAGCCGGTGTGGGTGTGCGTATCTTCCTCCCAATGCTTGGTATGATGGGTATCGACTGGGGTTACGGTTTCGACAAGGTGTATGGCACAAAGGGTGGCAGCAACTTCCACTTCGTGCTCGGTCAGGAATTCTAAAAATAAACTATTTGTGCTTCGCAGAGTCTAACCTCACAGAATCCACAAGTATTATCAACTAAATAATTCGACACACTATGATGAAAAAAATTGTAATGCTCTTAATTGCCGTGGCGGCTTTCGCAGCCACTGCCTCTGCACAAAAGTTTGCGTTCATCGACCAGGAATATATCTTGAAGAAAATCCCTAACTATGAAATGGCAAACGAGCAGCTGAACCAGATTTCGCAACGCTGGCAGCGTGAGGTGGAAACCTTGGAAAAGGAGGCCGACACAATGTATAAGAATTACCAAGCCGACATGGTGTTCCTCACCGACGAGCAAAAGAAGAAGAAGGAAGCCGAAATCGTGGCTAAGGAAAAGGAAGCCTCTCAGCTCAAATATAAATACTTCGGCCCACAGGGCGAACTCTACAAAAAGCAGCAGTCGCTCATCAAGCCTATTCAAGACGACATTTATGCCGCTTGCAAAAAGGTGTGTGAGGAAAAGGGCTATCAGGTGATTTTCGACCGCGCGTCGATTCAAGGCGCAATGTATGTGTCGCCACGCATCGATGTGACCGATGAAGTGATTGCAAAATTAGGCTACTAATTCACCCTACAATATAAAGGAAAAAATATTATAAACTTAAATAACACATTACTACAATTATGTTCAAGAAATTTATCCTCGCAGCTCTTGTTGCTGCTCCTATGATGCTTTCAGCACAATCAGCTGTTAAATTCGGTATGGTTAATCCAGCAGAAATCTTCCAAGTGATGCCTGAAACCGCTACAGCTCAAAACACCCTCAAGGCTGCAAGCGACAAGTATCAACAACAAGGCAAGGCGCTTCAAGACGAACTTCAAAAGAAAAGCCAAGAACTCGAAGAACTTGAAAAGGCTAAAGCCGCTCAAGCCACTATCGAAGCAAAGACTAAAGAAGCTCAAGACCTTTACACTCGTCTGCAAAACTTCTCACAAACTGCTCAACAAGACCTCCAAAAGCAACAGGAAACTTTGATGGCGCCAATCCAACAAAAACTCCAAAACGCTATCCAAGCAGTAGGTGCTAAGGGTGGTTACACTGCAATCCTCGACTCTGCTACACTTCTCTACAAGGGCAACTCTATGGAAGATGTGTCAGCAAAAGTGAAAGCAGAACTCGGCATCAAGTAATTTTTGCACTCACACAAAAATAAACGATAAAGATACAGCCTGTCTCTCCCCGCAGAGATAGGCTTTCTTTTTTGCCCAATAAAGAAATATTACTAACTTTGTAGAGATGTAAGCCCTACAAATGTAGGGGGCGCAAATGTAGTGTAACAAATCTAATCAAAAGGCTATGATAAAGAAATTATTACTTGTGTTGGCGGCGTTGATGCCTATGTGCATGACGGCGCAAATCGTGAAAATTGCGGTGGTCAATATCCAAGATGTGTACGACGCTTGCCCCGAAAAGGCGGCGGCTCAAGCGGCACTCTCCGAATTGAGCCAGCAGTATAAGCAAGAATATAAACTGATGCAAGATGATTTCGGCAAAAAATACGCCGACTATCAGCGTCTTGCCAACGACCCAAAAGTGTCGGCTACCATCAAGGAACGTCGCATGAACGAGATTCAAGACGAAGACGATAAAGTGAAGCAATTCCTGCAACAAGTGGATAAGGAACTTGCCGCCAAGAAAGCCGAACTCAACAAGGAAATCTACGCAAAGATCAACGCGGCAGTGAAAGCAGTGGGCGAAGCAGGCGACTTTACCTATATTTTCGACATTTCCCAAACCCCATTGGCATACACCGGCCCCACAGCCATTGACCTCACCCAATTAGTGAAAGAAAAATTAGGCTTAAAGTGATGCCACAATGTTGTATATATTATTTAGATTATGCTGTGGAATAATAACTCTTATTAGTTATTGTACGGGATTTACTTATGAAGAGGTCAATTCGATTTTGTTTATTTATGGCGAACCTATAATTATAGGTTTATGTAATTTGTTCATTTTATTTAAAAGTTTCAATCATAAGCTTTTATGTGTGTTCATTACACTATATAATATTTTTTATTTATTTGTAATATCAAAGATTTTCATTCACTATATTCCATATTCATTACACAATGCATGTGTAGTGGCTTATAAAGATCTGGAGACATTAGGGTCGATTACTGGATTTGGATATGTAGGAATTAATTTATTTCTATTTATTATTCTACCATTATTATTAGTGAATTTAAATATTATATTTTACGCCATTATCAAACGAAACCGTAATAAAAAGACGCAGCCCCTCCCATAATTTACTGATTGTGTAGAAGGAATTAGATACATAAAGGAATCCCCACACCACAGCTCCCGAATCCCCACCACAGATTCGGGAGCTGCCACATCATCCCCCACCACCTACCACTTCAGGGCTGTTGGGGATTTTTGCACCGATTTTTTTAAAAAAGTCAACAGGTCAACGAGTAATAAGTTAGCAAGTCAATGGGGGGGCAACAAGTGACATGCCATTTAGAGTTTTGTTTGTTGAATCGGTTGAATCTGTGTGAGCTTTTTTTTGAGAAATCTGTGAGAGAGGGTGGGGTGATTATATTCGTTAAAAAATGGGTGTTAATTGGGTTTTTAATGGATTAAATCGGTGTTTCGGACCATCAATCGGACCCTTCTGACCCAAGCAGACCCAAACGGATCCAAACTCTTCGGCCTCATCAGACCTCTGAAAACTCGTTGACTTGTTGACTTGTTGACTTGACTTGGGGGTAAAAAAAAGGCCCTTATTCTCACGAACCGGGGACTTTTGAATTTTATGAATAGAATCTGTATAGAAAAGTGCAATATTATTTCTTTATTTCGATGCAAATTTAATCACAGTTTCTGTTTCCAACAAATCTTTTTTGAAAAAAATGTGTAAAAAGGTAAGATGGACAATTTTTTTCCGAAATTCACCAATTTACGGAGCGAATCCATTATCTTTGCATAGCAAAAATTCCGAGCATTGTGCCGCTTCGGTTTTGTTTTGAGATATTCGGAATTTATTTTTTTTGGGGCGGCACGGTTTTTTGGTACGGATATTGCAATATCAATAACGATAAATGGCGAAACGCATCTTCATATATATAATTCTGGCGTTAGGCTTTTGCTTTGGGGCGAATGCCTCACAGTCCGACTCTGTGCGTGTGAGCCTCGTGACCATTTACCCAGGCAGTGAAATCTATGAGCTTTACGGACACACCGAATTGCGTGTGCAGGACGAGCATGGCGACTATTTCTTCAATTATGGCTTGTTCGACTTCAATGCGCCAGGTTTCGTGTATAGGTTTGTGAAAGGCGAGACCGATTATCTGTGCGGTGCCATTCCAGCCACTTATGCGCTATCGGGTTATGATGGCCGCAGGGTGGTGGAGCAGCAACTCAATTTGAGCCAAACGCAGGCGCAGCAGGTGCGTGACTTGCTTGTTGAGAACGCGCGTCCCGAAAACGCCACTTATCGCTATAAATTTGTGAGCGACAACTGCGCCACCCGTCCACGCGACATCATTGAGTGTGCGGTGGGCGATTCGTTGACATATCACCCTGTGGCGTCTGCCAAACTGACATATCGCGACATGATGCACAACTATAACGGCAATTATGCGTGGAGCCGATTTGGCATTGACCTTGCCTTGGGGTGCGACCTCGACACCGCGATTACCTATCGCCAACAGATGTTTGCGCCTGTAGTCCTGGAGAAAGCCCTTGCAAAAGCCACGGTGAAGCGTGCCAATGGCAGCGTGGTGCCTCTTGTGGGCGCTACCGAGGTGCTTGTTGATGGTTCGGAAGAAGGTTTGGTGGCACCACCCACACCGTGGTATGCCACACCGCTTTTTGTGACGCTGGTGCTGCTGGCATTGGCTTTGGTTTTGACGGTGCGCGACTGCCGCCGCCGCAAGGTGAGCCGCTGGTTCGACACGTTAGTGTTTGCCGCCTATGCCTTGTGGGGCTGTGTGATATTCTTCCTCGTGTTTGTTTCCACCCACGAGTGCACATCGCCCAACTACAATGCCCTGTGGCTTCACCCTGCATACCTGCTCTTGGCTGTTTTGCCATGGGTGGCAAAAGCAAGAAAAGTGCTCACCGCATTGCATATCATCAATTTCGTATGGCTTGCTGCTTCGGCAGCGCTGCTTGCCACAGGCGTGCTCTCGCAAGAGTTGCTCCTGTCGTTCTATGTGCTGATGGCTGTGCCGATGGTGCGCTCATTTAATTATTTATACATTCATCGCTTATGCAATCACGAAGTGGTCAAATAAATCGCCTGCTCACATCTATTATGGCTTCTATGGTGGTGCTTTCCGCTATGGCTGCTGTGGAGGTGCGTATGCCCAACCAAGAGGTGGAGGTGATAGTGAACCAGCTTCGCACCGATTGCACCCTGCTGCTCTCCGACCGCGAGGGGCAGGAGGCACTTGGCAGAATCCTGCGCCACCCGAAGGGCATGGTGCTGATGCGCGCCATAAAAGGACTGTCGCAAAAGCATATAGGCGGAGAACTCACAAGCCACAAGTCGGTGGCTGCCACACTCCCCAAACTTCTCATTCCCACTCAAGAAAAATCCTTACAATTCATTAATATACCCATTGAATCGGCTCTTTTGGCACCAGCCACCCAGAGCCTATTGCGCGTTCGCGCCCCCAGTATTGTTTTAGTGTAAGCCCACAATCCGCCACACCCACCGCATCAGCCCCAATAAAATCCGCAAAATCGGCGAGATAGGCGCGAGGCAGGGTAGGGCGAGGTTTAGGGCACAATCAGATGCGATTTTTCAACTATTTTTATTATCTTTGTACCTCATTATGTGGTGCTTTGAAGCGCCGCCAGCAAGCGGCGACGAGGCACTATGGTGAATACGTAAAAAAACAATACAAAACTATATATGGGATTAAATGACTTTTTAAAATCGATGTTCGGCAGCAAGAGCGACCGTGACTTGAAGAAACTGCGCCCTATCTTGCAGAAAATCAAGCAAGTGTATCCAACTGTGGAAGCTTTGTCGAACGATGAACTCCGTGCGCGTGTCACTGCAATCCGTCAAGAGATTCAGGACGATGTGCAACCACTCCGCGACGAAATCGCAAAAATCAAGGTAGAAGTAGAAGAACTTGACTTTGAAAAGCGTCAGCCACTTTGGGACAAGGTCGACAAACTGCAAAAAGAAGTGCTCGACCGCATTCAGGCTAAGCTCGACGAAGTGCTTCCTGAAGTGTTCGCCATCGTGAAAGATACCGCTCGCCGTTTCGCTCAAAACGAAACCATCGAGGTGACTGCTACCGACTTCGACCGCAAATTGGCGGCTGAAGGTCGCGACTTCCTCACCATCGAGGGCGACAAAGCCACTTACTACAACCACTGGGTGGCTGGTGGCAACGAGGTGACTTGGGATATGATTCACTACGACGTGCAGCTCATCGGTGGTATCGTGCTTCACCAAGGTAAGATTGCCGAAATGGCTACCGGTGAAGGTAAAACCCTCGTGGGTACGCTCCCTGTGTTCCTCAACGCACTTAGCGGCAACGGTGTGCACATGGTGACCGTGAACGACTACCTCGCAAAGCGTGACTCGGAATGGATGGGCCCTCTCTACATGTTCCACGGCATCAGCGTGGCTTGTATCGACAAGACTCGCCCTAACTCAAAGGAACGCCGCGACGCATACAACTGCGACATCACTTTCGGTACGAACAGCGAATTTGGTTTCGACTACCTTCGCGACAACATGTGTATGACACCAGAGGAAATGGTGCAGCGTCCACACAACTTCGCCATCGTGGATGAGGTTGACTCCGTGCTTATCGACGATGCCCGTACACCTCTTATCATCTCTGGCCCTGTGGCAAGAGGTGAAGACCAAATGTTCAACGACTTCAAGCCAAATGTGGAGCGTGTGTATGAAGCACAGCGACGCCTCGTCACCCAATTGCTCGCCGACTCTAAGCGCATGATGGCAAGCGACGACGACAAGGTGTTTGAAGAAGGCGCATTGCTGCTCTACCGAGCCCATAAGGGTCTTCCAAAATACAAGCCTCTGATTAAGTATCTGTCGGAGGAAGGTGTGAAGCAGTCGATGATGAAGATCGAGGCTAAGTATATGCAAGACAACAGCCGCGATATGCACATCGTTACCGACCCTCTCTACTTCATCATTGAAGAGCAGAACAACACCGTAGAACTTACCGATAAGGGTATCGACGTATTGACAAAGGGCACCGAAGACCCATTGTTCTTCGTGCTTCCAGATATTGCGAGCGAACTCTCAGCCGTGACCAACGAACCTCTCTCCGACGAAGAGAAGGTGGCAAAGCGCGACCAGTTGCTCCAAAACTATTCGCTCAAGGCAGAGCGTGTGCACACCGTAACCCAGTTGCTGAAGGCTTACACCCTCTTCAACCGCGACGATGAATATATCGTTGACGAGGAAGGCAAGGTGAAGATTGTGGATGAGCAGACCGGCCGTATCATGGAAGGTCGCCGCTACAGCGATGGCTTGCACCAAGCTATCGAGGCTAAGGAAGGTGTGAATGTGGAAGCCGCTACTCAGACTTTCGCAACCATCACATTGCAGAACTATTTCCGTATGTATCACAAACTCGCTGGTATGACCGGTACTGCCGAGACCGAGGCTGGTGAATTCTGGGAAATCTACAAACTCGATGTGGTGACTATCCCAACCAACAAGCCTGTGCTCCGCAACGATATGCCTGACCGTGTGTACAAGACACAAAAGGAGAAATTCAATGCGGTGATTGCCGAAATTGAAAAGATGCGCAATTCAGGCCGTCCTACACTGGTGGGTACCACCTCTGTGGAAATCTCTGAAATGCTCAGTCGTATGCTCCGTTTGCGTCACATTCCTCACCAGGTGCTGAATGCGAAACTCCACCAACAGGAAGCCGACATCGTGGCTCAAGCAGGTCAGAGCGTAGATGGCAAGGGTGTTGTGACCATCGCTACCAACATGGCAGGTCGTGGTACCGACATCAAGCTCTCGAAGGAAGTGAAAGACGCTGGTGGTTTGGCAATCATCGGTACAGAGCGTCACGAGTCACGTCGCGTCGACCGTCAGTTGCGTGGTCGTGCCGGCCGTCAAGGCGACCCAGGTAGCTCAGTGTTCTTTGTGTCGTTTGAAGATAAGGTGATGCGTCTCTTCGCAAGCGAAAAGATTGTGAAATTGCTCGACCGCCTCGGCTTGGAAGATGGCGAAGCTATCGAATCGCCAATGGTGACCAAGAGTATCGAAAACGCACAGAAGCGTGTGGAAGAAAACAACTTCGGTATTCGTAAGCACACACTCGAATACGACGACGTGATGAACGCACAACGTAAGGTGATTTACACCAACCGTCACCACGCAGTGCTCGGTGAGCGTATCGGTCTCGACATCATCAACACTATTTACGACACCGTGGAAGATGCCGTGGGCAAGTTTAACGACTACGAATACGAGGACTTCAAGATGCACGTGCTCACCACATTTGCTATTGAACCTCCATTCGATGAAGACGAATATCGCAAACTCGATAAGCAAGACAAAATCGACCGTCTGTATAAGGTGGTGAACGATGCGTTTAACCGCAAGATGGAACGCCTCCGTGAAGTGGCTACTCCTGTAATCAATCAGATTGCACAACAGCAACTCGAAAGCGGTGCGCCTGAAGTGGGTGGTCAAATCCGTGTGCCAATCGGCGACGGCAAGCGTATGTTCGGTATCGTTGTCAACATCAAGGAAGCTTACGAAACTGGTTGCAAAAACTTGGTGAAGGCTTGGCAAAAGGCAGTGCTCCTGCTCTCTATCGACGAAAACTGGAAGGAACACCTCCGTGAACTCGACCAGTTGCGTCAGTCGGTACAGAACGCAAGCTACGAGCAGAAAGATCCACTCGTGATCTACAAGGTGGAATCGTTCAAACTCTTCCAGGCTATGCTCGGTGTGCTCAACACTAAGGTGGTGGCCACATTGCTCCGTGGTCAGATTCCTGTGGAGGCAAGCGACCCCGACAGCGTGCGCCGCGAAGGTGAACGTGCTCCAGAACGCACTCGCCCACAGCAGAGATTGAGTGAAAACCGTGGCGACGATGCACTCGCAGCGGCAGCAAAGGCCAATGCACAGGCTGCACAATCGGCATCACCACAGTCACGCCAGCCACAAGCACCTCTGCACGTAGGTCCTAAGGTGATGCCAAACGACCCATGCCCATGTGGCAGCGGCAAGAAATACAAAAAATGCCACGGCCGTTTCGCCTAATCCCCAATCGCATAATAAACGATAAACCCTAACATAAAAATTCGCTCTCTCGGTCACCACCGCAGAGAGCGATTTTTTTATATCACTCACACCATCAATTCACCCAACAAAAGTCTACTAAGCCCCTAAAAAAAAAGGTTGATATACAAGCCGTCCCAAAGATGGGGTTGTGATGAAATTCCGTTAGGAATTTGATGTGTGTAGGCAGGTATGCAGAAAAGATGTA
>ERZ1026876.1373-NODE-1373-length-12177-cov-4.655832_pt1 | contig 12177 bp, 2 predicted proteins | sample MGYA00380168_ERZ1026876 | MGnify/ENA primary metagenome ERZ1026876 (study PRJEB33269, sample SAMEA4719804) | human gut metagenome | biome: human-associated habitat; feature: organic feature; material: feces | place: Cameroon | collected 2013-10 ... | reverse complement strand
AGTCCGATGGCGATCCAGCCGTCACCTCCGACACCGGTTAAGTAAATAGCTCCCGGCAGTCCCATCAGCAGCCATCCGCTCATATCCGACGCCTGTGCGGACAGTGCTGCGACGAAGCCGTTCAGCTTTCTGCCTCCTAAAAAGTAATCTTCGGAATTGTTATTGCCCTTTGCATAGAACGCTCCGATAGCGATCATCATGAGTAAATACAGCACGAATGCCACAATTACCCAGCCTAGCGTATTTCCTGTCATAATAGCCTCCTCAAATTTTTCTTCTTGTACATTTTCTTAATTGTATACAGTGATACGATTTATTATATACAAGAAATGGCTTATCGTCAACAGATTAGTTTGCTATCGCTGTGATGTGTGAAAGCCGCAAAAAGTCTTGCCGCTGCGGACGGTCTATGATTCTTCGCCTGCCGTATTCAGATACAAAACGCTGCATAGAGCGGCACTATCTTCTTGTTGTCTTCAAATGCGAAGTTTTTTGCAGAGAGTTTGATAGCATAAGCAGGCTGATAGGTATCCATGTAGACCTTTAAGCTCTTTGCCCTGGTATTGTCGGCAGATTTCACTTCAATCGGAATCAGCTGCCCGTCACGCTGAATAACAAAATCTATCTCCGCACCACGCTCGGACTCCCAATAATAAGTATTGTAACCATTGATGGAGAGCTGTACATTGACATAATTCTCCGTCATACCGCCCTTAAAATCGTTCAATTCCTCCACCATATACAGAATATCATTGGCAGCCAGATCCTTCTTGGCACAAAGCAGCCCCAAATCCGAAACATATATCTTGAAAGCGTCGATATCACGATAATTTTCCAAAGGCTTTTTAATCTGCTCTACCTTATAGACCCGTGATACGATTCCGGACAGACAGAGCCATTCTATGGCATTCTCAAATTCAGATGCCCGCCCTCCTTTTTTCATCAGCTTATACTGAAAACGGGTATTTTTCTTCGAAAGCTGAACGGTAATATTGTCATAGGCAAGCCTGGTCTTCTTGATTTCATTCAGATTATTGTACTTACTCATGTCGTTGAGATAACTTGCAAGAATGGTATCCTGTATATGGCGGATCAGGATATAGTCCCTTGTCTGGGCAAACTGCATCACACACTCTGGCATCCCGCCTGCCACAAGATACTGCCGGTAAAGCTGCATAGCCGCATCGTGGAGTGCCGTCGGCATCGGCTGATCTGTTGTAAAGCACCTTTTGATCTGCTTCACAAGATCTCCCTCACCCATAGCGATCATAAATTCCTCCATATCCATGGGATACAGGGTTTTCATATCCACCTTGCCCACAGGGAACGAGAACTTTTCCCTGTTGACAGCCACACCTAACAGGCTGCCCGCAACGATGATATGATAGTCCGGAGCGCTCTCGTTAAAATATTTCAGAGAAGTCAGAGCCCTTTCGCAAAGCTGCACCTCATCAAATACAATCAGCGTTTTTTCTTTTACGATGGTCTGACCCGCAATATGAGACAAAATGGGGATCAGATAATCAGGACTGATGTTTTCTTCAAAAGTTTCATTCAATTTAGGATCTGTTTCAAAATTGAAATATGCCACATTCTCATAGTGGGTTCGCCCGAACTCTAAAATGGAATAGGTTTTTCCCACCTGTCTTGCCCCTTGCAAAATAAGGGGTTTACGATGTTCACTTTCTTTCCACGTTTCTAAGAAGTCCATAATCTTTCTATACATCCTTCGTCCTCCATAAAGCTTCTGATTATAGCATAATTCAAATTCGTGTAAAAATCAAATGTTTTCTATATCGATTTTACATTATATTGCATGAATACTTTTATGTTTTTAACATTTTTCTACATATTTATTGTTCTTTCTACCTTTACCACTATAAGCTATATTCCCATAGAGAGACGTGTGCCGAAAATGCACAAAAAGCCCCGCCGCAGAGTTTTGTCCTGCGGTGGGGCTGCTAATGCGAAACTATTGTTTCTTCCTTCTTACCAGCATGGCTGCCAGTCCTACGGCGGATACTACAAATAGAGCGATCCAGATGCCGGAAGCATCTCCGGTTGCCGGAACCTTGTCCAGTTCCTGGGCAGTAGCAGCAGCGGTGGGAGCTGCGGCAGCTGAGTTGTCCGTACTGTCATTATTATCGTTATTGCCGGTGTTATTGCTGCCGGTACTATTGCTGCCGGAGGTGTTCCTTGCTACCGTAAAGCTGGTGCCTGCGGCGCCGTCTGTCCATACGATTTCAAAGGTGTGACTGCCCTCGGACAGAGTCTTCAGGTAATCTGCATGTAATTCGATGATCGTGGAGCCCTCACTCACGGTATAGTTCTTGGAATCAATGATATTCCCATCTACCTTTACATTCTGGAACTTGGAATATTCACCGTTTCCTCTGATTCTGAGACTTTCTCCGTCCGTACTCTGGTTCCAGGAGCCGTTCGCGCCTTCAATGATCTGATACAGTACCGTCAATACTACGGTATCGGTAGTAGCAGAACCGGCTGCGTTACGGATGACGCATTGATACTTGAATCCATCGCAATCCTTGTCCGTTACTCCTGTGGTATAGGCCGCACCGGTGGCTCCGGTGATGTCCACAAATCCATTACCGTCATTTCTGTCGATCTTCCACTGATAGGTTACGTCCGTACCTGTTGCAGTTACTTCAAAGGTCGCTTTCTCTCCTACTGTCACAGATACACTCTTAGGCTGTGCACTGATAGCAGGAGCATCCACATGGTACAGTTCGATTTCACCGGTCAGGCTGTTGTAATTGGTATCCGTAGGTGTGAAGCGCCACCAGTAAATCGTATTGACCTTCACCTCGGTGTCATCCGTCAGCACATTTCCTGCCGCATCCATCCACTCCAGCTTGCCGGCTGCGGGCTTCAGGGTGCTGTCCGTGAGCGTCAGTCCTGCATCCGCCAGGGTCTTGCCCTCCGTGGTGATCAGGGTGTACTTAGGCGCACCGGTGGGGAGTGCCTTGGTAATCTGGATGTTTAGCGTAATGGTGAAGTCCTCATAGTTGTTGCAGCGTGCTTTCAGTATGACAGTAATCTCGTCACCTGCTTTGCCGTCGGAGACCGCATAGGTCAGTTCACCGTCTGCCGCAGCCACATTCAGCTTGGTAAGTGTGGCCTTGGATCCGTTGCTGATGCTGGATTCACACTCATAATTCCATGTCTGTCCGGCAGGAAGCCCCGACCAGTCCGGTGTATAAGTATGATCAGCACTGTCATTGAATGCCAGTGTCAGCTCCTCCGTGGCAAGATTCCTGCCGTCCCCCGGTGTGACTGTTATCTCAATGGTGGTGACCACTTCATTATAATTCGTATCACTCGGCGTGAAAACAGCGCCATAGCTTACTGTGCCGGTCTTGTCGATCACTGTATCAGGTGCCTCCCAGCTCCATGTACCGGACATATTGCCCGCAGGATTGGACAGCTTGATCTCGCTAAGCTTCTGACCATATTTCGCCGTCAGACCCGAAGGCTTGGTGTAGGCCGGCTCAGCCGTCCATACCGTAAACGCCTTAGCGTCTGTGGTGTATTTATTAAAGTTCCCAGTCTCACCGATCACTGCGTACATATAGTAGGTACCGGCATTCAGCGTGGTGGGTCCGATGTTCTTCCATTCCGTACCGCCGCTGTTGGTTCTGGTAGTGCTGTAATAGTAGGTCACCGTAGCGTTATTGTCGCCCTTCTGTTCTGTCAGAGCCGGTGTCGCCGGTGTCTCGTTATAAGTGTAGTTGTACATGAGAACTGCACCGCTCTGCTCTGCCCTGTTGACCTTGACTGTCGTAGTACCGGTGGTCTCTGCATAGGTCTGCGTATTATCCGGTGTGAATTTCCATGCAGCCTGCTGATTGCCCGCATTCAGAACATCGTCCGGGTTCTGCCATGCGAATGTACCGGTAATCTCCTTGCCGTTTGCCGTCATTGTGCCGGAAATAGTGATATTGGACAGCTTTTCACCGTAGGTGATCTCGGAAGGAGTAAGCTTCAGTGTGCCTTCCAGCTGCGGAACGATCTTAGCTGTTGCCAGGATGTTGATCGTCAGGGTGATATCTTGGTAATTGTCTGAATGAACCGTCACCGTAATAGTTCCTATAGGACCTTCCGTAGTGCCAGTCTTGTTGAATTGCAGTGCCAGCTTTCCATACTCATACTCACTACGTCTGACTTCTGCAGCTCCATCATAGCTGCTGTCTGTAATCTTCAGCTGAGGATCATTATAAGTAAGCTTACCATATTCTCCGGGTGATACCGGTGACGGCAGAAGCTGCGGAAGCATCACCGTGTAAATTGTGCTGCTGCCGTTGATAATGGTAAGATTCGTGGCAGCAGGAGCTGCTACGGCAGCCTTTACAATCTTGCAGCTGCTCTTCGTATACCATGTGTCGCTGAGAGTGTAGTTCTTAACGCTGTCCGCAAGTTTAACTGTGACAGCGACATTCTTATTTTCACCGACAGCTACATCCCCGAAGTTACCGGTTACCGTATAATCCCTGTCCTTGGTCAGGGACTCGCTGTTCACAAGACCATTGAATGTCACGCCTGTGACAGTCGCTGTCGTTGTGCCGTCGTAAGCCTTAGCCTCAACCATCACATTTGTGATCGTCAGTTCCTTGGGGGTGATGTCTGCTGTCACGCTGGCAGGCTGTGCGGAAAGAGTGTAGTTGCCTGCCTTTGTGCCGGTAAGGGCATAACCGCCAAAAGTAACCGTCTTGCTCTCTCCCGCATTTGCGTCCTCGAATGTTGCCTTAGCTTTTGATGTATCAACCATTACATCAGCCTCGTCTCCGTCTACAAGACCCTCAATAGCAGGCGTTCCTTCAATCTCAGCCTTATCAGTGCCGTCATAGACCTTGTCCTTCACCAAGGCACCGGTAATGGTGACAGGCTTCGGCACAATGGTGAATGTCCAAGCCAAGTCAGTCATTCCGGACACTTCCTTGAATCCAACGCCGTCTGTCACATTGATCTTCACCGTATAAATACCTGCATCTGTCGGCTCCGCAACCCGCTGGTTCTTCTCGTCATAATACTCCACAGTAATGTCGCCTATATAATTTGCCACGCTTGGTTTCGGTGTCACCGTTGCAGTCTTGGGATTACTGTCATAGGTCAGATTGTCCGGCTTATTGAAGGTAAAGTCGTCTTTCGCCAAGTTTTGTCCATTGATGGTAAACTCCTTCCTGGCAATTACACCGTCCACAGTGATGCTGGCACGATAGGTGCCCCGTGCGGTGGGTTCTTCGGCGATGGAACTAAATGTGCCATCGCTGTTCTGTTTTTCGTAACTAATCTTAATGTCCTTTGAGCCATGCCAGTTACTATCAGGCTCTAAACTTGCCTTGTAGGGAGTGCCGTCGTAGTCTCCACCGACCGCTTTCAGCGTCAGCGTACCGCCTGTGACGTCGCAGCCGTCAACAGTGCAGCACTCTACAAGGATATTTTCCTCCGTTCCTGCTTTCACGCCCCACTTGTGGTCATGCAGTTTTAGGCTTGCAGTCGTACCGTTATCATCTACAACTACCTTGTAAAAGCTGTTGTCGGAGGTGAAATTATCTTCTTGAATCCAACCTGTGTTGCCATCCGTAGCCTTAGCGATATTCCGGTCAACCCATGTCCCGCCATTGTCAATACCAATTTTTGCCTCGGAGCTCAGCTGACCGTCAACAGTGATTTTACACGTATTATTGTACCTACAATAGACATTACTCGTTCCCTCTGTTGTGCCGTCCGCATCTACATATTTATTGCCAGTGATCTCTACATTACCTCTGACAGTGATGAAAGATAATATGTCCCTCACACATACGCCACCACCACCAAACTCAGCACGCGTAGCTTTATTATTGGCGATCCTACCACCGTACATGTAAAATTTGCTGTTCACCTTAAGACACACTCCGCCACCATTCCGGCTTGTGTAGTTGTCCACGATTTCGCCGCCATACATATAGAGCTTACTCCCACTATCTACATAAGCGCCACCACCATCAGTGTCCGATTGATTGCCTGAAATGCTGCCACCGTAGAAATGTAATTGGGCATTGTCCTTCAGCCCGATACCTGCGCCAAACTCCCCTTCCGCATGTGTGATCTTGCCATATGTGCCTTTGCTACCCTTGCAGTCGGTCAGTTTGAAGGTGCCGTAGTTTGCGAGATAAATTACAGGTTCTCCGGCGCAACCTATAATACTGTTTCCACAGAGGTCAAGGACAACGTCGTTTTCAGGGCACCATGGGCTGTTACCTGTCAGAGTAATGTCATCTGTCAGATAGTAGTATTTGCCCTTCGATGTGTCAATGCCACGCAAGTCTTTTTCGTTACTGATCGGCTCCCAGATTACCGAGTCGTGACTACAATTCTCGCAATTCGTATCAACACAGACCTTATGCTTATGAAACGTACCGTTATACAGCTTCAGCTCACCCTTGTCATAATACACGTTGTACCCATCTGCATCGGCAAAGAACGCCTTCTCATCGCTATCATCCACCGTATAAGTACCATCTCCACTGGCAACGGTGACAGGATTATTTATTTCTGTCGGCAGGGTTTCCACCGTTACGCCGACATTGTTAGCATCGGTGAGTTTTCCGGTAATCTCGATGGTCTTTCCATCTGGCAGATAGACATTGTTTGCCTCGCTATCACACAAGTTGTCCTTGACCGAAGCACCGTTGGCGATTTTAAAGGTAGCAGTATCAATCACATACACACCACCGCCATTTCCTCCGATAACCTCATTATTGGTAATAGTACCGCCCTTCATGGTGAAAGTACCGGGGGTAGAGCCACTCTCCCCCACATACACACCGGCTCCCTTCTCTGCCCTGTTATCGCTGATACTTCCACTGTTCATGATGAAAGTACCACCCAATACCTGCACGCCACCACCAGTGTTTTTTCTCCAGGTATAATCCGATGCAACATAGGCTGAGTTTCCGCTGATAGTCGCATTGTCATTCATAGTGAATGTAACATCTTTAGATACAAACACACCGCCGCCGTAACCAGTCATCACCAGCGAGCGATTGTTACTGATGGCTGCACTGTCCTTCATGGTAAACTCGCCATTCGCAGCATATAAGCCGGCTCCACCGCAAGAGCTGCTGCCGTTGCACATGTTGCCGGTAATCTGTGCATTGCCGGACATGGTAAAACTAGCTGTGCCACTGATGCCACCGTTCACATATACGCCGCCGCCAAATCTGGTTGTCGTATTATCGGTAATCTGTGCATTGCCGGACATATCGAAAGAGCTCCCGTCGGCATGCAGATACACACCGCCGCCATCGGAATTACTAGCCGCAACATTGCCGCTGATGGCACCACCGGACATGATAATCTTGCTTTTGGTAGCTTTTACACCTGCGCCTGACTCAGTGCTGTAGTTGCCGCAGATAGTACCACCGTACATGGTGAAAGTACCTCCTGCTCCCACCGATATGCCGGAGCCATTCTTACCACGGCCGTGAGTGATAACACCACCGGTAACCGTAGTGTCTCCGTCTATCTCAACAGGTTCCCACAGATTGTTCTTGTCTGTATTTTTCTTAAAATAATGTACACCGCCACTGCTGTTGCAATCAGTCAGCGTAAAGCTGCTGCTGTTAGGAACGGTAATCGCATCAACATCTGCGTTGACCGTGATGCTGTGACCGTTAAGGTCAAGTACAGTGCCGCTCTTCGGTGTCCATGTGGCTTCAAGCGCCACATCGTTAGTCAGGTAATAGTAGCCTGCAGCCATGCTATCGGTCAGCGTACTAACAGCCTGCCACTCCTTGCCAGCGGGCAACAGATGGGACTCATCGTTATATGTGCACGTTGCGCCACAGATGGGATGGGTGTTATTGTGCTCGCCAGCCTGCACTGCCACAGCCCCGTTCAGCGCCGCGCAAATATTCTCCAGACGCGTCATATCCAGCTTGGCAGTCTGCGCCTCGTCCAGTGCTGCCAAAGCCTCGTCTATCGCCATCAGCTGTGCCTGAAGTTCGTCCGCGTTCTCCGCGGTCACTTTCTCCGGCAGGGCGTTGATGAGAGCCTGCGCTGCCTCCACCGCTGTATCCTTTGTCACAGCATTGCCGCCGCTGATGTCTTCAACGGTGGCGGAGGTCTCTGCGGTGTCCTCGCCGGTGGTGTCCTCGCCGGTGGTGGAAACATCAGCAGTGTTCTCGCTGTTCTGTGTCTCCTGTTCCGTCACTGTACCCGCTTCTTCCGCAAATGCCGACATGGGCATCATGGAAAAGCTGAGTACAAATGCCAGAACCAGACTCAATACTCGTTTCTTCATAAGATCCTCCTTTAGAACATGATAATCTCTTAGATCTTTCCGTCCGGTAAATTCCCGGACAAAGTAAATCCATTATTTGAGAAAAAATATAACACACTTTCCCTCTAAAAAACCTTTTTTGACATGAATCAACCCAAATATGTCATGAATCGACCCTGCCCACCTGAGGGGCTTCTGTGAGGGCTTCTGTGAGGTGCAAGTATTCCGGTGCAAGTATTCCGAGGGCAAGTATTCCGGGCTCAATGCGGCTCAATGCGCGCTCAATGCGCCGTAACACAAAGAACGCACCTTTCGGTGCGTCCTTTGTTACTTGCGTGTGGTCTTTCTTCTTAATATAAGCATGCCTGCAAATCCAGCAAGTGATACTGCAAAAAGTGTCAGCCAGATACCGGCCGTATCTCCGGTGTTCGGAGCTTTGGTCAGGTTCTGTGTCACATTGCCACCGCCGTTTGCATTATTGCCATTTGCACTGTTGCTGCTATTCGTATTACTGTTGCCGCCATTATTACTGTTTCCGCTGCTGTCTTTGTCATCATTATCATTTTCCTTATCACTGCCGGAGGTATTCTTTGCCACCGTAAAGCTGGTGCTTGCGGAGCCATCCGTCCAGACAAGTTCAAAGGTATGACTGCCCTCGGACAGGGTCTTCAGGTAATCTGCCTTAAAGGTGATGATCGTGGAACCTTCTGTTACTGTGTAATTCGATGCATCGATAACGGTTCCGTCTACCTTTACCCTCTGGAACTTAGTAAATTCACCGTTACCCCGGATTGCAAGCGTTCCGTCGGTATTCTGCGTCCAGGAACTGTTTGCGCCATCGATGATACTGTATACCGGATATGGCGTAATCTCCCCGGTTAGGATATTGTAGTTGGTATCCGTGGGCGTAAAACGCCACTTGTAAGCCTTGTTGACTTCCACTTTCGTGTTATCGGACAGCTCCTTACCTGCATCATCTATCCACTCCAGCGTACCGTCTGCGGGATTCAGATTGCTGCCAGTCAGAGTAAGGCCGGCATCTGCCAGCGTCCTGCCGGCGGTGGTGATCACGGTATATTTGGGTTCACCGGTGGGAAGCGCTTTGGTAATCGTGATCACAAAGGGCTTACTGGTGACTTCATTATAATCGGCATCGCCAGCCTTGGCTGCGATGATCGTGACAGTTCCCACCCTGACCAGAATCAGGATACCGTCTGCATCAATAGTTGCTTCGCCGGTGCTTCCGGCCTCAGCAATCCGGTAGGTCACGGCTCCCGTACCGCTACCACCGGTGGTTCCCAGCGTCAGCTTCTGACCATAGACCAAGGTAGTGTTACCGGTGATAGTCAGGGGTGCCTGATCATCCTTTTCTGTCAAAGTAATGACTATATTGACTGTAGTATCTTCATAGTTCGTGGAGGAAATAGTCACCGGCAGGGTCACAGTATTGCCTGCTACGCCTGTACCGGTCAACGTATACTTCACAACACCGTTGGCATCCACAAAAAAGTTTTCGATGATTCCTGTGTCTCCACTGGCTGTGCCTGGCGTATAGCTTAGTGCACCTGCCACAAGATTCTTTATATCGACCGTCTTCTCGCCGGTCAGCAGGAACCTGTGGTTTTCCTTAATATCCGCCAGTTTCGGAGCATCAGCCTTATCAATGGTCAGTGTGCCGATTACCATTCCGGTTCTGGCATTATAGTTGCCGCCGTCACTTACATCAACAGTCACAACATAACTGCCTGCATTGCTGGGAGCCTCCGTGCTGCCATTGTACTTCACGGTAATAGCTCCCATGCCTTTAATGCCGGATCCGGCCGTAATTGTCACGGTCACGGCGTTGCCATCATAGGTCTGCACCGTGGGAAGGCCGGGGATCACATCGAAATCCGCCGGCTTGGGATCGATCCTGGTGATCTTCCAGACCTTTGTTGCCATTCCTGTATAATTACCCTTGCCCTCAATGGTCAGGATAATACTGTCATTGGCATCGGTAGCCTTATTGCTATTGTTTTTAGTATCATAGTCACCGGCAACCAAAACAGTTCCGTCAGGCAGTTTTACAGCAGTAATGTTCACCATATGCTCCGAACCGGTATATTCAAAGCTTCCGACATCCAGTTCAATGCCCGCACCGCTGATGGATCTGGGCAAAATGGTGAAAGTCTTGTCCACTGTTCCGGTATAGTTACCCTTACCGGTAATGGTCAGTGTGGCAGTTCCGGCATTGGTGTTGTCGGAATAGCTGTAATTGAAATCGATTCCCCGGGTCAGTGTAGCCATGCCATCCCTGACTGTGAAAACGGGGTCGATATCCTTACCGTTGTATTCCTGTGCAGGGACGTCAGAAATCATATCCGCAGTAATCTTCTTCGGATTCACAATGATAGTCACGTTAGCAATACCGTAGTAGGTATCGTCGGAATAACTCGCCGTCAGAATCGCACCGGCAGCCCCTGCATTTTTCACCCTGACAGTAGGTGTTGCGGTATTTCCACCGGAAACGATCTCCAAAATATCGGAATCAGAACTGCTCCAGCTCCATGTGCCGCCATCGGGTGCGGTCTTAGTGGCAGTTACGACAAAATCACTGTCACCATAGATCTTGCCGGTGGGTGCCCCAGTGATGCTGACGCCTGCATCCTGCTTTTCCACCACCGCCACGTGGATCGTCGCAGCTGCCGGTGCCTCAAAGTTGTCGGTAGCAGTGGCAGTTATCTGAATATCGAAGCCGGTCGTAGTGGTGCCGGAGGCAGCCGTCAGCTTATTGTCTGCTGAAAGCGTAATACCTTCGGGTTCATCCACCAACGTATAAGTTAGTTCTGCACCACTGTCAGTGTTGTTAAAAGAAGCCCAACCGGAGATATCCACTGCTTTACCATTCTTCACCAGCGTCTGGGTGGATGCCGTCAACTGAATGACGGGCTTAGCTTTTTGGATAGTGAATGTCCAGGCGGGATCACTCAGTTGGCTGGCCTCATTATAGTTCGGATCCCCGTTTGCGGTGACCAGAACCTTGTAGGTACCTGCTTTTATGGCCTGATCCAAAGTACCACTCGCATCCTCGTACTCCACATGGATGTATCCTTTGTTGAACTTATCGGATGAGACAGTTGCGTATTTCGCTTCACCATCATACACCAAATTGGCCGGTGGAGTGACAGTAAAGTCGCCCGCCGTAAGTGTGGCCTTTTCAATGGTATAATCCACACTGGCAGTGACGGATTTGTCGTCTGCGCCTATGCAGGTAATGCTGGCGGTATAGGTGCCGGCATTGACAGGTGCACCTTCAAGCACATCACCGTCCTTCGCCCTATAGGTAACATTCACCTCTGTGGGAATTGTCTGATCCACGACAAAACTGCCCTCGAGTGTTACACCTTTTGCGGTGCCGTCGTAAGTCAATGCATCTGCTGCAGGTGCCTTGAGGGTCACGCGGCCACCGTTGCCGCCGTCAGTGGGACAGGTAGCTGCATCGTTGCAGACAGCGGTAACAGTCGCGCCGTCTCCACTCAGCTGATATTTCCAACCGTGCTCGTGGAGGTGAATGGACAGATTGCCAGCACCGTCACGGATCACACTATAGTACGGATTATTCTCATCCAGCGGGAAGATCTTCTTGTAGTCCAGTTCCTTCGCCGCCCCGGTAGCAATTCTGACATTGTCGGCTTTCGTGAAGGGGAGCCTTTTGCTTACGCCAATGCAGGCCTCCTCTGTCAGTCCCTCTCCGATAGTGATCGTTGTGTCGGGCGTCAGACCGACATTGCTTGCCGTGCCGGAGCCCTGCTCATACACACCATCCTGCAGCGTACCGTTCCTCCAGTTGCCCTGAATCTCCGCCACGCCAGACACAGTAAAAGTGCCGTTGGAGGCTACATACACACCTCCGC
>ERZ1026876.1372-NODE-1372-length-12181-cov-3.667244_pt1 | contig 12181 bp, 11 predicted proteins | sample MGYA00380168_ERZ1026876 | MGnify/ENA primary metagenome ERZ1026876 (study PRJEB33269, sample SAMEA4719804) | human gut metagenome | biome: human-associated habitat; feature: organic feature; material: feces | place: Cameroon | collected 2013-10 ... | reverse complement strand
CGCGCGCCGATGAAAGCCGAAACGGCAGTACGAATTTCCCCGTCTGCATTTTTATACAATTTCACAATTCATATATTATGTATTTTACACAATCTTTTAAGATTTTGCAAGCTAAAAATTGATATTTTAAAAATTTAGTTTGCATTTTTCACAAAAAAAGCTTTTCATTTTGTAAAATCGGTTAGATTAAGGCTTTAAAGCACACTGTTTTGTCGTTTTTTGCATTGTTAAAAATGACTATGCGTAAAACTCCGAGGCAGTCGGCACAACGCGGTTTGATGACAAACTCCTCAGATGTGTCGAGTATTTCGGGTCGAAAAGAATATTTGATCTATCTGCCGGCATTGCATTTGGAGCAGACGCTGTACCCGTTATCGAGATACGAGGAAAGCTCAGAGGCGGAAATTTCCTTTTTATTTTCCGAGGACGTCCTCATAGCGTAGGAGCATGACGGAGAGTGAATTTTTTTGGTGTTCACGTTTACCGTATATGTGCCTTCAAAGGGCTGTGCGTCACCGGAGCTTTTTTGTGAATTTCCGCCGACTGAAGTCGAGGCCGACGCCTGCCCTGCGGCAGAGGTTGCCGCCGTACTCTCTGTTTCGGCTTTTGCGGCCGTATCGGATTCACCTTCGGCTTTTGCTTCCTTGGTCACAAGGTAAAAACCGTCTTTTTCGCCTGCGTTTTCCGGCGAATTTTCAGATGACGCAATATTGCCGTATTCCTTCAGCAAAATATGGTCTTTATACCGCAGCACAAGCGACATTGCGGAAAACACCGTACACAAAACGGCGCATACGGTAATTACGGCTGTCATAATTTTAAAGCCGTGTTTTGCGTTTTTCTCTTCGTTCTTCATACTCATTCCCCCGATACATTATGGAGAAATGATAGCATTACGGAGCCGAAAATAAAGCTTTTGTGCCGAATTATCACAAGTTATCTTTTAATTCCGTCGGCAATGTATTTAAACACGGGGGCGCAGTCCAAGGAGCCTCCCGCGCCGTTTTCTTTAAAGACGGTTATTACGTATCGCGGCGAAGCATACGGAAAAAATCCGCAAAACCACGAGTGCGTCACTTCGTTCCCGTTCTCCTCAAACCACCCGCTTTGCGCCGTTGCCGTTTTGCCTGCGGCGTCCGAATACTCGGTTTCCGCCCTTTTTCCGCTGCCGGACACAACGGTTTCTCGTAAAAGCTCGGTGACGGTTTTTGCCGTATCGACGCTCATTACACGTCTCGGGACGGGCAGCTGCGCCCTTTTGATTTCCTTTCCGTTCTCGTCTATTACGGCTTTCATAAGAGAGGGCGCGCGATACACCCCGTTATTTGCCACAGCCGCATACACGGCTGACATTTGCAGCGGCGAAGCAAGCAATTTACCCTGACCGAATGCGAGGTTGCACAAATCCGCCTCAGAAATAAGGCTGTCGGCGGACGGCATAATGCCGGGCTTTGTCTCCCAACCGTCCGCAAGCTCGATTTTTTGACCGAGACCGAGATTTTCACCCATGGCGCAAATGCTTTCCTTACCCGTTTTAAGCGCAAGACTTATAAAATACGGATTGCATGACTCCGCCATAGCCGAATACATATCCATATTGCCGTGCCCCGTCTTTTTAAAGCAGCCGAACCAAATTTCTCCGTTCAAATCGTATTTACCGTTGCAGACAATGCTGTAGCTTGTCGAGATTCCGTTTTCCAAGGCGGCACAGGCTACAACCGCTTTAAAAACCGAGCCTACGGAGTACGGAGTTATCGCTCTGCTTAAAAACGGCGAAGATAAATCATTCAGGCTTTTTTCGGGCGCGTTTCGGTCAAACGACGGTACGCTTGCCATAGCCCTTATTTCGGAGGTGGTGCTGTCGAGAACGACAATCGCTCCGCGGTCGATACCGAATTCCCCGAGAGCCGATTCACACAGCTTTTGTATATCTCTGTCAACGGTGAGCTCCACTCCGCCCGCCGACATATACCCGTCCTTTGAAAATGTAATCTCCGCACCCTCAAGCAGTTTCCCCGAAGCCGCCGCGCCGCACCTTGCCTTCAGAGTTCCCGAATACGACAGAAGAATATCGTTGTAACACTTTTCAATCCCCGAAACGCCGTTTCCGTCGCCGTCGATATACCCTGTTATATGCGGTGCGAGGCTGTTTTCACCGTATCGCACCACCGTTTTTGCCGTCTTTATGTTTTTTTCGTCAAAAACGGCATTTGATGCACAAACCGCTATTTTCCCCTGAGACAAAGCCGAATAAACAGAAGGTATTTCGCTTTCGGGGACAATGACCCGGAGAGAGGACAGCGACTCCTCGCACGGCTTTATCGCCGCCGTCAGAACGGTATCGCAATTGACAAGCGGACGCATTTTGCAGTCGTAAATGTTGCCCCTTGACGAAGCCACCGTCACGCCGACGGTATTTTTTGACGCGGCGACATCCGACACGTTACCGCCGCAAAGCTCCGCCATTTTCACAAAAAGCACACCGAACGTCAGACACAGCAAAAAGAAAAGGGCACAAACTCGTCTACTCATAATTCACCTCAAAAAACAAAAAAACGCTCCCGTTTTATTATTGAACGGAAGCGTGTGTTTTATTTTATATTTTGTTTTCTGAGAATCGTTCCGGGGGCAAATTTTAAATCGGAGCGTATTTTGAATTTCATCATGGCTCTCGGCGTGCTGTCTATGGGCTCGCCGTTTTCGTCAAAAAGCTCCGTCACGACAAAGCTCTGCGGCTTTTTCCCCGGCTCAAGGCTCTCGAGAGTGTCGCCCTTAAAGAATTTATTTCGCTGTTCACAGCAAATAAAGCCGTCACGGCAATCCTCGACCACCGCCGTAACATCCCACTCGCGGCGGTAACCGCCCTCAAAGCTGATATTCGCTTTTTCGTGAGGCGAATCAAAATAGAAGCCCGTGCAGTAGTCGCGATAGCTCACCTTGCGCACTTCGTCAAGTATCCACTCGGGTAAAACAAAGCTGCCCGACTCGCTGCTCATATAAGCGTCGATTGCCGCTCTGTAAGCATTTGTTATGACCGCCGTATAATATGCGGATTTTGCTCTGCCCTCTATTTTAAAGCTGTCGATTCCGGCATCTGCAAGCTCCGGAATGTGCTCTATCATACACATATCCTTGGAGTTTAATATATATGTGCCGTCCTCTTCCTCGTTTATCGGGAAATATCTGCCCTCGCGCGTTTTTTCCATAAGCGCATACTGCCAGCGGCACGGCTGAGCACACTCGCCGCGATTTGCGTCGCGACCGGTAAGATAATTTGACAAAAGGCATCTGCCCGAAAACGACATACACATACTGCCGTGTACAAAGCACTCGATTTGCAGCTCCTTAGGGGTTTTGGCTCTTATCTCGGCAATCTCCGACAGAGAGAGCTCGCGAGCCGTAACTATTCGCTCGGCACCCATATTGTAAAACTCGTTTGCCGTGAGGTAATTTACGATGCCCGCCTGTGTGGAGACGTGGAGCGGCACCGACGGCGCATACCTTTTGCAGTATGCCATAGTGCCGATATCGGCTGCAATATACGCGTCCACCCCTGCATTTGCCGTCATCTCTATAAAGCCCGGCAAAAGCGGTATTTCACTGTTTCGCGGAAGCGTATTAAGCGTTAAATAAACCTTAACGCCCTTTTCGTGCGCTTCCTTTACCGCCTTTATGAGATCCTCTTCGGAAAAATTCTGCGGGCCTGCGCGCATACCGAATGAGCTGCCGGCAAGGTAGACGGCGTCCGCTCCGAAGCGCAAGGCTGCCTCAAAGCGTTCAAAATCGCCTGCCGGGCTTAGTAATTCGGGTTGTTTTTTCATATTGCTCCTCTGGTAAATTACTGCGAAGCCGACTTAGCCGCCTTTTGATTGGCCTGGAGTATGGCAATGTTATTAGCCTGCCGCTCCGAATCGTTTTTCGCAAGATAAATCTTTTTATTGGTATCGTGCGCGAAGAAGTAGTAATCGGTCTTTGCGGGATTGAGCGCCGCGTTTATTGAGTCGTTACCGGGGTTGCAAATCGCACCCACGGGCAGACCCTCGCACTTATATGTGCTGTAACGCGAGGTGTATGCGGCAAGCTCCGTGGCATTTGTAACGTTCTTCGCGATATAATCGTTGATATAATCCGCCGTAGAATCGCACTGAAGCGACGGATAAAGCCCCGGCTTATTGAGACGGTTGTGAAGCACCGACGATACAAGCGGCATCTGCGTTGCATCGGCAGCCTCTTTTTCTATAATGGAGGCGAGCTTTACTATATCGTCAACCGACATATTGAGCGCGTCGGCTTTTTTCTGATAATCGTCCGTCCACTTCTTCTGGAAGTTGTTGAGGAAAGTCCTTATAACGCTCGAGGCGTTTTCGCCCTTATAGAAATCATACGTGTCGGGGTAGAGATAACCCTCAAGACTCCTGTAACGCTGCTCTTTATTCGGCTCATTCTTAATAAAGGTATATTCGCTGCTGAAGTCCACCTCCCTCATGGCCTTATAGATGGCGTCGGCTGAGCAAACCTCATATTTTTCGAGCTTTTCGACTATTTGGTCTACCGTATAGCCCTCGGGGAACGAAAGCCGCACGGTCTCACCCGTTGACGGAGGCGATTTAAAGGTTGAGAGCATTTTCTCAACGCCCATCGACTTGGTTATATAGTAAATACCCGACATATAGTTATCATCACGGTAATTCATTACCTTTGCAAACACCTTACAAAAATGCTTGTGCTTTATAAGGCCGTTATCCTTTAATATGTTGATAACGTCGCTTGTATTGGTCTCGGCGGGAATTGTAACGGATATTACGTTTTCGCTGTCGCGGCGTATTGCCAAAACGTCGTTCATACAGCTGATGAGATACGACGACAGACAGATTGCGCATACAACGCAAGCAGCTATTGTTATCCACGTTTTTTTATTTCTTACGAAATACGCGGCTATTCTTACCGCGATTTCTTTTTCATTGCCTTTTATGCCCTTTATCGGCGGTCTTTTACGTGCGGTGCCCTGCTGCGACATCTGCTCGTGAGCTGCGGTTCCGAAGGAGGCGGCATTTCCGCCGTTTCTTCCTCCGCGTGTAATTATGGGGCCGAATTCGTCATCATAGCTTATTCCGCGCGGTGCCGTACCGGTTTTTTCGGGCGGCCTTTTATGAGTTTTGTGTTTTTCTGCCGGTCTTTTGTGCACGTTATGTCTTTCCGGCGCATCGGTGTTGTGATGCACTGGCATATCGCGTCTGACAGGTGGTCTTTTTTGCGGAGCGTCGGTAAACTCGGAGTCAAGGTCTTTTATTTCAAGCTTAAAGGGCTTTTTGCCGCTCTTATGGTTTCTCTCAACCATATTTTTAAGCTCGGGTCTTTTCTGCTCGTCTTCCTCACGCGCATAAATATCCAAAAGGTCCTTATACGAATCATCGGGAGTTCTTTTATTGTCATCCATGGGCGCTCCTCCTTTCATTAAACTCTGTGTACTGTCTTATCCGAAACAATTATGTCGGATTTAATATCGTAGCTGTCATGCGGGATTCTCTTTATTATCTGCTCTTCGTATGCGAGCCCGATTTTCGTGCCCGAAAACGACTGTAAAAACCTGTCGTAATAGCCTTTGCCGAAGCCGACACGGTATCCGTCCTCGGAAAAGACAAGAGCCGGTACTATGCATATACCGTTATCAAAGGCGGTCATAATTTCACATGACGGGTTCGGCTCCATTATGCCGAATGCCCCCGGCTCAAGGTCAAAAACCGAGTCTATGCGGCAAAACTCCATATGCCCGAAAGCGTCAACACATCTCGGCACGGCAACGGTCTTGCCCGAAAGCACCGCCTGTTTAATTATACACGATGTGTCAACCTCGCGTGAAGACGACACATAGCACAAAACGGTTTTCGCGTCTTTAAATTCGCCGAGGGCAAACAGGTTGTCCGTAACGAGCTTGTCAAGTCTCGCCTTTTCCTCCGGCAGAAGCGACCTTCTGTACTCCTTGGCCCGTCTTCTTAAATACGCTTTATCCTCGCTTTGATCCGTCATTTTTATCACTCGCTTTGAACAGATGATTTTATGCTCTCCGCAACCTCGCTTCCGCAAAGAGCCTCGACTGTTTTAAGCCCGAATTCGAGAGCCACACCCATTCCGCGCGCGGTTATTATGTTTCCGTCACGCTCTACGGGGGCACCCGTGGCAACAGCACCGTAAAGGTCCTTTTCAAAGCCGGGGAAGCACGTTGCGGTTTTGCCTCTCAGCAGATTTTTGTGTCCGAGCACCGACGGAGCCGCACATATAGCGCAGATAAGCTTTCTGTCTTTTGAAGCGCGGTCGATAAATTCATTTACCTTTTCCGACTTTTCAAGATTTAAAGTGCCGGGCATACCGCCGGGCAAAATAACCGCCTCTATATCGTCGCCCGGAAGCACCTCGGAAGTGTCGGCGTCACAGGTAATTACGATATTGTGAGACGAAACTATTGTTTTTTTACCGACGCCTACAACCTTAACGTCTTTTTTCGCTCTTCTCAGAACATCAATCGGCGTGAGAGCTTCTATCTCCTCACAGCCGTCCGCAAGAAAAACATAAATCATTTTTTTGTACCGCCGCGCGGGAATGCGGCAATCCTTTCTTTAAGCATTCAGTTCAGCGTTATCCCTATATACACGCTGTCCTCTATCTTCTCGCCATTGATATTTTTTATCATACCTACGGCGGTGCGGTTGCAATTTTTTAATTCGGCGGCTTTTTCCTCCGGCACAGAGACAAAAAAAGTATTTTCGCCTGTTTTTTTCAAAACGTCCAAGGCGTTTTCATATGTTCCGCCGCTGAGAAGCTCCGTGACAAAAACACCGTTTTCAGCCGGACTGTACGAGACATAAAAATCGTCTCCGAAAGCTATTTTGCCGTCGTCGCCGAGAAAATCCGAAAACAGTTTTATTTCATTTTCCCGCCACACTACGCGGTTTACGCCCTTTAACAGCTCTTCTCTTTTGAGAGCCGCCTTTTTTATGTCAAACGGCAAAAGCGCGGGCTTTATGCGCTTCGCCGAATCGTAATTCAAATTCAATACGCCTTTTTCGGCATAAACGGCTTTATAAAAGCCGAATTTTTCGTAATAATCGAAAAGGTGCTCCGTTGCCGGAACCAAAAACAGATAATCGGCTTTCCTGTCGGCGGCAAGAGATGAAGTAAATTCCAATAGCGAACCCATTATTCCCTGTTTTCTGTGGCTCTCTGCGGTGGCGGCTGCATAAATATAGTATGCAAAATGCTCCTTTTCGCCGAGCGAGAGCTTTTCCGGAAGCAAAAACAGCTGAGACACAACCTCTGCTTTGTCCGTGCAGATAACCGCATTTTCATAAGAAAAGCTGTTTTTAAAAAACATATCGATTGTTTCTTTATCGTCGCCGAAGCAGCTTTGCCACAGCGAATACATCTTATTCCTGTATTTCGGTGAAGAAAACCTGATTTCCATAACTTATCCCTTATAAAAAGCGCGGTACTTTTGAAGAAGTATTTCGGGGTAATATGAGAGCTTTGCCTTACGAAGGCCCTCGCTGCCCGTGTCGTCCTCACGGTTTATAAATTTATAATTAGCAAGCATATTCGCCGCAAATTCGCGGTTTATCGTGGGGTAAGCTCCGCGAACCGAAGCATACGCTTTTTCTATATGTGTGCAAAAAGCCGAGCTGTTCAGCTCTTCGCCGAGAGTGTAAGCCACAACCTCGCCGTCCGCGTATAAAACTCCGCCTTTGAACCCGAGCTCGTCAAAATTCGAAAACGCACGCTTTATGGCTTCAAGCTCGTTATCTATTTCATCGGGGTCCTTTTCGCGGTTTAAAGCCTCCCATTTTTTGTTCATATCAAGACATAATTGCATATTGCCGTCGTTTATCGGCTCAAAATGCCAATCGTGATTATTTTTAAAATAAGCTATATGGTTACGCTTACCGTGGTATTTTCTTCCGGCAAGGTCAATAAGATCGGTGGTATTGTAAATGTAATCGGCGAATTCCCTCATCTCGGTAAATTCAAACCTTCCGGGCATCATATCTTCAAGCTCACGGACATTTGACGGAGTGAGGCAGTACATGGCAAGACGCGCGCCGTCGTGATTTTCGGCATAACGTATAAGCTCGTTTACGGCGGCCTTTTTATCGCCGTCGCCGCACGGGTAAAGATACATCGGATCGCCTATACCGTCGCGTGCCAAAAACATACCGTCATACTCGCAAATCGTATTTTCATACACGGGTGCCCATATATAAAGGTTACCGAAGCAGTACTCGCAGGCCATATCGCCCGAACGCTCCATTACGCCCGTTACCCAAGCCCTGTCCGATAATTCGGGGTTTCTGAATTCAAGCAAAATTATTCTCCTAAACCAAGTTCTTTTTTTACTATATCCAATATTTCTTCGCTTATATCGGCTATGGGGCGCGGCTCACCGTTTTCGGAGCAGACCACGGTCTCCCAGCCCATTTTTTCCGCGGCAAATGCCGCCGCTTTTGCACAGCGACGCAAATACTCTACATTTGCCTCGTGGACGTCTTTTTTCACCTCGTCGCCGCCGTAGCGCTTTGTCATAAGTCGCTGTGACACGTCGACGGGCATATCAAGATATATAATCCTGTCGGGCTTCGGCACGGCGAGCTTTACGTATTCGTAATCGCAAAGCCATTTAATATAGTCGCCCCACTCGCTCTGCGGCAGCTTTACCGCCTGATGAACGGCGTTCGACGAAGTATATCTGTCTGCTAAAATGACCTTGCCCGAGAGATAATCCTCTTTCCAATGACGGCTGTAGCTCGCATAGCGGTCCACCGCATAAAACGAGGACGCCGCATAGACGTTGACGCACGACGGGTCGTTTCCGAATTCGCCGCCGAGATACATTCTGACAAGCGTGCTTGACGGGTCGTCGTAATCCGGCAATTTAATTCTTTTTGTATCGACAGACAGAGCGGCAAGGTTTTTTTGAAGAAGCTCCGTTTGAGTAGATTTACCGCTTCCGTCAAGTCCCTCTATAACTATAAGTTTGCCGGACATACCTTTTACCCCTTTTAATATTTAATCTAAATTATTATAGCAAACAATTACATTTTTTACAACAAAAAATGCACAATATTCCAAATTGCTTAAACCGATATAATGTGATAAAATATTGTAAAACATCGAAAAGGGGCAAGCACACAGATGAATCTCGATAATTTGGATTTAAATAAAAGCGGAGCATTCATAATAGGCCTTTCCGACTGCGGCGAAAAAATAACCTCGGCCGGCGGCAGAGTTTCTACGCAGGAGGGCACCGTGCTCGGCATATGGCAAAAATCTCAGGACTGCGAAAAAAACGCAAGGCTTATTGACAAGGTTACGCGCTCCGGTCACAATTCGGTAGTGGAGCATACATATTTTAATCTCGCATTTCAAAATGTCACGGCGGTCGTCGAGCAATTCGTCATCGAATTCAGGCTCGCTTCATTCACCGTAAAATCACGCAGATACGTTGATTTTTCGGACGCGGGATTTTTTGTTCCCGAGGACGCGGACGAAAACTACAAAAGCCATATGGCAAAGCTCTTCGGTCTGTACAGCGAATTCTGCGAAGCCGGCGTACCCAAGGAGGACGCGAGATTCCTTTTGCCGTACTGCCTTTTTTCCAACTTCTTTTGCAGCATAAACGGGCGTGAATTTTTGCACCTGTTAAAAGCCATGCTCTACGGCAGAGGCAGTAAATATCCCGAAATAGTAAAGCTCGGTCTTGAACTGAAAGAGCAGGCGGAAAAGCTCACTCCCGGCATAATGACCGGCTTTGACGAGCGCAGTAAAGGCTATATGCCGGATAACCCCGACCTCTCGTTTATCGGCGACGTTCCGCGCCGCACAAACGGCAAGAAAGTCGAGCTTCTCTCATACACGGGCGACGCCGAAAAAAATGTTCAGAGAAGCGCGCTCATCTCTTACACCAACGCTTCAACCGAGGAGATAGACCGCATTTTATCGGACGGCGCGGTTGCCGACAAAATAACCTACAGCCTTGTGCACTCTTCAAGACCGAGAGCACTTGAGGCGGCGGATTTTACGCTCCGTTTCAATGACGTTTCGCTCTCCGGAATAACTCACTTCACACGTCACAGAATGCAGAGCATAGAAATTCCCGAGCTGATAAGAGCCGACAGAAAGAGACATATTGTCCCCGAATCGGTCAAAAAAGACCCTGAGCTGCTTCTTAAATACGAAAACGCATTTAAAGAAAATGCCGCCGAATACGAGAGACTTCGCGCTCTCGGCAAGAGCGAAGAAAGCCTTGTGTACTACCTCCTCAGCGGCAACACGCTCGATATAGTCACAACCATGAACGCCCGCGAATTGCTGACATTTATGAAGCTGCGCACCTGCTCACGAGCTCAGTGGGAAATCAGAGCGCACGCGGTTGAGGCTCTTGAGCTTTTGAGAAAAGCCGCTCCGGGGATTTTCAAATACTACGGTCCGAGCTGCTTTATTTCATCCTGCCCCGAGGGCAGATTCTGCTGCGGCAAACAGGAAGAAATGCGCAAGACATTTTCAATGTAAAACAAAAACCCCGAAGCCTTGTAAATCAAAGCTTCGGTGTTTTTTTGAGCAATTTTTCCCTCTCCCTGTAATCGGGCATATACCTTTCCACGAGGGCGTAAAACCTTGCCGAATGGTTCTTTTCCTTAATGTGCGCCAGCTCGTGCACAACAACGCAATCAACAGCCTCCGGCGGATAAAGCATAAGCCTAAATGAAAAGCATATTGAATTTTTACCGCTGCACGAACCGAATCTTGTCGCGGCGGAGGTTATTTTTACGCTTGTCGGGTAAAGCCCCATTTTCTCGCTGTAATATTCCACGCGGCGCGGCAATTCCGCGGCGGCAAGCGCGCGAAGCTCCGACACTCTCTTTTCGTCAAGCGTTTTTTCAAGAGAAAGACGGCTCTTTTGCTTTTCTATATGCTCATTTATCCACTTTTCATGTGATAAAACAAAGTCGTCTATCATTTTTTGCGGGCAACCTACAGGTGCCTTTACGCTTACTTTTAAATCCTTTGTCACGGTGAGCGACAGAGTTTTTCTTTTTGACCTTTTCAACTCATAATCTGTTTTCATAAAGTTCATAATATTAAAACAATTATAATCTATATTTTAAGTGTTCCGTTTTTTCGGGCAAACATAAGTATAGCATTTTCTCTGTAAAAATCAAATATTTCGGGAGGACTTAATATGTGTACCGCAGCAACATACAAAACAAACGATTTTTATTTCGGACGCACGCTCGACTATGAATTTTCATACGGAGACGAAATCACCGTGACGCCGCGTAATTACCCGTTTAAATTCAAATTCGCGGAGCCTCTAAAGAGCCACTATGCCATAATAGGTATGGCATATGTTGCGGATAATTATCCGCTCTATTACGACGCGGTAAACGAAAAGGGGCTTGCCGCGGCAGGACTTAATTTTGTCGGCAACGCATATTACGGTAACGAAAAAATCGGTAAATGCAACGTTGCGCAATGTGAATTTATACCGTGGCTCTTATGTCGATGCGCAAGCGTTGACGAAGCGAAAAAATTGCTCTCAAATGTAAATATCACAAACACGCCGTTTAACGAATCACTCCCTGCCGCACAGCTTCATTGGATAATAGCCGACAAAAGCGGCTGTATCGTAGTCGAGTCCGTAAAGGACGGACTTAAAGTTTACGAAAACCCCGTAGGCGTTCTTACAAACAATCCGCCGTTTGATATGCAGCTTCAAAATTTAAACAACTATATGAGCCTCAGCGCGGCCGACCCGAAAAACACATTTGCTCCCGATATGAATCTCACGACTTATTCGCGCGGTATGGGCGCGCTCGGACTACCCGGAGATCTCTCTTCGCAGTCGAGGTTTGTCAGAGCGGCGTTTGTCAAGGCAAATTCTCTGTCCGAGGACGGTGAAGAAAAAAGCGTAAGTCAGTTCTTCCACATTCTCAATTCGGTAAGCCAGCCGAGGGGCTGCTGCAAGCTTGAAAGCGGCAAATACGAAATTACGATTTACACATCCTGCTGTAATACGGATAAGGGAATTTACTATTACACAACGTATGACAATCATCAAATTTCGGCTGTTGATATGCACCGCGAAAATCTCGATTCTTCCGCTTTGATACGTTATTCGCCCGTAAAAGACGAG
>ERZ1026876.1371-NODE-1371-length-12186-cov-5.910725_pt1 | contig 12186 bp, 9 predicted proteins | sample MGYA00380168_ERZ1026876 | MGnify/ENA primary metagenome ERZ1026876 (study PRJEB33269, sample SAMEA4719804) | human gut metagenome | biome: human-associated habitat; feature: organic feature; material: feces | place: Cameroon | collected 2013-10 ... | reverse complement strand
GTGTAAAATAATATGGACATTCGTTATTTTATATGATATATTATTCCAAAATGTTGATTTTGTTCGATTTTATATTTCCAAAATGTTGATTTTCATACATTTTATCTTTCTAAAATGTTGATTGAGCTGATTGGTGCAAATAAACATATGGATAAGAGGTGCATTATGTTAAAAAGAAAAGTAACAAATTTTATGAATAACTGGGTTCGTACAAAGAATAAAAAATGTCTTGTTGTGCAGGGAGCCAGGCAAACAGGAAAAACATATATAATAGAACGGTTCGCAGAGGATAATTACGAGGAAGTTGTGGAAATCAATTTCAAACAGATTCCTTCGGCAATGGATATTTTCAGTGGAGATCTTACGGTTGATAATATGGTTATGGCTATGAGGTTTCGCTTTCCGGATAAGAAGATCCTGCCGGGAAAGACTCTGATATTTTTGGACGAGATCCAGGAATGTCAGGAGGCAATCACATCGCTCAAGTTCTGGGCAATTGATAACCGGTATGATGTCATAGCATCAGGTTCTCTTCTTGGAATAGACTATAAGCGTGCATCTTCTTATCCGGTTGGATATGTTGACTATTTGAGAATGTATGGAATTGATTTTGAAGAGTTTTTATGGGGAATGGGAATTTCGGAACAGATGATTAATGTATTGCTTGATTATTTGCATGCTAAGACGGCAATTCCTGTGGCAATTCATTCGGAGATGATGAATTACTACAGACAATATATTGCAATAGGCGGTATGCCTGAGGCAGTGCAGAAATATATAGATACGAGGGATTACAGGGAAGTTGATAAGATTCAGAGAAACCTCTTGCAGGGATATCAGTACGATATAGCACATTATGCGACAGCAGAAGAGAAGGTGAAAGCGGAAAAATGCTATCTTTCTCTTGCAAAGCAGTTGCTTGATAAGGAAAATCACAAATTCCAATACAAAGAAGTCGAGCATGGTGGCAGGGCACAAAAGTATTATTCGAGTATTGAGTGGCTGCTTCGTGCAGATATGGTACATTTATGTAAACGCGTGTCAGATGTCAGGTTTGATCTCGATGATTACGCAAGAGAAGATTTTTTCAGGGTATATACAACAGATTTATCTTTGCTGATGGCAATGAAGGATTTTTCGTTAAAACAACATATTGTAGAAAATACATTAGAAGGGAACTCAAAAGGAGGCATATATGAATGTGCAATAGCTGATGCTCTATACAAGAAAGGGTATTCATTGTATTTTTATAAAAATGAAACAACCAAAAGAGAAATTGATATGATCATACAAAAAGACGGGTTGATAATTCCTATTGAGGTTAAGAGTGGTAATACACGGGCTAATTCTCTTAAGTCATTTATCAAGGAAAAACAAGATATACCGTGTGGGTACAAATTCATAGATGGCAATATTGGTGTCGGGGAAGATGGTATCGTTACATTGCCGTTATATATGATTGCATTTGTGTGATTGAGAATTGGAAGCGAAATAGTGAAGTGAAACCGGCACAATTGAGACCACGAACACTTGTCTTTCGAATCAAATTATACTATAATACTATAGGCGTTTTGCAAGTATAGATATGAGGATGAAAGTATGGAGATAGCGTACAAGCTGAATGTATTTGAAGGTCCATTGGATCTTTTGCTGCATTTGATTGAGAAGAACAAAGTTGATATATATGATATTCCGATCGTAACGATCACGGAACAGTATCTTGCCTATGTCAGCGAGATGCAGGAACAGGATATGGATGTAATGAGCGAATTCCTTGTGATGGCAGGAACGTTGCTACAGATCAAGTCGAAGATGCTGCTGCCGAGAGAAGAGACAGAGGAAGAAGAGGAAGAAGATCCAAGAGCAGAACTTGTAAGACGATTGTTGGAATATAAGATGTACAAATATGCGGCATTAGAACTTAAAGATATGGAGTTAGATGCTTCGCATAATCTATATAAGAAACCAACCATTCCCAAGGAAGTAGAAGAATACCGTGAAGAAGTGGATCCGGCGGAATTGGTGGATGGCTTAACTCTAAGCAAGCTGAATGACATCTTCCGGTCTATCATGCGTAAGCAGGTGGATAAGATCGATCCGATCCGTTCCAAATTTGGAACGATCGAGAAGGAAGAGATCAATATTGAAGATCGTATGGTACAGATCCGTGAAGAGGTTCGAGGGTTAAAAGGAATTAATTTCCGTACGTTGTTAGAGACACAGCCAACCCGTATGAATATTATCATTACATTTATGTCGATCTTAGAACTGATGAAAGTAGGAGCGATTACCATTCGTCAGGAAGAGACATTTGGAGAGATTGTAATTGATTCTTTGGATGAGATAGAAGTCACATCAGAGAGTGAGAATCGGTTAGAGGATGAGGTGACTTTTGCTGATGATCCGGACGAAGCGGCAGTTACGGAAGAAGAGAATCAAGAGACAGGCAGTGAAACAGGAGAAGAATAAATGGAACAGGATATCAATGTAATAGAGGGAAGAATAGAAGCAATACTGTTCTCGGTAGGGGAAGCAGTAGAACGGGACCGGATTGCAAAAGCGTTAGATATGGATACCGCTACCGTTGTGAAGATCATTCATAACATGATGGACAAGTATGACAGTGTCGATCGTGGTGTAAGAATTATCGAATTGGAAGATTCCTTTCAAATGTGTACCAAATCGGATTATTATGACACACTGGTAAAAGTTGTGAATATTCCAAAGAAACATGTATTGACCGATGTGTTGTTGGAGACGTTATCCATTGTTGCATATAAACAGCCGATCACAAGACAGGAGATCGAGGCGATTCGTGGAGTATCTTGTGTCCATGCAGTGAACAAGTTAGTCGAGTATAATCTGATTCATGAAGTAGGACGGTTAGATGCGGCAGGACGGCCGATCCTGTTTGGTACAACTGACGACTTTTTAAGAAGCTTTGGGGTTCAGTCTACGGATGAATTGCCGACGATCACACCGGACAAGATTGAAGACTTTAAACAGCAGGCGATGGAAGAGGCACAGCTTTCCTTTGCACCGGTAAAGGATTGATTTCTGTAATATTCATAAATGATCTCATTCGGACATATACTACTGTGATAACAGATTATGTGGGAAGATATGTCATTTTTTCAATCGTCTAACGCGCGTAATATCATTTCTTCTGTATTTTCCAAATACATAGAAGATCCGGCTGCATTATGGATATTTGCAAGTTTTTTAGTGCTCGGCTGTGCGATCATTTATCCCCTTGATAAAATGACTGCACCGCAGGAGACGGATCAGGATTATGTAACATATCCCGCTGAATGGTCAGAAGAGGTTGTGGAGCATACGGATGACAGTTATCCGGCAAATGCACAAACGATGATTAAGGAACCGGATACGCTGCATGCAAAATATGCATTGTTGATGGATGCGGATGACCGCCGGGTGCTATTCCAAAAGGATGGTTATACCAAAGTTCCGATGGCAAGCACAACCAAAATCATGACTTTGCTGGTTGCACTTGAACAGGGTAATCCCGATAGCGTGGTTACGGTATCGGAATATGCAGCATCCATGCCGAAGGTTAAGCTTGGCATGAAAACGGGTGAACAATATCGTCTGGGGGATCTGTTGTATTCCTTGATGTTGGAGTCACATAATGATAGTGCAGTGGCAATTGCAGAACATATCGGTGGGAGTGTGGAAGGATTTTCGCAACTGATGAATGAGAAAGCAAAGACGCTTGGAGCAGATAACACCCATTTTGTTACACCGAACGGATTAGATGATAAAGATCACTATACAACTGCATATGATCTTGCACTGATCGCAAGCAGTGCGATTGAAAATGAAGAATTTTGCAGAATTATACAGACACCAACGTATTCGTTTCATGAACAGGCAACCGGGCGGAATTTTACTTTGAATAACAAAGACCGTTTTCTGACATCCTATGAGGGGGCAATTGGAATCAAGACCGGATTTACAGGTAACGCAGGATATTGTTTTGTTGGTGCAGTGCAAAAAGAGGATCGCCGTCTGGTAAGTGTGGTGTTGGCAAGCGGATGGCCGCCGAATAAAACATTCAAATGGAAAGACACGATCTGTCTGATGGATTATGGATCAAAAGCATACCAGAGAAAAAAAGTTGTCCGAAAAGGAACGGAATTTGGCGCAATACAAGTGTTTGACAGTATAGAAGGCGGAACGATTACACCTTATGTGGCGGAAAGTGTCTCGTTGCTCTTGAAACAAGGTGAGAATGTATCATTTCAGGTAAAAGTACCAGGCAGCATCAAAGCACCGGTGACAAAAGGTGAGACGGTAGGTAAGATCATAGTTGAGATTGATAAACAACCATACAAGATGTTACCTTTATATGCAAAAGAGAATAAAACACTGCTGACATATTCCTATATACTGAAAAATATTCTGTTTCGATATTTTATGTATCAAACAGTTGACTTTTAGACTTTAACGTGCTAAACTACTAAAAAGAATTGAGAAACATACACAAAGGAGTGCTTGAATTATGAGTTTACATTATATTTGCCAGGTACCTTCTGCTGAAGAAATCAAGGAATTATATCCAATGAGTGAGCAGTTGGTAAAAGTAAAACAGGAAAGAGACAATGAGATTAAAAAGATATTTACCGGAGAGTCAGATAAGTTTCTTGCTATTATCGGACCATGTTCTGCGGATAATGAAGTAGCAGTATTAGATTATATTACCCGTCTTGCCAAAGTACAGGAGAAGATCAAGGATAAGATTCTGATCATTCCAAGAATATATACGAATAAACCAAGAACAAATGGTTCCGGATACAAGGGTATGCTGCATCAGCCGAATCCGGAGGAAAAGCCGAATTTTATTGAAGGATTAAAAGCTATCCGTAAGATGCATATTGATGCAATTGCCGAGACAGGATTGACCGCAGCAGATGAGATGTTATATTCTGACAACTGGCCATACATGTCTGATATCTTATCTTATGTTGCAATTGGTGCCCGTTCTGTTGAGAACCAGTCCCACCGTTTGATCGCATCCGGAATTGATGTTCCGGTCGGAATGAAGAATCCGACATCAGGTGACTTTTCAGTTATGATGAATTCATGTGTTGCAGGACAGTCGTCGCATACCTTTATGACATCCGGATGGGAAGTAAAGTCTGACGGCAATCCGTTGACACACTGTATCCTTCGTGGCTCATTAAATCGTCACGGAGTATCTGTTCCGAATTATCATTATGAAGATCTGATCATGCTGCATGAGTCGTATGAGAAGTTTTCTACACTGAAGAATCCGGCAGTTATCGTGGATGCCAACCATAATAATTCCGGAAAGAAATGGGCAGAACAGCCTCGTATCGTAAAAGAGATTCTCCATAGTATGCGTCACAGCAAAGATGTTGCCAAACTTGTAAAAGGTGTTATGGTTGAATCATATATTGAGGATGGTAATCAGGCAATCGGAGCCGGCTGCTATGGTAAATCTATCACAGATCCTTGTCTTGGCTGGGACAAATCAGAACGTCTCTTATTGGAGATGGCAGATCTCCTATAAAAGGATCATTTCACTATTAGAATATGAATGGCATATACAGAACGGATCATATCTGTATATGCCATTTTTGCATTAGATTACAGTGTATGTTCATCCACTTTAAGTTGCGGATTCTTTGCAAAATAGTGTATAATAACAATGTGTTGGATTTATGGAGAATGATTGGAGGGATTGATATGTTTAGGAGAGTGATATGGATTGTTATTGACAGCGTGGGAATTGGGGAAGCTCCGGATGCTGAAGCATTTGGCGATGTTGGAGCAGATACGATTGGGAATATAATCAAGAAACGGGGATATCTTCACGTACCGAATATGGAACGATTGGGATTGTTTTCCATTACAGGAACTTCCCTTCCCCAAAAAGACACCGTACCGATCGGTGCATATGGAAAAGCAAGAGAGATCTCTATGGGAAAAGATACAACGACCGGCCATTGGGAAATGACCGGAATTGAGACCAAACAGCCGTTTCCGACTTATCCGGATGGTTTTCCGGAAGAGATCATGCAGCAATTCCTAGAACAGACCGGATGCAAAGGATATCTGGGCAACCGGGTTGCAAGTGGAACAGAGATCATCAACGTATTAGGAGATGAACATCTTAAGACCGGTTATCCGATCATATATACATCTGCTGATTCTGTATTCCAGATTGCTGCACATGAGGATGTCATTCCGGTTCAGGAATTATACCGGATATGTGAGACTGCCAGAGGATTATTAACCGGAGAGAACGCAGTTGCCAGAGTGATTGCAAGACCATTTGTAAAGGAAGACGGAAGATATGTAAGAACTGCTAACCGGAGAGATTTTTCATTGAAACCATCTGTCAATAGTTTGTTGCCATATTTAAAAGATGCCGGATACCGGGTGGCTGCAGTTGGTAAGATTCACGACATCTTCTGTGGTGTTGGAATCGGTGACAGCGTGCATACAAAGAGTAATGTGGATGGAATTGACAAGACATTGGACTTTATGGATACACAATATGAAGGATTGATCTTTACGAATCTGGTAGAGTTTGATTCTACCTGGGGACATCGCAGAGATGTAGAGGGATATGCGCAAGGACTGGAAACATTTGACGAAGAATTAAATCGTATTTTTGCTAAGATGCATGAGGACGATCTTCTTATCATCAATGCCGACCACGGGTGTGATCCGACCTATAAAGGAACAGACCATACGAGAGAATATATTCCGGTATTAATGTATCACAAAGGGATGAAACATGGTGTAGATCTAGGAATTCTTGACACATTTGCAGATATCGGAGCAACCATTGCGGATAATTTCGGAGTGCAACCATTGCCGATCGGTACAAGCGTTAAGAAGAAACTGATCGATTGTTAGAAGGAGGACTTCTTATGAACACATACGATATCATTATGAAAAAAAGAGATGGGAACGCTCTGACAGAAGAAGAGATACAGTATATGGTAACCGGATTTACGGATGGAAGTATTCCGGATTATCAGATGTCGGCATTTTTGATGGCGGTTTATTTTCAGGGAATGGATCATGAAGAGACTACAAACCTTACCATGGCAATGGCAGATAGTGGGGACCGGTTAGATCTGTCCGGTATTCACGGAATCAAGGTGGATAAACATTCTACCGGAGGCGTAGGAGATAAAACCAGTCTGATCGTTGGACCAATTCTTGCAAGTCTTGGTGTTCCGGTTGCCAAAATGAGCGGACGTGGGTTAGGGCATACCGGCGGAACAATAGACAAACTGGAAGGAATTAAAGGATTTTGCACATCGATTCCGGAAGAGAAATTTATCCGGCAGGTAAATGAGGTTGGTCTTGCAATTGTCGGACAGACTGCTAATCTTGCACCTGCGGATAAGAAGATCTATGCATTGCGGGATGTAACGGCAACGGTTGACAATGTCAGTCTGATCGCGGCAAGTATTATGAGTAAGAAATTAGCAGCTGGTGCAGATGCCATTGTATTGGATGTAAAGGTCGGAACAGGAGCCTTTATGAAGACGATAGAAGATGCTAGACTGCTTGCTAAGACAATGGTAGCAATCGGAACAATGGCAGGAAAAGACACCACGGCGATCATTACAGATATGAATGAACCACTGGGGAATGCAGTAGGTAACATACTCGAGGTGCAGGAGGCGGTTGAATGCTTGCATGGACAGGGAGAAGCAAGGTTGATGGAAGTATCGAAAACGTTAGCCTGCTATATGCTTTTAGCGGCGAAGAAAGCAGCTACGAAAGCGGCTGCAGCAGATCTGATCGAAGAGGCTATTGCTTCCGGAAAAGCGTTAGAGAAGATGAAAGAATTTGTATCTGCGCAGGGAGGGGATATTTCCTGTATTGATCATTTTGATCATTTTGATAAAGCCTCTCTCATGGTTGAGGTATCCGGAGCGGATCTTATGCAATATCATGGTCAGACCGGGGATGCTGTATATCTGGCAGCTTGTGACAATCAGGAGATTGGTATGACCTCTTTGATCTTAGGTGGTGGCAGACAGACAAAAGACAGCGTGATCGATCTGACGGTTGGTATCCGTCTTGGCAAACATTTGGGAGATTTTGTTGAAAAAGATGACTGTGTAGCGGTATTATATGGTAATGATGAAGACAAATTAACCGCAGCTAAAAAACGTTTTATGGGTGCATATACTTTATCAGAGCACAGACCGGATTCTAACCCGGTTGTATATGAAGTGATTACAAAAGAAAACTTATAGCGGTCTGTCATATAATGAGGATCTATGTAATAGAATGGAACAAAGCGGATTAGGCAGTCAGTAATGAATATGACAAGGATTATAAAAAACATGTTGGCAATCGGTCTGATAGTTGTTATGAGTATTCCAACCTGTAACGCATTATCAGTCCGTGCAACATCTGCAACAGAGGAGACATCTTCTGAACAAGCCAAAGGTTCGGAAGATGTGAATCTCGATATTACTTCTCCATCGGTTTTGTTAATGGAACTGAATAGCGGGGCAGTATTATATGAAAAAGATGCCGATACAGCAAGAAGACCAGCTTCTGTCACAAAGATTATGACGATGCTGCTGGCATTTGATGCAATAGATGACGGAAAGTTCTCATTAGAGGATACGATAACCGTGTCGGAGCATGCCGCCGGTATGGGAGGCAGTCAGGTATATCTTGAAGTGGGTGAAACACAAACTGTTCGGGATATGTTAAAATGTATGATCGTTTCATCAGCGAATGATGCAGCAGTCGCAATGGGAGAAGCGATTGCCGGAAGTGAGTCTGCATTTGTAGACCGGATGAATCAGAAAGCAAAAGAACTCGGAATGACTAACACACACTTCGAAAATGCGTGTGGATTAGAGGCGGATGGACATGTGATGAGTGCAAGAGATATTGCAGTCTTATCCAGACATTTATTGTTAAAGCATCCGGAAGTAACCGAATATTCTACGATATGGATGGACACGATCATACATAAGACGAAAAAGGGAGAGTCTGAGTTCGGGCTTGCGAATACCAACAAATTCTTAAAGAAATACGAAGGGGCAAACGGATTAAAAACCGGATACACCTCGGCTGCCGGTTTTTCCATGTCTGCAACGGCAACAAGAAATGGCATGACATTAATCGCAGTAGTGATGGGCTCTGAGACAAAAGAGATCCGATATGCAGATGCTGCCCGATTGTTGGATTATGGTTTTGCAAATTGTAAAGTGTATGAAGATGATGTTGTTTCGGCGAAGGAATGCCGGATTGCAATCAAAGACGGTGTACAGCACACGATTCAGGTCAAACCTGCCACTTCATTCCATTATGTATTTACACAGACAGTAGATACCAAACAGATCAAAAAGAAACAGATCACTGTAAAGGATCAGGCTCCTTTCAAAAAGGGCGATGTTGTGGCAAAGATCGAATATTCTTTAGACGGTACCGTTCTTGGATGCGTGGATCTGGTAGCAGAGGAGAATATAGAAGAACAACAATTTCATCATGCATTTATCCGGATATTACAACGTTATGTGAATATCTATTAATGTTTTTTGACGTACCCCATATATATAATTATACTTTAGGAGATTATAATGAAAATAGGCTTGAACATATTGCTAATAATTAGTATACTTCTAATTGTGTGTATTTTGATGATCTGTCTGATCAGTTATATCGAGAACCGTAAACTGGTTGTGACGGAATATACAATTAAGAACCGGCGGGTTCCGAATGGATTTCAGGGATTTCGAATTGCACAGTTATCGGATTTGCATAATGCATGCTTTGGTCCGGCCAATGAAATATTGTTTGAACGGTTAAAATGCTGCGAACCGGATATCATAGTAGTAACGGGTGATATGATCGTCGGCAAACCGGATCAGGATGTTTTATTTGCGGCAGATACAATGAATGCGTTGTGTGATATTGCACCGGTATATTTCAGTATGGGGAATCATGAATTGCGGGCAAGCATTTATACGGACACATACAAAGATATGTGGGAAACATTCCGTAACCGGCTCGATTCGCGGATTCATATGTTACTTGACCGGACAGAAACTTATGAAAAAAACGGAGACCGGATATTCTTACACGGATTGAATCTGACACCGGAGTTATACAGACGATGGGTTCGCACCCAAATGCCACAGGAATACTTAGAACAGCTTTTTGGTACGTGCGATCCGGATTCTTTTCATATATTTCTGGCACATAATCCGGAATATTTTGAAGAGTATGCCGCATGGGGTGCGGATATTACTTTTTCCGGGCATGTTCACGGTGGAATGATACGAATTCCGTTCTTAGGAGGGGTAATATCTCCGTTGATTCGAATATTTCCACGTTATGACAAAGGATTATTTGAGAGAAATGGGAAATATATGGTATTAAGTGGTGGCTTGGGGAATCACACATTTAAAATTCGTGTGAATAACGTTCCGGAGATTATTCTGGTCGTTTTGAAACAATGATAGATATAAATATAACGATGATACATACGAGGGAGATCAGGAATGAAGGAAATGGATGATGTAATTGATGTTGTAAAAGAAGCTGAGAAAATGAATGCAGCAAATAAGGAAGAATCTAAAAAAGAACCGGAAGAAGTAAAAGACGAGAAGAAAGATTCTGACAAGCAACCGGAAAAAGAAGTGAAAGCTGACAAAAAAGAGGCTGAGAAGAAACCGGAGAAAGAAACGAAAGACGAGAAGAAAGAGGCTGAGAAGAAACCGGAGAAAGAAGCAAAAGCCGAGAAGAAAGAGGCTGACAAGAAATCGGAGAAAGAAGCAAAAGACGAGAAGAAAGAGGCTGACAAGAAACCGGAGAAAGAAGCAAAAGCTGAGGAGAAAGATTCTGAGAAGAATTCGGATGTTTCCAACAAGGCACTTACACAGAGTAAGCGTATTGCTGAAGCGAAGGAAGCAGCACAAAAAGCAAAGGAACAACAGCCGGAAACCAGGCCGTCTGAACCAAAGAGCAAAAAGAAAGGCTTAGGAATTGTGCTTGGAAGTATTGTTGGCGTATTGTTGATTGCGTATATTGCGGGATTTGTCTATTTTTCGGGACATTATTATTCTGACGTGACGATCAATGGTATTGCAGTATCCGGTATGAATGCAGCGACTGCCCAGAGTACACTGGATCAGTTTTATTCGAATTATGCATTAACGTTGGAAACGATTGATAATGAAAAAGTAATGATCAACGGAAAAGACATATCGATGAAAATTGTTCTGCATGATGATTTTAAGAAATGTTTGCAGGAGCAGAAACCGTATATCTGGTTTGTTAATTACTTCAAACATCATGAATATCAGGTGTCTGCGGATGCAACATGGGATGAGGACGAATTACAGGATGTCTACAAGGACATGAAGATTCTCAATAAAAAGAAGATGGAAGCACCGGAAGACGCTTATGTTGGTGTGGAAGACGGAAAGTTTACGATCGTAAAAGAAGTTCTCGGAACAACGATCAAAGAAAAAACATTTAAAACTGTTGTAGAAGAGAATTTGAAAACAGTACAGTCTTCCGTCAATCTGAAAGATTCAGGCTGTTATGAATTGCCTGAGGTATATTCTGACGATGAGGAACTGGCAACAGAATTAAAAGCCCTTGGGAAATATGCAGATTGCAATATCAAACTGCAGTTAGATGATCTTACGTTAGAACCGGGTATGGATCTGTATGAGAATGTATTAGAGAAAAAAGGAGATTCTTACGAGCTCTCTGAACAGAAAGTTAAGAAATATGTTGCCAAATTAGCAGAGGAATACGATACATTAGGAACAGACCGGACATTTACGACATCATTTAACGATAAGAAAGTAAAAGTGCATGGGGATGCATTTGGTTATAAGATGAATCAGGAAGAGACGGAAGATGCTTTGATCAAAGCATTAAAAGCCGGAAAGTCAACAACTGTAGATGTTGTATTTGATGAAAAAGGGATTTCTTTAAAAGGGGATAATGATATTGGTGATACCTATATTGAAGTAAATCTCTCTGAACAAAAAGTATTTGGCTATAAAGATGGTAAGCTGATTGCAAAAGGAGATTGTGTATCCGGTAAAGAAGCTGCCGGTATGGGAACCTGTATTGGATTATATAAGATCTGTCTCTTATACACATCTCCGAGCCCACGAGACAAGAGGCAATCTC
>ERZ1026876.1370-NODE-1370-length-12186-cov-8.840574_pt1 | contig 12186 bp, 10 predicted proteins | sample MGYA00380168_ERZ1026876 | MGnify/ENA primary metagenome ERZ1026876 (study PRJEB33269, sample SAMEA4719804) | human gut metagenome | biome: human-associated habitat; feature: organic feature; material: feces | place: Cameroon | collected 2013-10 ... | reverse complement strand
CCCGTGTGACAGCCAATACTTGAGCCACTTTGCTAACGAATACTTGAGCCACTTGCGGCGTTCGCAGCATTCAAACAAAAAGCCGCCCGAAGGCGGCGAAGATAAAAGTACTTCTTACAGTTCTGAAAGCCATTCGCTGAACCGTCCGATGCCCTCTGTGATGGCAGTTGCACCGAAAAAGAGAACAAAGCAGATAAACTCCGCTACCAGCAGAATGAAAAACTGATCCCAAGTCTGGCGGTAGGCGGTGTAGATGCCGCAGCCGAAGATGTAGAGCATCAGCGGCGCAACCACATAGCTGGACAGGGTGAGCAGCCACTTTGCCATCAGAGCCAGAAACGCCACAAAGAGAGAAATCGGGAAAAGAACAATTTTCTTCAGCATAGACATCATATCAGGCACTTCCTTTCTGTTCGTCCTTATTATAAAGGTATCGACTACTGCGTTGCAAGGATGTCAACCCTTATTGTTAGCGTGGCCACATTCTGTCGGGGACGATGCATTTTGTCGCAGCGCCAAAGCAAAATGTCGAAGTATCATTCTGGAGTGTTTTCTGTTATAATAATCGTAATAGGTTATCTGCGTGTATCGCAGCTGAAAAAAGAGAAAGAAAACAAAAAGCAGTAGCCTTAAAATGCCAAGAGGTGTTGGCGCACATCAGAGGCAGGTTACTACTTTTGACTTGTACGAGAAGTCATGATTATTGTAAGCATGTTTCTGGAAGAGGAAACCGGGCGTTTTTTGTCTTGTTTTGCAGAAAAAAGAATGTACAATAAAAAACCTTTGTAAAAAGACGGAGTAGGAGAAGAAAAATGCTGAAGGTTGTGATTGCCGATGATGAACAGCGTGTTGGATTACTGGTTAGGTATCTGATTCACTGGGAAGAGCTGGGGTTGGAATTTGCTGGGCAGTGCTGCGACGGGCAAAGCGCATGGGAGCTGATCGAGCAAATTCATCCGGATATTGTGATCACCGACATCCGGATGCCAGTGCTGACCGGTCTGGAACTTGTACAGCGCACAAGCGAAAAATATCCCCAGATTCGTTTTGTGATCATCAGCGGCTACCGCTATTTTGAATATGCCCAAAAAGCACTGAAATACGGCGTGATCGATTACCTGCTGAAGCCCATCGACGAGGACGAGCTGAATGCCATTCTGCGGAAGATCTGCCAGACCCACGTGGAGCAGGAGCGCGACCGGGTGCGGACCGAGCAAATTGAGAAAAACTACAACTCCAACCTGCGCCTGCTGGAACGGGAGCTGCTACACCGTCTGGTGATCGGCGACGTACCGGAAGAGCTGGAACGGCTGCGCAAGGAGCACGACACCGACATTCCGGATGGGCTTTATCAGGCCGCGCTGGTGCAGGTGGACCACTTGGCGGGGCCGGAGAGTAGCAGCGAGCAGCGGAACATGATCATGATGCGGGCGCAGAAAACGGCTCAGGACATCCTGAAGACCTACCACGTCATGCTCTGCATCGAGACCGAAATGCGGCTGTTCGCCCTGCTGTACTACAACAGAGAAGACAAAGCAGGTGTGCAGGAAGCAATCAGCCGGTGGATGGATGAGTGCCGCCACTATCTCAACAATTTTGCAGAATACACCGTGACCATGGGGGTCAGCCGGGCAGAACCGGAGTTCGCGCAGGTGCCAGAACTGCTGCAGGAGGCTGAGCAAGCCACGGCACGCAAGTTGCTGGAAGGCAGCGGGGGGCAGTTGAAGCTGTCGGTGGAAGAGCGGATGGCTGAAGCTGCCCCGGCCTGGATGGAAAAGGCGCGGAAAAATCTGGAGGCGGGGTTGGAGACCCTGCGCCCGGAGGCGCTGAGAAAGAACATCGTGGAGAACTTTGCGGACGCGCAGAAAGCCGGTGCCGCTGCGTGGCAGTACATGGAACTGACTCGGAACACGTTGCAATGGTTTGAGGGGGGCTGCCAGGAGCGTGGCATGGCCCTTCCGCAGGGTTGGGCTCGTACGGTCTGGCTGGACTGCCGTAGTAGCCAGTCAATCCGCGGCCTCATCGACATCCTGACGCAGGCGTTGGGGTGTACGTTGGAACAGTTGCAGGCTGAGCGGCGGAAGAGCGAGGACTATCCCATCCGTATCGCGATGGAATATGTACAGCAGCACTACCCCAAAAAGGTGACGCTGGAGGAAGCAGCGTCCCGCAGCGGGTTCAACACAACCTACTTTTCCGAGATGTTCAAGCACAAGACCGGGAAAGGCTTTTTGGATTACGTGACCGAGGTGCGAATCAACGCTGCCAAGGAGATGCTGCGCAACACACGCAAGACGGTTTATGAAATCGCCGAGAGTGTGGGCTACCGGGATGTGAAATATTTCAGCCAGCAGTTTACTAAGAACGTCGGGATGAAGCCGACCGAGTACCGCAAACTTTACTATTGAGCTGTAAAGAAGGAACAACATGAAGGAAAAAGAAACCGTCCTGCTGGCCGCCGGGGTTTCAGGTGGCGTGGTGGGTGCCCACATCAGCAACGGTAGCGTCCAGACTGCCTTTCTCTGCCTGACGGCGGTATGCCTTGCCATCCTGACCCTGCGGTGCGTGGCCTACGCGCACGACTTGGAGACTATGCTTTCCTCTAACGAGACGCAGCAGGCCCCCTACAGTGCACCGGGCCGGGTGTTGCTCGGCCGAATCAACGAGCGGGAAGCCAAGCTAAAAGCCGAATACTCGGCCAGCATGAGCGACAGTCAGTCCCGCATCAACGCATTGCAGAACCAGATTAACCCGCACTTTCTGTACAACACACTGGAATGTATCCGCAGCGAAGCTATTATCCAGGGGTGCGACAACATTGCTCACATGTCTAACGCACTAGCGTCCTTTTTTCGATACAGCATCAGCCGCAGGGAGAATATCGTGACCCTACGGGATGAGCTGAACAACATCCGGAACTACTTCCTCATCCAGCAGTTCCGGTTTGAGGATCGGTTCTTTTTGGACATTGAGCTGGACGAGGAGAATACAGCCGTACAGGAGTGTCTACTGCCCAAGATGACCATTCAGCCCATTGTGGAGAACAGCATTTTCCACGGGTTGGAACCCAAACCTGGGCAGGGACACGTCAAGATTCGCGTCCGTAGCACTGAAAATCTGCTGCACCTCGTTATTACCGACGACGGCGTCGGCATGGATGCTGAGACGCTTGCGCGGATGCGTGCCAACATGGAGCGGAAGTACGCCGAGACGAACGCTGACCGCACTGCAGGCCATGGGAACGGCATTGCCATGCACAACGTGAACCAGCGAATCAAGCTAATCTTTGGCCCGGAGTATGGCGTGCAGATCTACAGCAGCGATGGTCAGGGAACCCAGGTGGAGGTTTTAGTACCCATCATCCGCAGCCGGGAAGAAATGCAGGACGCAGAGGGAATCTTGCTATGAAAAAAGAATTGCTACGGATCAGTGGTGGTGAGATTCGAACGCCCGCTGGAGAATCCGTCCGGGATATCCATTTGCTGTTGCGAGAGGGTGAATGCATCAGCTTGATCGGAAACGAGAGCTCTGGCCGTGGGCAGTTGGCCCGCCTATTTGCCGGAGAGGGCAGTCTGCTGCGCGGTACGCTCTGGGTGCGGGGTCGTGCCATGCAGGAATATTCCCGTACGGCGATGGAAACCCAGAAAATTTACTATCTTGACACCCACCAGCCCTTTATGAACTGCCTGAACCTAGCGGAAAACTTTTTCCTGATGCGACACAGTCGAATGAACAAAACAGTGCTGAACCAACACGCCATTGAATTGCTGACCCAGCAGGTATTGGAAGAATATGGCCTCAAATACAGGGCCGACTGCGATGTCCGGACTCTGAGTCAGCTCGATCGGCTGCTACTGGGCATCGTGAAAGCAGCAGACCAAGGGGCTAGCATTATCGTGCTGGACGAAGTGACCCGAGGGCTGACTCTGCCTCAGATTAGGCAGCTGCTGGCATTGCTGTGTCGCCTGAAAGAACAGGGCATTGGCCTGATCATCTCGGACAACTGGTGCAATTGGTTTGAAGAAACCGCTGACTGTCTGGTCTTGCTGCAGGATGGGCAGATTATCCGCAAACTATACGGTACGGAGGAATTCGTTCAACAGGAGACTCTGCTGCATTATACTCCTACCCGGAAAGTCGATGCCAAGGTGCGATCCTTGCAAGAAGGCGAACACCGCCAAAAGGTGACCCTGCTGTTGGAATACCGGGACATTGAATTTTCCATCGACTGCTGGGAGGGACAGAGCGTGCTACTGCACAGCTTTGACCATCAGGTGCTGGAAGGTTGCTGGGAATCGCTGACCTTGGAGCATAGCCGGTGCCGAATCCGTTTTGCGGATGAAACAGTAGACTTTGCCGGACCAGCGGCTCTGCTACGCAGACGAATCGTCTTCTGGGATGCGGACCGGCCGGAGACGCTGCTACAAGAGAATCTGACACCTGAAGAGAACATCCTGCTGCCCAGTATGCCGCGCATCAGCCCACAGGGCATGTGGCAGAAAAATGGTCGCCGCATCCTGACGGATGAGAGCTTTTGGGGCCAGAACATGCTGCGGGAAGAGGGGCAGAAGCCGCTTTCCAAGCTGTCTGTTCTGTGCAGCCGGTGGAAACTGTTTCACCCACGGGTGCTGCTGATGCACAACGCCTTCTCAGCCAGCGACCGTGATGGCCGGACCGCGCTGCTGCGCTATGTGAACGAACTGTGTGAACGGAATACAACGGTCATCCTGCTGGAAGCGGCGGACGAGTTCCTGCGTGGATACACCGATAAGGATGTGGCATTGTGACGAAGAATGAAAAGAAGTGCGCTGCGCCGCCGGGACAGCGCTTTGCGCTGTTGCTGAATTTGGGTATCTGGTGCCTGTATAGTATCGCGCTGGCGCGGGGCCAGCTGAACTGGAACCCGCTATACCTGCTCCGTCAGACAACGACGCTGGGCTTTTTTGTGCTGGGCGTCGGTATGGAAATGACTTTGGGCGACATCGACCTCTGCTTTATGGCGCAGGCTTCGGTGGGCACCTTGCTGCTGGCGAAGCTCTTCCTTATCGGGGTGCCGCTGCCTGGTATGCTCCTGGTCATGCTGCTGTTCCAATGCTGCGTGGGTGCGTTCCGGGGCTGGCTGAGCGCCCGGTTGCATGTGCCAACACTCGTGAGCAGCTTTGCCATGGCGCAGATCCTCTCGAATCTGTATTCTTCGGACGAGGCGCTTTTGCTGGACTTTTCGCTCAACCGGCATTTCCGGGCGGTGCAGACCCCCGCTGCGGTCCTATTGTCGCTCTGCGCGGTGGGGCTGCATGTCTTTTGGAAAAAGACCTACTGGGGCAAGTACAGCATGGCTATCGGCGAGAACCGGGCCGAGGCCGAGCGCAGCGGAATCGATACCGTGAGGGTCATCACGGTGGTGTATGCACTGGCCTCGGTGCTCTTTTCGCTGGGCACAGTGATGATCTTCCTGGTGGCCCCTTACGGCAGCAGCAACCGAAACACCGATTATATTTACCAGAGTCTTGCCGCTGTCTGCCTAGCGGGTGGGCTGCAGAATGACCGCACCTGCAAGGCGGCGCAGCTCCTCATCGCCGCCATTTCCACGGTGCTGCTACGCCAACTGCTGACGGCTTTCGGGATGACCAGCTATGAAATCATTGCTGAGGGATTTGTGATTTTGCTCGTATTTTTTGCACAGCAAAATGGTAAAAAAGAACAAACCTGACAAAAAGTCAGAAGAATCTCCCCCTAAATCCGAATTTTATATCCTTGTGAACGGGGCCGAAATACGGTATCCTTAGTGCACAGAAGAGACAGTGGTTGAGGACCACCAAAACAAATGCACAAGAAGGAGAAAAATTATGAGCAAGAAACTTATTTCCCGCCGCAATTTCCTGAAGACTACCGGCTTTATCAGCGCCGCCGGTCTGCTAGCCGCCTGCGGCGGTTCCAGCTCTTCCAGCACGGCTGTAAGTAGCACAGCACCTGCATCCAGCGCAGCTGCTGTTGCAGGTACCAGCGTGACTAAGAATAATATTAAGTTCGGCTTCCTGGCCCCGACCCTGCAGACCGAATTTTTCATCGGCATCGATGATGGCCTGAAGGAAGTTGCCGCACAGGAAGGCTGGACCTACACCTCCGTCAGCTTTGAAAACGACTCCGGCACAGCTGTCACTGACATCGAGAACATGGTCACCTCCGGTTGCAATGTTATTCTAGCCATGGTCTCCGATAATTCCTGCGACGATGCTCTGAAGGAGGCACAGGATGCTGGTGTCATCGTGATGGAGTGCGGCGTTGAGACCTCCGTTTATGACATCTGCATCAACTCCGACCAGTATGACATCGGCACTATGATCTCCGATATGGCCGGTGAGTGGATCAACAAACAGCTGGGCGGAAAAGCCAACATCGTGGTCTACACCACCTACCAGAACCAGGATATGCAGAACCGTGGCCAGGGTATCCAGGACCGTATCAAGGAGCTCTGTCCCGATTCCACCATTCTGGAAGTCGTCGATATCGGCAAGGATGTGGTCGGTGCCGGTACCACCTACACCGAGACCATGATCCAGAAGCATCCGGACCTGAACTGCATCCTCTGCTACGGCGACGCTGCTGCGACCGAGGCAGTGGAAGCTGTCAAAGCTGCCGGTATGGCCAGCGATAATTTCGGTATCTTTGCCTGCGATGGTACCGAGAGCGCTTTGAAGTATATTGCGACTAACGATGTTATGCGCGGCACTCTGAAGTTTGGCTCTGTTGCTGAAAGAACCCGTGACTGTCTGTATCAGTACATCGACGGCGAGATTACGTCCGGCACGGTTGTCAAGTTTCCCATCAGCCCTGTCACCGCTGCAAATGTGGCCGATTACCAGTAAATCCACTGACCGACCGATACAACTGAACAACGGAAGAAACGGCACCGTCTTCGGGCGGTGCCGTTCTTGGAAAGGAAGACTTTCGTGGCAGAAAAAATCATCCTTAGCGTCAAGGATATCGTCAAGACGTATCCCGGCGTTGTGGCCATCGACCATGTTTCGTTTGATGTCCGGGAAGGTGAAGTCCACGCTCTGATTGGCGAAAATGGTGCAGGCAAATCAACGCTCATCAAAACGCTTTCGGGGGCCATCACCCCGGACAGCGGTAGCATTACGATCAACGGCAGGACCTTCGATTCCTTTACACCAGCTCTGGCTAAAGAGCAGGGCATCAGCGTCATCTATCAGGAGTTCACCCTCGTGCCCGGTATCAGCGCCGCCGAGAATGTATTCCTGGGAGAAAAAACCAAACCCGGCCTGTTCGTGGACATCAAGGAACGCGAGCGCCGCACCCAGGAATTATTCGATCAGATGGGCATCAAGCTCGACCCATCGCAGAAGATTCGGGACCTTTCTCCGGCCATGCAGCAGATCGTGGAGATCGCGAAGGCCATCAGCAAAAATGTCAAGCTGCTGATCATGGACGAGCCCACTGCGCCGTTGACCACGAATGAGGTTACGACTCTGTTCCGCATCATCCATGATCTGAAGGAACGCGGCGTGACCATCATTTTCATCTCGCACCGACTGGAAGAGCTGTTCGAAGTGGCCGACCGCGTCACCGTCATGCGGGACGGCCAGTACGTTGGCACCAGGAACATTGTCGACATCGACCGCCAGCAGCTCATCGCCATGATGGCAGGCCGTGAGATGAAGGAAAGCTATCCCTCCCGCGAGACGGCCATTGGCGAAGAAGTGCTCCGGGTGGAGCATTTGACCGGAAACGGCGACAAGGATATCTCCTTCACCCTGCACAAGGGCGAGATTTTGGGCTTTGCCGGTCTGGTCGGTGCAGGCCGCACCGAGCTGATGCGCGTGATCTACGGTGCCAACCCCGTTGAGAGCGGAAAGATTTTCCTGCACGGCAAGGAAGTGAAAATCCGCTCCTGCGGTGATGCCATCCGGTACGGCATCGGCTACATCCCGGAGGATCGCAAGAACCAGGGCGTGTTCCTGCGCAACACCATCAAATGGAACACCATTGTGAATGACATCCCTGGCTACAGTAAGGGCCTGTTCGTGGATACCAAAGCCGAACAGCGCGTGGCCGAAGAATACCGCGACCGCTTCAACATCCGCACTCCGTCGTTGGAACAGAAGGTCAACAACCTCTCCGGCGGCAACCAACAGAAGGTCGTCATCGCAAAAACGCTGGCGGCCAAATCCAGCATCATCATCTTCGACGAGCCTACGCGCGGCATCGACGTCAGTGCCAAGCAGGAAATTTACAAGCTGATGAACGAGCTGGTGGCGACAGGCCATTCCATCATCATGGTCTCGTCCGATATGCCGGAACTGCTGGGCATGTCTGACCGAATCGTGGTCATTGCAGAGGGCTGCAAGAACGGTGAAGTAGAAAAAGCGGATTTCGATCAGAACTACATTCTGGATCTGGCGTCCGGCGGTAAAGTGAAGGGAGCTTGCTGAGATGAAATCAAAGTGGATCGATATTTATAAGAAATACGGTATTTATATCCTGCTGGTCGTCGTGTTCGCATTCTTTGCCATCATGGCACCCAACTTCCTGGCGACAAAGAACGTCATTAATATCCTGCGCCAGGTCTCAATGTTCGGCATCGTCGTCGTGGGCGTTTCCATGGTCATGATCGGCGGCGGCATGGACCTGTCTGTCGGTATGCAGATGGCTGTGGACGGAATGCTGGTCGGTTATATGATGACCAATCTCAGCTTACCCATTCCGGTGGCTGTCATCGTCACCATCGTGGTCGGTTGCCTGCTGGGTGCCATCAACGGCATCGTGGCCGTCAAGTTGCACATTGCGCCCATCATCGTCACGCTAGGTACCATGCTGGTGTTACAGGGCGTTGCCTACCTCATCACCGGCGGCTACCCCATCACCGGTATGCCCGAAGCTTTCAAGTTCATCGGTCAGGGCTACATCGGCATCATCCCCGTTCCCGTCATCATCTTTGTGCTTTTCATCATCTTTGGAGCTATCCTGATGAACAAGACCTACATCGGCCGTTACATCTACGCGCTGGGCGGCAACAAGGAAGCTGCCCGTTTGGCCGGTATCGACGTTGACAAGTTGACCGTTATGGTCTACACCTTCTGCGGCTTCTGCGCTGCCATTGCAGCCCTCATCATGGTAGGCCGCACCAACGCTTCCCAGCCGGGAGCGGGCAGTAGTTACTCCTTCGATTGCATGACTGCAGCCTGCCTGGGCGGCGTTTCCATCGCCGGCGGCGAAGGTAAGATCAGCGGCACCGTTATCGGCGTTATCATCTTGGGCATTCTGGACAACGGCCTAGTCCTGATGAGCGTGAATACCAACTGGCAGAGCGTGATCAAGGGCTTGATCCTGCTGGCCGCTGTCGCCATTGACTGCTATCAGGTGGCCAACAAGAAGAAGGCTGCCTAATCTGGAATAGGGGGAAGATATTATGGCTTGCAAAACAATACCTTTTTACGAATTTCGCCCCGGCCTGTTTGAAATCGACGAATTCGACTGCGTGAGCTCCTTTATGGTCGTTGGAAGCGAGCGTGCGCTTCTGCTGGATGTTGGCACCGGTATCGGCGACCTGAAATGGGTGGTCGAGAACCGCATCACCGATAAGCCCTATCAGGTGGCCGTGTCCCACAACCACGGCGACCACATCGGCGGTGCGGGTTTCTTTGATGAAATCTTTATCCATCCCGCCGACATGGACAACACCGACGAAGGGACCGCCCCCACAACGGAGTTCCGTAAAAGATACGCAGCACTTATCCGGAAGCGAGAAGGAAAGTATTACGCTTACGACCCGGACATCGATATCCGCCCCTGGCCGCACGAGCCTACCTGGAAACCGCTGGAAGACGGCCATGTCTTCGACCTGGGCAATCGCAAAGTGACGGCCTGGTACTGCCCCGGCCACACCGCAGGTGAGCTGGTTTTCATCGACGATCTGACCCACACCCTGCTGTGCGGCGATGCCTGCAACTGCAACTGGTTGCTGAACACGACCCTCGCCCCCACCGTGCGGGAGTGTGCAGAAATTTCCCTCAAGGCCCTGCAGCGCATCTGGGCCATGCGCGATCAGTATGATGCCGTGTACAACTTCCATCACGATTTCCGCGGCTTCGGCAGTCCGCTGAATCCGGATGTCCTGCCCAACCTCATCATCTGCCTGGAAAAGTTGCTGGACGGTACCGTGGAATTCAAAGAGATCCCGGATGCCCTTTCGGACAATGGCGCGACCAAGACAGTTGCTCTGTACCAAGACGTGTTCATCAGCGCGATGGGCGGGTCCATCCGGGAAGAAATCCAGTAAGAATAACATCAAAAAGCAAACGACAACAGATGTGATTTTACGTCACCTGCAAGAGCAAGCCTCGCCCTGGTTTCAGTAACAGGAAACAAGGGCGGGGCTATTTTGGGTAGCTTGAGCAAGCGACTAGGTAGCATCTATGTTGCCAAATAACGCAACATAGATGCCCCTATTAAGGTTCAAAAATAATCGTAAAAGCGAATAATACAAAAGTAAGTGCATGACATTTCCATCGAGTGTGAATGCTACAAATGGCTCAAGTATTCGTTAGCAAAAATGCCTCAATTACTGGCTGTCCCACAGTGTTACACTCACTTTGATTTTGAAAAATACAGTCCAAATTATTTCGTTGCACCGTTCGAAAATGATGCGTTGTGTTTGGCGATGGCTCCAATATAAGTGTTGTCACCGCCACATTCTGTCGGGAATCTTGACAAAACGCAACGGATATAACAGGCAACCCTTATGTATCCCTGCAGTCCTCCAACTGCAGGGGAAAATTTCAAAGTTCTGCCAGCCGGGAAAGTATCTGCTTGCCGATGCTGATCAGTTCGTCCAGCCGGGCGCGCAAGTCCTCCAAATCGGTAGCATAGACCCGACAGTTTTCATTGGCTACTTTGGCGTACTGGTTCAGATTGTTACTGCACATCTGCAAAAGATACGCCATGCGGCGCAGCTGCGGCAGATCCAGATGCAGACAATACCCGTCCAGCGCCATCTTGCGCAGATAGGAGCCAATGCTTAGAATGCCGCTAGATTCCATTTTGTCCCGAATTCGTTCCAACTCCGGCTTGCTGACCCGGAAATGGAGCTGTTGGTCGCGGCGGTCGCTCAACGGGCATCACCGTCCTTGTCCAGATAGCTTTTGAAGGGCTTCACCGGCTCCGGCTGGTTGGCCTTTTCCTCCAGCGCAGCAAGCACGGACGGACGAGCCGCAGGAGATGCCTCTTCCTTGGTTTCTTCAGGAGCATCCTGCGAGGAACTGCGGTCACGGTCGATGTTCAGCAGTGCGTTTAATTCGGCAAGACGGGCGGATTTTTCTTGCAATTCTTCCTCCTGCGAGAACGGTTTTGCTACCTCGATCTCTGCGGCCTGCTTCTGCTGTTCAAGGTTTTGCAGGGCATTTTCGGCGTCTGCAATACGGTCAGCAAAGTTGTCGATGGCATTGTCCAGACGAGTGATGTTGCCGCGCGCATCATCGCCCAGCGATACCGGGTAGCTCAACTCTGCCCGAAGAACGGCCTGATGCTCATTCTTAAAGCTGTCGAACCGAATATTCAGTTCAAAGCCACGGTAGGTGCCCAGCAACATCATGTCGGCATTAGGCATCTCCTGCCGAGCCAGCAAAAGCCGTTCGCCCGCAGCCTTTTTGTCATCGTACACCATACCTTTGATGGTCATACCGCAGAAGTTTTCTTTGTCCTGCGGGTGTGCTGCTGCAATCTGTGAATCCTGCTGCAAAGCAGCAATGCGGGTTTTCTGTTTCTGGATCTCTTCCGGGAATGTTTTGAGCAGCTTATCTTCCAGACGGTATTTCTGATTCTGGAAGTCACCGCGCAGAACTTTCAATTTTGCCACCTGCACGTCCAAATCCATCTTTTCCCGGATGCGCGGGTCACCAGCACACAGAGCCTTGATTTCAGCGTAAGACAGAGCCTGTTCATCAATATCATCGCAGGAGCGCATGGGTGATTTGCTCGTCATGATCTGCGAGATAAACTTCTGCTTATTCTCAAGGGTCTGATAGAGGTAGGCGTCAAATGTCGATTCAGTGACGTAATTATAGACGTACACTTGTTTGTTTTGATTGCCTTGGCGGATGATTCTGCCGTTGCGCTGGGTCATATCAGACGGACGCCAGCCTACATCCAGATGATGCACCGCTACGA
>ERZ1026876.1368-NODE-1368-length-12198-cov-3.834967_pt1 | contig 12198 bp, 9 predicted proteins | sample MGYA00380168_ERZ1026876 | MGnify/ENA primary metagenome ERZ1026876 (study PRJEB33269, sample SAMEA4719804) | human gut metagenome | biome: human-associated habitat; feature: organic feature; material: feces | place: Cameroon | collected 2013-10 ... | reverse complement strand
GTAATCTGCGTTACGAAAGGTGAAAACATATTATGATGAAAATATTGCCGTCAAATGAAATCAGAGAGATAGAGGCTAAGGCAAACCAAAGCGGCATATCGTATTTAAGACTTATGGAAAACGCCGGCAGTGCCTGCGCCAAGGCGATACGCAAGAAATTCGACAAGACGACAAGACGAAACGTAACCGTTGTGTGCGGAAAGGGCAAAAACGGCGGCGACGGCTTTGTAATAGCGCGGAAGCTCGCCGAAAACGAATATAACGTCAACGTTGTGCTCACATCACGCGAGCCGTCCGTCGGAGACGCAGGCGAGATGCTGTCGCGGATTCGCGGCACGGATATAGGCATCTATCTATATGACGATGACACCGAGCTTTGCGAAGAGCTCATAGTCGGAGCCGACATTACTGTTGACGCTGTTTTCGGAACCGGCTTCAAGGGAGCCGCCGACGAAAAGAACGCGCGCATCTTCAAGACTATATCAAAGAGCCTCGGATACACCGTAAGCATTGACATACCGAGCGGCATCGAGGCCGATTCGGGAAATGTAAAAGGTATTGCCGTTAAGGCTCAGATGACAATAGCGGTTATGGCACTGAAAAATTCACTCGTGACATTCCCGGCTGCGGAATACGCGGGCAATGTTATAGTGGTGCCGATAGGAATCCCGGAGGAAATATTCAGCGAATACACGGGAGCGTATACCCTGAGCCCCGATGAAATACGCTCTAAATTTCCGCACAGAAAAGAAAACGCAAATAAGGGCGACTTCGGCAAAGGCCTTATTATTGCCGGTAGCTACGATATGCCGGGAGCCGCGGGCATAGCATCCGCAGCAGCCGTAAACAGCGGAGTCGGGCTTATAAAGCTCGCCTTTCCGGATAAAGCGTATCCCGCGGTAACCTCATCGTGTCCGGAAAAAATACTGTTGCCGCTTATGACAAACAATAACGGCAGAATTTCATCGCAAAACATTAAAAAGATAGAGGACGAGCTCGGCAAATGTGACGCCGTTTTAATCGGCTGCGGAATGGGCTGCGACCACGACACCGCCACCATAGCGGAAGCCGTACTGAAAAGCTCCGCCGTGCCCGTAATAATAGACGCAGACGGCATAAATGCCCTTAAAGACAATATAAATGTTATAAAGAGCTGTTTGTCTCCGGTAGTAATAACCCCTCACCCGGGCGAAGCCGCAAGAATTCTCGGCTGCACGGTCGGCGAAATCGAGAAAGACAGAAAAGCCGCCTGCAAGGCCATATTCGAAAAGACCGGCGCGGTGGTTGTGCTCAAAGGCTCGCGCACAATTGTAACCGCTAACGGAATAGACTTCTACGTAAATCTCACCGGTAATCCCGGTATGGCAACCGCGGGCTCCGGGGATATGCTGTCGGGTATTATACTGTCGTTTATCTGTCAGAAAATAAAACCTTTTTCCGCGGCGGTCTGCGGCGTATTCGTACACGGAATGGCGGGAGATATTGTAAAAAACAAATATTCCATGATGGGCACCACGCCCACAAGGATGACAGAGGAGCTGCCGAAGATACTCAGGTCTCTTGAGCACTGATTAAAGGAGCATACTTAATGAAAAAAATCCTTTCGCTTCTTTTTGCACTCATTTTACTGCTGTGCGGATGTTCAGGAAAGGATGGTAAAAAAGGCAGAGGTCAAAAATATGTGTTTCCGCCGTCAGAAGCCTTTTCTGCCGAAATAACTGCAAAGCAAGGCAATTTCACTTTTTCGGGATTGCTCACATTCTCATCGGAAAACGGTTTTACGCTCAGCTATTCGGAGCCGTCGGACATAGCGGGCATCACCGTGTCGCTTAAAGACGACACGGCAAAGGTGACCTGCCCCGAAATGGAGCCAGTCACCCTGAAATTACCGCTCTCATCGGCACTGTGCTTTACGGAAAAGGTTTTTGACGCTCTGAAAAACGGCGAATGCGACGGTTATGCTTTCGGCGGCAGGATAATCAACGAGGGCACCTTCGACGGCGCCGATTTCCGAGTGACGAGAGACAAAGCCACGCACAATATAATGTCTGTCGAATCGAGCACTTACGGCATATACATAGAGTTTAAATACACGGCATAGCGCAAAAAGAACGGTAAAAGTTTAAGCCTTTACCGTTCTTTCCGTATTATACGAGATTCCGTTTAGTTTAATAGTTTTCCGCTTTCATCTGAAAATAGGCCTGCGGATGCTTGCATACGGGACAAACCTCGGGTGCTTTTTTACCGATTACGATATGGCCGCAGTTTGAGCACTGCCATACAGCGTCGCCGTCTTTTGAGAATACCATTTCGTTTTTAACGTTGAGAAGAAGTGTTCTGTAACGCTCCTCGTGCTCCTTTTCAATAGCCGCAACCATCAAAAAGAGGTCGGCTATATCGTCAAAGCCCTCTTCCCTCGCCTCCTCGGCAAAACCCGCATACATATCGGTCCACTCGTAGTTTTCGCCGTCGGCAGCGTCCTCGAGATTTTCCGCGGTCTCAGGTATCGAGCCGCCGTGCAAGAGCTTAAACCAAATTTTAGCATGCTCTTTTTCGTTGTTTGCGGTTTCTTCAAAAATATTTGCTATCTGAACAAATCCGTCCTTTTTAGCCTTAGACGCGTAATAAGTGTACTTATTTCTCGCCTGTGATTCACCTGCGAATGCCGCCATAAGATTTTTTTCGGTTTTTGAGCCCTTAAGATCTGCCATAGCTTTTACCTCTTTCTATTTTAAGATTTGTATATTTCCAATCGGAATTTCTTCCGAAAAGCAAAACAAGGTATGTTTGGCAAGCTCGGATTACTGTCGCTTGCCTACGGTTTATGCGCGGTATTTTAGTATGCACTGCCCTCAATAATATTCCGCTCCGCAAAAGCACGGTTTATTGTATTTAATACGTTCTTTTTGTCGGCCGACCACAAGGGCGACACCAAAAGGCTCTTCGGCGCATCTCCCGTTAGGCGGTGAATTACCGTTTCGGACGGCAAAATCGGCAAAATTTCGCACAAAATATCGACGTACTCGTCTAAGGTCAGCGTTTTAAATTCATTTTCGAGATACATTTTTTCAAGTGCGGTTCCCCGAAGCACGTGCAAAAGCTGTAATTTTATACCATCGGAATGAACCTCGGCTATATGGCGCGCGGTATTTTTCATATCCTCGGTCGTTTCGTGCGGCAAGCCTATTATCATATGCGTCACAACATTCACGCCTATGCTTTTAAGCTTATATACGGATTCATCATAAACACACAACGGATAGCCTCTGTTTATAAGTCTCCCGGTAGCCTCATTCGAGGTCTGAAGCCCAAGCTCGACGAAAACAGGCTTTATTTTGTTCAGTTCGTCCAAAAGACCGATTATATCCGGCGGCAGGCAATCTGGTCTTGTGCCTATTGACAGAGCCGCTATGCGCTCATCCTCGACAGCCGTACAAAACAGCTTTTCGAGATACGGACGCGGCGCATAGGTATTTGTGTAGCTTTGAAAATAGGCTATAAATTTCTTCGCCTTGGTCTTGCCGCTGATACGGGCTATAGCATCGGTGATTTGTGTCTCTATATTGCCGGTATATCTTTCCGCAAAGTCTCCGCTGCCGCCCTCGCTGCAAAATATACAGCCGCCTGTTCCTTTTGTCCCGTCGCGGTTCGGACAGGTCATACCGCCGTCAAGAGCTAATTTATACACCTTTTCGCCGAAGGTATCCTTAAGATAATCGTTTAACGAACGGTAGCGTCTCATTTTTCTTCCTGTGGCAATGATTCGTAATAAATATCATTTGAAATCAGCGTATCAATATTTTCGAGAGACGAATTATATGCCGCGCGAAGCTTTGAAACGGCGGCCGGTACGCTGACTGAATAGATAGGCTCTGCACCGTGCTCGTAAATTTGCTTTGACGTCTCGTATATGTCATCTGTCCTTCTGAGCCCGGCAAGATAGACGTCTATACCGCTTTTGTGGCACTCGTCGCAAAATTCGGGAAGCCCGAAGGAGCCGCCCGCGCAGGGTGCCGAGCCCGTATGATATGTAACATTAACAACCGCACAGACATTATCGTGCTTTATGCGAAGCTCGGAATAGTCAAGCCCCGGATACGATTTTAAGAGCACCACTCTTCCGGACAGCTCGAACTCTCCGTCCGTTATACCGGAAAGAGGCTTTGAAAGCTCCTCCTGGGACGGCAAACGCGAATCATTTGAGAATATAATTTTACCGTCCTTGAATTCTGCCAAAACGGCGTCGCCGAGCGAACGGAAATCGTCGTGAAGAAAGTCGGCTTCGGTGAGCCTTGTGGCAAGGTGGATATATGTTTTGCCGTCGCTGTTTTCGTATGGGACAAAGAATCCCTTACCGCCGGCTTTAAGATATTCCACGGCGGCACGGAAATTTATAAATGCGTTGCTCTTTGGGTGCTTCAACGGATAATTCGCTCCGACAAAGCCCACGGGAATAGGGAGACTGCGGCACACCATTGCCGCAAGCGACGACGTATATGCGAGCGTATCGGTTCCGTGCAGAACGATTACGCCGTCATATTTTTCGGCATCAACCGCAAGCAGCCTGTTTATAAGCTTTTCGTAAAAAAGCTCGGTGACATTTTCGGAAAGAATATCCGAAACGCTCTCACAGTCAAATTCGGCTACATCCTGAAAAGATGACTCATAGAGCAGTACAAGCAGAGCCGTTGCGTTTTTGTCGGGTGACATAACCCCGTCCTTTGTCGCAGAGCCTATTGTTCCGCCTGTTGACAGCACAAGTATTTTCATATTTTTACACCTTCGTTCAGCTTCTGTATTTCTCTTTTGTAATCGTCAAAATCCATAAAGGAATTTATGAGCTTCAGCATTGAATTAGAGGAGAGATGCTCCGGCAAATCAAGCTGTTTTAAAAACCTTGCCCTTTTTTCGGCACTGCCTTTGCCGCCTGAAAGGCCGTCAAGAAAAAGATCGGTCTTAGTGACGGGATGTGTATTTATCTGTTTTTCGGTGCCGACGTCAAATTCGACGCCCGCCTTTTTGAGAGCATCTATTATGACGTCGCTCTTTACGCCCTCAACGCCCAATTTCCCCTCTTTCGACGGCGCGCTCTTGCGTTTTTCCTTGCCGAATATGTCGGGAATATACACGTTTACGAGCTGCTCCTGCGGCACGATTCCGTTTAAAAAGGAACGTATGGTAAACCCTGCCGAGTCGCTGTCGGTCAAAATAAGTATACCTCTTGTTTCGGCCAAGCGGCGTATAAGCTTTTGCTTGTTTTTATCCTTAAATATTCCGAACCCGTCTGTTTCTATTATCAGGGTATCAAGTATATTCGATACCTTTATCTTGTCGTATTTGCCCTCAACTATGACGGCCTGTTTTATCTTTATCATTTACTGTTCACTCCGAAGCAGCTCAACGAGCAGCTTTTCGAGGATTATTTTTTCGTCGGTTACTCTGATTTTGAGTTTTTTGTCCGCTTCATTTAACGAATCGAGATTTTTACGCAGAGTCTTTATGCTTATATTGCGGCTGTCGTAAGAGGCGTTGCGAAGCCTGAATTCCCTGCCGCGGTAATTGTAACAGCCTGCGGCAAAATCCGCTTTTTCTCCCGATGATACGGCAACCTTGGCGCGGTACATATCGACAAATGCCATTATCATAGTACCTAAAATCAGCTCCGGCTTTTCCTTTTCCGCAAACAGCTTATGAAGAACCGAAAACGCCTTTTTGCCGTCGTTTTTCGTTACAGCCCTTGACAGGTCAAACACGTTTGCTTCAAGTGATTTTACGCACACCTCGTCAATGTCCGATTTTGTTATCTGAGCACCGCTTTTGAAATTACACAGCTTATCGGTCTCGTTTTGCAAGACCGTAAGGTCATTTCCGCTTGTCTCTATAAGATATGCCGCCGTCTCACGGTCTATATTGCAGCCGCGCTTTGCGGCACCCGACATTATTATTTTTGTAAGCGACGTAACATCGAGCCTGTCAAAGCATACCTCCGCTCCGTATTTTTGAAACTGCGCAATGACGCTTTTATATTTTGCGTTGCGCTTTGCATCTACGGTTACCGTGTCTTGTAAAAATATTACCACGGTACTGTCGGGAAGCTCCTTGAGAAATGATTCAAATGCGCTTTTATCCGATGAATATATTGAATCCAAGGGGTAATCCTTAGCTACAACGCAGGCGTATCCGCCGAAAGCCGGAAGAGTTTCCGATGCGGCGCGCACCTCTTCAAAGGTACCGCCCTGCGAATAATCGAATCGCTTTAGGTTAAAGCCCTCCATACCCGACGTAACGCATTTTGAGGCTATGAGCTCCGAATAATAATGCTTTAAATAATCCTCTTCGCCGTATATAAAATATGAACGCTCAAATTTTTCTTCTTTCAGCTGTGCTTTGAGCTGTTTTGTGTCAAGACTCGGCATTATGCCATCCTCCGGTATGTCATTTTTCCGTTATTGGACAAGGTAAAAAGCACCGTCCCGTTTTGCGAAGTCAATATAATCTTTTGTGACGGTAAATCCCCTATATCGGTTTTATCGGTTGAAACAAGTATTATATCGGATTTCTCGTGTCCCGTAAGTCCGCGGCAAATTAAAAGCCCTGAATCCGAGCTGCCCTTGACGTCGCCGAATGTTATTTCCGATAAAGAGTCACCGAAGGAAACATAAACTCGGCTATCCTGCACGGTGATTTTAAGCTTACCGTCGGTAATTTCCGCAGAATTTCCGTTCAAAGAAACAGCGGAATCAAAGGAAAAGCCGTCCTTTATGCGGTCGGTTGCCGTAACCGCCGACGATATCCGATAGGTCTCCTTTACGCGTCTCACACCGGAAAGGCTTTTCTCGCTGTCCTCCGGTAAAATGATATAATCTATATTCGAGCTTCCCAATGTATTTATTATATCACAAACCGTCGAGCCTGAAAAGTAGTTACCGCCGCAGCCTACGACATAAGTTTTATATTTATACTTCATAACAACGGCAGTTCCGTCGCCGACCGACACGGCAGCAATGCGCAGTTTATTGTTTTGTACCGCTGAAACTACGGCTGCGGACAAAAATATCATACAGAAAAGTGTAATGGCTATACGCTTTACAGCCGTTCTGTTTTTATATCCGAATAATAAAATAATCGCAAAAACAATAAGTGCTGCGGCGATAATAATTCTTGTGAAAATCGAGTCTATCGGCAACAAAGCGTGGTGAAATCCCGATATTTTAACAGCTGTTTCCGTGAGATATTTCGCCGTAATTCCCGATAGCAAAACAAGCGGTTTTCCTATAGTATCAAGCTTTATGAGCATAAAAAGCGCCCCGAGTCCGCCGCTTGTCATACAAACCGAGCCGACGGTAACCATAAGCAGATTTGAAAGCACGGATACTGTTGAGACAGTCGGCAGGCTGACCGCGAAAACAGGCAATGATGATGCCGTGACCGCTAAGCTCACAGCTACGAGAGACGATACGGATTTATACATCTTTGTAAAGATATTTTGCTTTACATTAGCTATCGGTCTGTCGAGTGCCCGTGTCAGCGGCTTTAAGAAGTACATCATACCGAGCGTAGCGGCAAGCGACAGCCACAGGCTTAAAGAGGTACTCATATACGGATTAAATGCGAGCAATAAAATAAGCGAAAGTCCTATTGAGTTCAGAGAATCAGCCTCTCGCTTGAACAAATCGGCAGCATATATAAGACCTATCATAGTGCCTGCTCTTACAACGGGAGGGTTCATTCCCGTGAGTATTGCGAAGAAAATAATGAACACGATTGACGACGCAGAAGAGATACGGCGCGACACACGCAGCTTTCGCATAATCATATACAAAAGCGAGGACCACACACTCAGGTGAAGCCCCGAAACAGCAAGCAAATGCGAAACTCCGGCTGCCGAGAACGCCGTAGTGACATTTCGGGGAATATTTGACTTGTCGCCGTAGCAAAGCCCTGCCGCAAGTCCGCCGTATGTATTCGGCAGAAGGCGCAGCGTCTCGCTCGTCAGTTTTTGCCGAAGTGCAAGTATCAGCGTGCCTATGCTTTTCTTTTCTCCCCTTTTAACACTTATGTTTTCGGGAGAATACGCGCCGAGAAACAGCGATTTGGATTTATAGTACCTGAGTATTTCGTCGCTGTCGCCGCCTAAGAGAAATGCTTTTGCCGAAAGGCTGACTTCGTCCGTCACGTCTATACAGAGCGGAGCTTTTGATACCACACGAAATGACAAAGAGCATTTTTCGCCGTTTACCGTATCCGCTTTCACCACATAATAAAAGCTTCCGTCTTTTTCATACGGCAAGTCCGAGAGAACGCCGCTGATGCTTACTTCTTTGTCGTTTAGGGGCTTTGCTTTGCCTAAATAGTATGCGTTATTTGACATCAGGAGCAAAACGGCAACCGCCGCGCTGAGAGCCGCAACCGGTAAGGTTTTATCTCGCCTCACCTTTTTAATGCTCATAAAAACAACAAAAGCGATAAGCGCAGCCAAAAGCACTGCGCTTATCGCCTTATCGTTTGAACTGCTCAATACAAGAAGAGTAAAGAGCATTGTAAATCCCGTAACTGCAAGCGGCCGTTTCATAATCAGACGAGTCTTTCGCCGAGATTATCTCCGCTGAGAACATGGAAATGAAGATGCATTACCGTTTGACCGGCACCTTCGCCGCAGTTATTTATAATGCGATATGAGGAAAGACCGAGCTGCTTTGTAAGAGAGGAAATCACCTCGAAAATGTGCGCGACAACAGCGGAATTTTCGCCTGTTATCTTATCCGCTCCGCTGATATGTTCTTTCGGAACAACAAGAAAATGCGTATCCGACTGCGGATTTATATCATAGAACGCATAGCACAAATCGTCTTCATATACTTTTTTTGACGGAATTTCTCCGGCTATTATTTTACAGAAAAGACAATCTTCCATTTTATCCTCCGTTTAGGCAAGCAATAATAAATCCGGACCCGTTTTTAGGCTGCAGATTTTTCGCATAGCCATGTTAAAATACTCGTTAATCCGACAGGATTAACTGCGTTTTTGCCTCGCTCTGCATAAAAATCTGCCAAGCATAAAAATCAGCGACCTAAAATGAGCTGATTTTCGAGCGGAGTTTCATGCGGAGGATGCTGTGAGGCTGACGCCTCACAAAGACGACAAGTTAAAATACGCCGAAAATACGCCATTTTAGGCGAGTTCGGATTATTATCGCTTGCCTAAAAGCATGGCTCCGACTATATCGGAAGCCTTTTTAAGGGCTTCGGGTATTTTTGAAATATCCTTTGCTCCGGCCATGGCACTGTCGGGCTTTCCGCCGCCTGCACCGCCTGCAACGCGTGCCACCTCGCGAACTATATTACCTGCATGAGCTCCGCACTCTATGGCTTTTTTACCGACGCGGCAAGCGAATGACGCTGTGCCCTTTTCGGCATTTTTGCCTGCGAACACGGCGATTATATCATCTCCGCTTTCAAGTGCTTTGTCGCAAAGCGAGCGAAGAGCATCGGCTCCGGCTTCGCCTATATCGGCTGTGACAAGGCGTACACCGCCTATCTGCTTTGCATCTTTCATAAGGTCGGCAGTTTTCGAAGCTGCAATCTCTGCCTCCAAAGACGCTATTTCGCGTTCCTTTTCTTTAAGCTCCGCAGAGAGAGCCGCGGCACGGGACGCCAATTCATGATAATTTGTAAGCTTAAGGTTTTTGGCGGTTTCGGCAATAAGCTCATTGCTCTTGTCAATGTATTTCATAACATTATTGCCCGTAACAGCCTCAATTCTGCGGACGCCCGACGCTACCGATGACTCGGACACTATTTTGAACAGCCCTATAGAGCCCGTATTTTTAACGTGCGTACCGCCGCAGAACTCGACAGAAAAATCATCTGCCTTTACAACTCTTACGATATCGCCGTATTTTTCGCCGAATAACGCCATTGCGCCGAGCTTTTTCGCCTCGTCAATCGGCATTTCGCTTGTAACAACCGGCACGGCCGACATTATTACTTCGTTTACGGTATTTTCAACCCTTCTGAGCTCATCCGCCGAGAGAGCCGAGAAATGAGTAAAGTCAAATCTGACAGCCTCGCTGTTTACAAGCTGGCCTGCCTGCTCAACATGAGTGCCGAGGATTTTACGCAGAGCCGCCTGCAAAAGATGCGCCGCGGTATGGTTACGCATGGTGGCCTCACGTACCGAACGGTTGACCTCGGCGTGAACCTTGTCGCCGCACGATACAGTCTCGCCGTCCGAGATATAGCCGTGGTGAAGAACTACGCCCTCATGCGTTTTGGTGGTGTTTTCAACGGTAAATTCAAATCCGTTGCCCTTGATAACGCCGACGTCGCCGACCTGACCGCCGCTTTCCGCATAGAACGGAGTTTCGGAAAGCACAAGTGTTATATTGTCATCTTCCGTTGCGGCCTGTTTCTTTTCACCGTCAACTACAACAGCGAGTATCTCGCTGTCGCTCGAAAGTGTTTCATAGCCGACAAACGGGGTTTTATCCATTCCCTTGGTGGCATTGCCAGAGCTCTTCCAAGCCTCTGCGCCTGCGTCCTTGTGAGCCTCGCGAGCTTTTTTGCGAGCCTCGGTCATAAGAGACAAGTACTCCTGCTCGTCAACGGTCATACCTTTTTCGTCAAGAATGTCCTTTGTAAGGTCAAGCGGGAACCCGTAAGTATCGGAGAGCTTAAATGCATCGGCACCGCTCATAACCTTGCCGTCGGTGTTTTTAACCATTTCTTCGAGCATATTAAGGCCCGTATCAATGGTCTTTGCGAAGTTTTCCTCCTCCGCTTTAATAACATTTATGATAAAGTCGTGCTTTTCAAGAAGATTCGGGTAAGCTGTATCGTTCTCTTTAATAACCGTCTCGGCAACCTCATAGAGGAAGGGTCTGTCAATTCCGAGCAATCTGCCGTGGCGTGCTGCGCGGCGCAAAAGACGTCTTAAAACGTAGCCTCTGCCCTCGTTTGACGGCATAACACCGTCGGATATCATCATTGTGGTGCTTCTTACGTGGTCTGTTATAACACGCAGAGATACATCATTTTTCTCGTCGTCGTGATATTTCACGCCGGCAATTTTCATGATGTGCTTCATTATATTTTGAACCGTGTCAACCTCAAAGAGGTTGTCAACATCCTGCGATATGCAAGCGAGTCTTTCAAGGCCCATACCGGTATCTATATTGGGATGCGCAAGACGCGAGTAATTGTTGTTACCGTCATTTTCGAACTGAGTGAATACGAGGTTCCAAAATTCGATATAACGGTCGCACTCGCAGCCCACCTTACAGTCGGGCTTGCCGCAGCCGTATTTTTCGCCGCGGTCATAATATATTTCCGAGCACGGTCCGCACGGACCCGCTCCGTGCTCCCAGAAGTTATCCTCCTTGCCGAAACGAACCATGTGAGACGGGTCAACGCCTATGTCCTTAGTCCATATATCGTAAGCCTCGTCATCCTCCTCATAAACGCTGATATAGAGCTTTTCGGGATCCATCTCCAGTACCTTGGTGCAAAATTCCCACGCCCACGGAATTACCTCGTGCTTAAAGTAATCGCCGAATGAGAAGTTGCCGAGCATCTCAAAATACGTTCCGTGACGCGCGGTTTTGCCGACATTTTCTATATCGGGCGTTCTTATGCACTTTTGGCAAGTTGTTACGCGCTTACGCGGAGGCGTTTCCTCGCCCGTAAACCACTTTTTCATGGGAGCCATACCGGAGTTTATAAGCAAAAGGCTCTTATCGTGCTGCGGTACGAGCGAAAAGCTCGGCAGTCTCAAATGGCCCTTACTTTCGAAAAAGCTGAGGTATTTTTCTCTTAATTCGTTAAGACCTGTCCATTCCATACTGTAAAAATCTCCTTAACGTGTCGCGGGTCTTATCCGTTTAAGCGAAACGGATTAAGCCTTACGGCACACTTGTCAACATAATAAAAAATTATACATTCAATAGCCGTTCTTGTCAACCTTGACGCGGCTGTGCCGATTAAAAAATAAGGCTTGTTTTACTGTGTGTTTTCATTTATAATTTAATATATATGCTATCGAATATTATCGTTTGGAGGGTTTTGATTGTTAACTGATATAGAAATAGCAAAACAGGCCGACATTAAGCCTATATCCGACATTGCCGAAAAGCTCGGCATCAGTGCCGACGAGCTCGAATTTTACGGCAAATACAAAGCGAAGCTTCCGCTGTCGCTGCTC
>ERZ1026876.1365-NODE-1365-length-12200-cov-3.795142_pt1 | contig 12200 bp, 9 predicted proteins | sample MGYA00380168_ERZ1026876 | MGnify/ENA primary metagenome ERZ1026876 (study PRJEB33269, sample SAMEA4719804) | human gut metagenome | biome: human-associated habitat; feature: organic feature; material: feces | place: Cameroon | collected 2013-10 ... | reverse complement strand
CCACAGCCTCCGTGGAGCCTTTTAATTCTCCGCCGATGAGATATACGCGGAATCCTGCTGCTGCCAGTGTCTTGGCATGCGCTACCGCATTGGTCACAAAGGTGGCACTTTTCTCTGTCAGATAAGAAAGCATACTTGCTGTGGTCGTACCTGCATCCAGATAGATAAAATCCTCCGGCTGGATCAGTGCTGCCGCTTTGGCAGCCACCAGCTGTTTGGCTTCCACATTGACTTCTGCCTTCTGTTCCACCGTGGGTTCATGTGTTATCACCGTCCGGTCACATGCCACAGCACCTCCAAAGACCTTTACCAGCTTCCCGGCATTATGCAATGCTGTGATGTCCCGGCGTACCGTGGATTCCGACGTATTTAACAGATCTTTTACCTCGGCCACCGTAATGCTGTTTTTTTCTTCCAATAATTTCAGAATGATCTCATAACGTTGTTCTGTCAGCATAAATTGTTATTTTCTCTTTCCTTTGTCACATCTGTCTCCAGTATGATCTTCCTTACAGGAAGGATACTTCCGGGAGACATGGATAATTCATCCACACCCATTGCAAGGAAACGTCTGGTCAACGATGTATCTGCACCCAGTTCTCCGCAGATACCTGCCCAGATTCCGGCCTTATGCGCATTTTCCACGACCATCTGTATCATACGCAGCACTGCGGGATGATGCGGATCATAAAATGCATCCAGCTTCGGATTCTGCCTGTCGATGGCCAGTGTGTACTGGGTCAGATCGTTAGTACCGATACTGAAGAAATCCACTTCCTTCGCCAGCTCTGCACTCATCATGACAGCAGCCGGTGTCTCGATCATAATACCCTGCTTCGGTTCTCCGAAAGCCACACCCTGTTCTGTCAGTTCCTGCTTTACCTCTGCCACGATTTCCTTGATCTGATGTACTTCCTCCACACTTATAATCATAGGATACATAATGGAGATATTACCAAATGCGCTGGCGCGGAACAGTGCACGGAGCTGTGTCTTGAAGATCTCCGGTCTGGTCAGACAGATACGGATGGCACGGCATCCCATGGCCGGATTTTCCTCCGGCTCCATTTCGAAGTAATCGCACTTCTTGTCTGCACCGATGTCCAGTGTACGGATGATCACAGGCTTCCCCGCCATGGTCTCCGCCACAGTGCGGTAGATCTGAAACTGTTCTTCCTCGGTAGGGAAGGTTTCTCTCTCCAGATATAAAAACTCACTGCGGAACAGGCCGATGCCGCCGGCATCGTTCTGCAATACGGCCGCCAGATCCTTGCTGTTACCTATATTAGCATAGAGCATGATCTTCTTACCGTCAATAGTGATATTTTCACGTCCCTTTAAGGTCTGGAGCAGTTCTTTCTTCTCCTGCTCCTCCTGCTTTAGCTGCTGCATTTTCGACAGAGTATCTTCATCGGGATCCACATAGATGCAGCCGTTTCGTCCGTCCACGATACCAAGTTTTCCGTCTATGGCATCGGTCAGAGGGATATCGGTGCCGATCAGTGCCGGAATGCTCATGGTGCGGGCCAGGATCGCCGTATGGGAATTCACAGATCCATGTACCGTTACAAAGGATAATACCAGATCCTTGTTCAACTGTACCGTCTCGGAGGGTGCCAGGTCGTCTGCCACAATGATCACGGGTTCTTCCGATGCCGCCATGCCTGCCGTTCTGCCACCCAGCACGCTTAATACGCGCTCGGAAATGTCTTTGACATCCGCAGATCTGGCTCTCATGTAGTCATCCTCCATGGAGGCAAACATCTGTGCAAAATTGTCTCCGGTGGAAGCCACCGCATACTCTGCATTCACCTGCTGCATATGAATGATGTTCTCAATGGATTCATTGTAATCATCATCCTCCAGCATCATCTGATGAATCTCGAAAATAGCTGCATTGGCTTCTCCCACTTCTTTCAAGGCTTTCTGGTACAGATTCTGCAGCTGCTCCATGGCGGTTTGTCTGGCCTGTCTGTAACGGGCGATCTCCCAGTCGGGATTCTCGATCTTCACACGCTTTACCTGCTGCTCATCCTTCTTATGAACACTGATCCTGCCAATGGCAATTCCGCCGAATACACTTTTTCCCTGGTAGACTTCCATGACTTTTCTCCTCTCCTGACGATAATATTATGATTACTTAGAGGTTTGCTTTCACAAATTCCGTAACAGCTGCATAAGCTGCTTCCTCATCCTCACCGTCGAAGGTCAGGGTGATCTCGTTGCCAGCCTTAACAGCCAGACCCATGATGCCGAAGATTCTCTTGCAGTCTCCGGTCTTGCCGTCCTTGGTCAGAGTGATGGCACTCTGGAATTCCTTTGCTGCCTTTACCAGTTCTCCTGCGGGGCGAGCATGGATACCTTCGGGATCTGTGATAACATATTTAAATTCTTTCATTTTCTTATCTCCTCTTCTGATTTTTTATATTACGGTAACTATTCAGCACCCACATTCGCAAAACCGCTCTTTCAGAGTTTCCCTTTTGCTCATGTGGTTACTTTTTTCTTCAATACACCCAACAGCAGTGCGGACACTACCGTACCTGCCACCAGTGCCACCAGATACATCACTGCGTTACCTACTACAGGGAATACGAAAATTCCGCCGTGAGGTGCCATCAGTGTGCAGTGGAATGCCATGGACAGGGAGCCTGCCAGTGCCGAACCGATGATGCAGGAAGGAAGCACATGCAGAGGATCGGATGCTGCAAAAGGAATCGCACCTTCGGTGATGAACGCCAGGCCCATGATGAAGTTGGTGGGACCTGCGTCTCTCTCTTCCTTGGTGAATTTATTCTTGAATAACAGGGTTGCCAGTGCAATGGCACAGGGAGGAGTCATACCTCCGATCATAACAGCTGCCATGATGTCGTAGTTGCCTGCGGTAATTGCTGCGGTTCCGAATACATAAGCTGCCTTGTTGAAGGGGCCACCCATATCGATAGCCATCATGCCGCCCAGGATCAGTCCCAGTACGATCCGACTGGAATCACCCATACCACTCAGGAAATTATTCAGTCCTGTATTGATGCCACCCATGATCGGTTCTACCACGAAGTTCATTGCCAGTCCCATCATCAGGATACCCACTACCGGGTAGATCAGTACCGGTGCCAGCTTTTCAATGGCATCGGGAAGCTTATCGCAGATCTTGCGAAGTCCCAGGATCAGATAGCCTGCCAGGAAACCTGCTGCCAGTGCACCCAGGAATCCGGACTTTCCGTTGGCTGCCATCATGCCACCTACAAAGCCAAGTGCCAGTGCCGGTCTGTCACCGATGGCCATTCCGATGAAGCCCGCCAGTACCGGAAGCATCAGTCCGAATGCCACGCCGCCGATATTCTTGAACATTGCCGCTACCGGAGTGATCGTACCGAAATTGCCTCTCTGATCTGCCGGAAGTGCATTGATGTCAATGCTTAGGCCATCGATCAGGAAGGCAATGGCGATCAGGATACCACCGCCGACTACGAAAGGAAGCATATGGGATACGCCGTTCATCAGCTGGGTATAGATCTTATGTGCTACACTCTCCTTACCGGTTACGGCTGTAGTTGTTTCACTGCTTTCCCCGTGGAAAACTTCCACGTTTCCACTCATTGCCTGTTTTACCAGCTGGTCTGCCTTGCCAATACCGTCGGATACCTGACAGCTGATGACTTTCTTGCCGTTAAAGCGGTCCATGGGTACTTTGGCATCAGCCGCCACGATGATGCAGTCCGCCGCTTCAATCTCTTCTGCAGTCAATACATTTTTCGCTCCTGCAGAGCCTCTGGTCTCGATCTTGATCTGGCATCCTGCTGCTTTTGCTGCCTTTTCCAGAGCTTCCGCTGCCATATAGCTATGAGCGATTCCGGTAGGACAGGAGGTCACTGCCAGAAGCTTAACGCCCTTATTCTCTTCGGTGGTAATGCCGGTATCACTTAATCTGTCATCAATGCTCTTGGCACTTTCATCTGCCGCATCAATGATCTGTAAGAATTCCTCTACGCTTTTTGCATTTCTCAGGGAAGTGGTAAAATTCTCATCCATCAACATCACGGACAATTTGCTCAGCACATCCAGATGTACATTATCCTTTGTATTCGGTGCTGCAATCAGGAACAGTAAGGTCACCGGTTCCCCGTCCAGAGATTCATACTCCACACCGTTTTTGATCACCATGGCTGCCAGTCCGGGGGCTTTTACCGCATCACATTTTCCGTGAGGGATCGCAATGCCCTCTCCGATTCCCGTGGTACTCTCTTCCTCTCTTGCATAGACCTGTTCACGATACTTCTCCACATCAGACAGCTTTCCGCTTTTTGCCATCAGTTCCACTGCCAGATCCAATGTTTCCTTTTTGTCAGCCGGTGCCGCATTCAGGGAAATACTATTTTTGTCCAAAAGATCTGTAATTCTCATGTTGTGACCCATCCTCTCTTTTTATATTTATCGTTGTTATTGTTCTACCTGCTGTAATACCTGCATGATTTCTTCTCTGGTGGCCAGATTCTCGGAAAATGCACTTGCGCTTCCTGCAGCAATTCCCATATGGAAAGCATGTACATAATCCTTCTTTTCCATCCATCCGGTCAGGAAACCTGCCACCATGGAATCACCTGCACCTACACCGTTGACCAGTGTTCCCTTCGGTGCCGGAGCTTCCATGCCCTGTCCGTCCGCTGCGATCAACACCGCACCTTCCCCTGCCATGGAGATCAGTACATTCCGTGCTCCCATCTCCTGCAGTTTCTTACCGTAAGGAACCACTTCTTCTCTGGTGGAGAGCTTCACACCGAAGATTTCTCCCAATTCATGATTGTTTGGTTTCACCAGAAATGGATGATACGGCAATACCTTTACCAGCAGGTCTCTGGTGGCATCCACTACGGTGAGAACACCTCTTCCCTGAATTCTCTCCAAAATTCTCTGATAAATGTCATCTGGCATGGTATAAGGAATACTTCCTGCCAATACCAGGACATCTCCGTCTCCCAGTCTGTCAATCTTTTCCATCAGCTGTTCCAAAGCTTTTGCATCAATATCCGGGCCACAGCCATTGATCTCTGTTCCGTCAATACTTTTCAGCTTCAGATTGATTCTGGTCATTCCGTGATCGATTTTGATGAAATCAGCATTTACGCCAAACTCGTTCAATCTTCGGATCAGTTCCTCTCCGGTGAATCCCGCCGCATATCCCAGGGCTGTGGAATCCAGTCCCAGATTCTTCAGTACGATAGATACATTGATTCCCTTTCCTCCCGGAAGAATCAGCTCTGATGAGGTTCTGTTCGTCATCCCCAGCTGAAAGTCATCCACGGACACGATGTAATCCAGTGACGGATTGAAGGTCACGGTACAAATCATTTCTATCCCTCCTGTCTGTCATCTTTCTTGTTCTTATGATGTTATTATATCTTCACATTCAGTCAAATTCAATCAATTTAATTCACAAATATGGTGCTTTATTTTGGTTGAATTTGCACAAAATAAAAGGATGAAGTATTTCTTCATCCTTTTTCAATGTTTCTTTCACTATAGCATTTCCCTTATCTGGCTTCTTTAAACCCGTTTGCCTGTTCTTTCATTTCCTTTGCATTGGAAAGCGCCGCTTCCGTCAGTGCATCACTGCCTAACAGTCTTGCCAGCTCCGCCAGGCTTTCCTCTTCTGCCACCTTGTGAATGTCCGTAATGGTCATATCATCGGTACTGCTCTTTTCAATAATGAAATGCACATCCGCCATGGCTGCGATCTGAGGCAGATGAGTGATACAGATGACCTGATGGGCTCCTGCCAGAATACTCAGCTGCTCCGCTACTTTCCATGCGGTTCTGCCGCTGATACCGGTATCGATCTCATCAAAGATCAATGTATCAATGGCATCTTTCCCTGCCAGTACCGTTTTGATCGCCAGCATCACCCGGGACAGTTCACCGCCACTGGCCACCTGGTTCAAAGGTTTCAGACTTTCTCCGGGATTGGTGGAAATCAGGAATTCCACATCATCATAGCCTTTTGTTGTAATGGCCTGACCGGGTCTGACTGCGATGTCAAATTCCACCGTCAGGAAATTGAGACCTATCAGCGCATCTTTCAATTTTTGCGTCAGTACCGCTGCGTTTTTTCTGCGGATCTCAGACAGTTCTTCACAGGCTTTCTTCAGTAACGCCTGCTTTTCCTCCCACTCGGCGTTCAATTTCTGCATATAGGCATCATAATCCGCCAGTTTTTCCAGATAAGCTTCTTTTTCCTCTTTGTACCGCAGAATCTCTTCGATCGTGTTGCCGTATTTTCCCTTGAGGTGATTGATGGTATTCAGACGATCCTCTGTACTGCGAAAATCCTCTTCATCAAATTCCAGATCCGACATATATTCGGAGACATCATGATTGTAATCTGACAAAAGACTTTCCACCTCTGCCAGCTGTTCCTCCATCTGTTCCAGTGCAGGATCATACATGGTCACACTACGCAATGCCCGCAGTGCCCTGCTCAAAGAATTCCCGGCACCGTCTTCCGCGTCATTGCCACTGAGTTGATAGCTCTCCGCCAGGCTTTCCGCAATTTTTCGGCTGTTGGACATTTTGCGGTACGCCTGTTCCAGTTCCTCATCTTCTCCGGGCTGCAGGGAAGCATCCGCGATCTCCTTTTGTTCAAATTCCGCCAGAGACTGTTCTCTGCTTCTGGAGGTATCATCCAGAGTTTCCTCTGTGATTTTTTTCTCCAGGGCAGTACATTCATGATAAAGTGCAGCCACCCGCCCTGCGCATTCTGCAAATTCCGCTCCCGCATAGGCATCCAGGATCTCCATATGTTTTTTCTTGTTTAGCAGAGACTGGTGCTCATGTTGTCCGTGAATATCGATCAGCAGCTCCGAAAGTTCCTTCACCTGCTTTGCCGTCACGGTCTCTCCATTGATACGGCAGATGCTTTTCCCGGAGGAAAGTTTTCGGCTCAGGATCACGGTTCCGTCTTCCGAAGGTTCCAGATCCATGCTCTTTAATTTTTCCGCCAGCCTTTCTTCCTCGCAGTCGAAGACCAGTTCCACCAGACCGTTCTCTTCTCCCCGTCTGAGCATGTCTTTCTCGAACTTTCCTCCCAGTGCCAGATTCACTGATCCAATGAGTAATGATTTACCGGCACCGGTCTCACCGGTCAGTATATTCAGTCCTTCTCCGAACTCTACCTCTGTCTCCCGGATAAGAGCCAGATTTTTCACGCGTAAACTACGAAGCATGTATTTCCCCCTGTCTTACCTTTCTATCATCAGATGGATCTTGTCCATAAGGATCTGGGTATCTTCCACGGTCCGCACTGCCACCATGATCGTATCATCTCCGGCGATACATCCCACCACTTCGGAGAATTTCAGGGCATCCAGTGCCGCCGCCACTGCCATGGCCATGCCGGATACGGTCTTGATCACCAGAATATTCTGTGCCATGTCCATGGAGATAAAACCGTCTCTGAGGACGCGGATGTATTTATCTCCCATATGACTGTCATCCTGTTTTAAAATGACGTATTTCTGTTTGCCGCCACCGGTGGGTACTTTGGACAGCTTCAGTTCTCTGATATCTCTGGATACGGTAGCCTGTGTCACAGCAAAACCGGCTTCCTTCAGATAGCCCGCCAGTTCCTCCTGGGTCTCCACATCTCTTTTTTCTATAATCTCCACGATCTTGCGATGTCTTGTTTTCTTCATCTTGACCTCATGCCTTTCTCACAACAATTCGTCAGGAATCTCTCATTTTCCGATGCAATACATCCAGGAAGCTTACCTGATTCAGCTGAATAAACTCGGTGATCTTCTCCGACTGCACAATACGGATCCGGTCTCCGGTACACATGGTCACTTTGTGGCTGCCGTCATAATTGGCTTCCACGGTCTGGCTTTTGCCCTCTCTGCCACCGGGAATCTCTATAACGATCTCATCTTCCGGGGACAGGATAATGCTTCTCTGGTTAAGGCTGTGGGGGCAGATCGGTGTTAGGGTGATCAGTTTCGCCTTGGGCTCCACCAGCGGCCCGCCCGCCGACAGATTATATCCCGTGGATCCTGTCGGTGTAGTCACGATCATTCCATCTGCCTTGTAATGATTCAGAAGCTGTCCGTTGACATAGATGTTGAATTCTATGATCTGCAGGGATCCGCTTCGGGAAATGACGATGTCATTCAAAGCCCAGCCTTCCGACACGGTTCCATCCGCACAGCAGACTTTACCGTTTAACATCATTCTGCGTTCTTTCTTAAAATCATCCCGGATCAGGCGGTCCAGGGATTCCTCTAATCCAGACAGTTCGATCTCCGTCATATAACCTACGGTTCCCAGATTCACTCCGATGATGGGGACAAGGATCTTCTTCGTCTCTCTGGCTGCCTGCAGCACCGTGCCGTCGCCGCCCAATACGATCATGCAGTCCACATCTAACGGAATGTCCGTTGCCTCCTCTTCCGCCACGGAATCCGCTTCTTCCTTCCAGTCGGATTCCTTGACCTTTAATTTCACCGTACAGCCTTTGGTTTCCAGATAATTCTGGATCCGTTTCGTGGTCGCAAGCTTCTGATCCTTATGCTTGTTGGTATATATCAGAAAATGCTTCATAGCTTCGCACTCCTTGTCTGTTACAGGGTATGAGAGTTGTCTACGATACCTTTGATTACGGCATCCCATTCAGGGGTATAGGACAGTCCGGTCTTTTCCTCTATAATAGTCTGTAAGGCGCTCTCCGCTTCATGCTCGGTCAGCGCCAGCTTTTCTTCGGAGATCTCCTCCGGCTTACGGATATGCAGCAGATATTCGATATTGCCCTCCGGTCCCTTGATGGGGGAATATTCCAGATGCAGTACTTCGAAACCGATGCTGTCCGCATAGTCGATGATCTTGCGGATCACTTCCTCGTGGATCTGAGGCTCTCTCACCACACCGTTCTTGCCCACCTTGCCTCTGCCGGCCTCGAACTGGGGCTTGATCAGACACACCATCTGTCCGCCGGTCTTTAACAGATTTCTCGCCGGGATCAAAATCTTGGTCAGAGAAATAAAGGACACATCCACGCTGGCGAAATCCAGAGCATCCGGGATATCCTCCGGGGTCACATAACGGAAATTGGTCTGTTCCATGCATACCACCCGCTCATCATTCCGCAGTTTCCAGGCTAACTGCCCCTGTCCCACGTCCACGGAATACACCTTCGTGGCTCCGTTCTGGAGCATGCAGTCCGTGAAGCCTCCGGTAGATGCACCGATATCCATGCAGATCATGCCGTCCAGCAGAAATCCCCACTGTTCCATTGCCTTTTCCAGCTTCAGGCCTCCGCGGCTGACATATTTCATGGTATGATTTCTGACTTCCAGCTTGATCTTGCTGACATCAAATCCGGTGCCGGCCTTGTCTTCCTTCTGTCCGTTGACATAGACATTGCCGGACATTATGATGGCTTTTGCCTTTTCTCTGGAAGGAGCATACCCCTGCTCTACCAGAATCACATCCAGTCGTTCTTTCATCTTCGTCTCCTAATTATTTATAATCTTTCCAGAATTTTCTCCGTGATGCTTTCCGCATCCAATCCGATCTCCTTTTTCAAAAGCTCTACATTTCCATGTTCCACATAAGCATCGGGAATAGCTGCCATGACACATTTGATCCGTTTCTCGTGGTCATTCAGACAATCCAACACCTTTTCTCCGAATCCTCCGCTTTGGACATTTTCTTCCATAGTCACGATCATCTCATGATCTTCGCAGGCCGAAAGTACTGCCTCTTCGTCAATGGGCTTGATAAATCTGGCATTGATGATACTTGCCTTGTAACCCTTTTCATGCAGAAGCTTCTGGACTTCCTCCGCTGTCTTTACCATACTGCCTACGGCAAACAATGCGATACCGCCCTCTCTTGCGATCCACTCCGCCTTGCCCAGTTCAATGGGGGCACGGTGTTCGGCAAGTCCGGCATAAGCCGTTCCTCTGGGATATCGCACCGCAATGGGCGCATCCAGTGCCACGGCAAACTTCATCATATCCGATAATTCCCATTTGTTCTTCGGCGCACAGATATGCATATTGGGAATTCCCGACAGATAGGTATAATCAAAAATACCCTGATGGGTCTCACCGTCACTCCCCACCAGCCCTGCACGATCTATAGCAAACACTACCGGCAGATTCTGAATACACACATCATGCAGGATCTGATCGTAGGCTCTCTGTAAAAATGAAGAATACACCGCAACAATAGGCTTCATGCCTCCTGCTGCCAGTCCTGCTGCGAAGGTCACCGCATGTTCCTCCGCAATTCCCACATCAAAGAACCGGTCCGGGTACATATTCCGGAAGCGCTTTAAGCCGGTGCCGTCCGGCATGGCTGCCGTAATTGCCACTACCCGTTCGTCCCGCTGTCCCAGCTTGCACATAACAGTGGAAAACACATCCGTATAATTGGCCACGGTGCGGGGATGGGAAGGAATTCCCGTCTCGATGTCAAAAGGCTCTGCCCCGTGGAATCTGGCGGGATGTTTCTCCGCCGGTCCATAGCCCTTGCCCTTCTGGGTAATCACATGCACCAGCACAGCTCCCTTGACTCTCTTGGCTTCCTCAATGACCTTGATCAGGCCTTCGATATCATGTCCGTCTACCGGGCCTAAATAAGTCACTCCCATATCCTCAAAAAACATTCCGGGGATCACCAGCTGTTTGAAGCTGCTCTTGGCCCGGCGGATACTGTTGACAATACCGTCGCCACCGGGTTTTCTCTTGAGAGCGTTGTATATGCCCTCTTTCAGATCCAGATAGCCGGTCGCCGTACGGATATTGTTCAGATATTTGGAAACACCGCCCACATTTTCGGAGATGGACATATTGTTGTCGTTTAATACCACAATAAAGTTCGTCTCCAGTTTGGCTGCATTGTTCAAGGCCTCGTAAGCCATGCCTCCTGTCAGAGAGCCGTCTCCGATCACGGATACAATGGTGGTCTTCTCCCCTTTGAGATCTCTTGCCTTCACCAGTCCCAGTCCTGCGGATATGGAGGTAGAACTGTGTCCGGTATCAAATGCATCATAATCACTTTCTTTTCTCTTGGGGAACCCACTCATGCCATGGAACTGGCGTAAGACATCGAAACCGTCCTTGCGGCCCGTTAATATTTTGTGGGTATAAGACTGATGACCTACATCCCAGATGATCTTGTCCTCCGGGAGATTCAGCGCAAGATGAAGTGCCATGGTCAGTTCCACCGCTCCCAGGTTCGAACCCAGATGCCCCCCGGTCACACTGATCTTTTCGATCAGGAACTGCCGAATCTCCTCCGCCAGTTCCCCATAGTCTGATTTATCTATTTTTTTGATATCGTTTGCTTTCTCGATCTTATCCAGTAACATTGGCTTTTCCTCTGCTATTTCGTTCTATGAACCAGGTGCAGCAACAGCTCCTTCAGGAATTCATGTTCTCCCGAAAAGCTGTCCAGAATCGCTACCGCTTCCCCGGTCAGCCGTTCCACTTCTCTGCCGGATTCTTCCAGTCCGTGTAAAGTCACATAGGTCTGCTTATGATTCTGTGCATCACTTCCGGTAGCTTTTCCCAGCTCCTTGCTGTCCCCTATCACATCCAGAATGTCATCCTGGATCTGGAATGCAATGCCGACATTGTAGGCACACAGTTCCAATGCCGCAATCTCTTCATCGGTTGCCCCTGCCAGCGTAGCTCCGATAGTCATGGCCGACTGGATCAGGGCTGCCGTCTTGTTGGCATGGATGAACAGGATCTGTTCTGTGGTCAGAGGTTCTGCCTGTTCCTCCGCTTCAATGTCTGCGTTCTGGCCGCCGATCATCCCATAGATTCCTGCCTTGCGGGCTAAAATATTCAGTGCCGCCGCCACTCTCGGGTAATTCGGATCTACCGGTTCTCCCGAGGTGCATGCCGGAAAAGCACGAAATGCAGTCTCAAAGGCATAATTGAGCAGTCCGTCTCCTGCCAGAACTCCCATTCCGTCTCCGTACACAGACCAGGTAGTCTTGCGGCCTCTGCGGTACTCGTCATTATCCATGGCCGGCAGATCATCGTGTACCAGAGAATATGTATGGATCATCTCGATCGCCACCATAAAAGGCTCTATAATATCACCGTCGCCGCCGAACATCTTATAGGTCTCCTGCATCAGCATGGGACGCAGACGCTTTCCGCCTGCCATAAGGCTGTAATTCATAGCTTCAATAACGG
>ERZ1026876.1364-NODE-1364-length-12219-cov-8.723693_pt1 | contig 12219 bp, 8 predicted proteins | sample MGYA00380168_ERZ1026876 | MGnify/ENA primary metagenome ERZ1026876 (study PRJEB33269, sample SAMEA4719804) | human gut metagenome | biome: human-associated habitat; feature: organic feature; material: feces | place: Cameroon | collected 2013-10 ... | reverse complement strand
ACAGAGTAGATCGTCGGCAGCGTCAGATGTGTATAAGAGACAGTCATTACTCATTTGGAAATCTACTCTAAAATGAGTAAAATCATCATCAATGGGGATTGAAGAAAAGAAATTCAAAGCATTATAATCAGGAATAAATTGTGGGAAGCGCGCAGCGAAAGTTGCTTGAAAAATTTTGTCTTCAAACTTAGTACATTGTAAAATACGTTCTTGCCAATTTGAAGTAGAAAATATATTGTAATCATGGAAAAATACTATTCTTTTATTATTATCAAATATAGTATCTTCATTTGTACTCGCTAATACATTATGAGAGCTATAAATCTTTTGTTGACGGCGCCTTACATCTATTCTATTATCTACTGGTATTGGATAAATAGAACTATCTGCTATACACTTTTCCACATCTAATGGTAAAGGTTCCCATATACCTCCATCTATACGTCGACCACTAAGCTCAGCATTTGGATGAGTGATAATTACTTTTTCCAAGTCACCTAAACAATCTTGATTGTAATAAATTTTTTGGTAAAAATCTGCTCGTTTTAGGTTAGGCAGGAATTTGACTATATCTCTATGTTTTTTATGATAAGCTGCATATTTCATAAGAGTGTAGTTTGGAGGTATCTTATCTTGATACCTCGCAAAATCTACATCATATAAACCAATTATCATACCGGAACCTCCGCACGCTCTTCTTTGATTATTGCGGTTCCATCATCATTGACATCCAAAATCTGGACAATACGATGTCCTGGAGTGTTTTTATACATCTTAGCAATAAAACTATCATCTTGACGGATGCCTGTAATAATAAGTTTATTACCACGAGAAAACATACTTTTTTCAATTACCTTCTTTTTACCAGTGGTTGGGTCTTTCATAGAAATCTGACGGTCATATTCACTAAATACACCATAAACCTTTACAGTAACTACACCACTTTTTGTTAGAAGTTCGACTGTTTTCTTTTGTTTATTTTTATCAAGAACCGTGCCAGCAATTTTGACTAATTTGAACATCGGAATAGTTTTTCCCTCGCGCGTAGTAAAAACTCGTTCTATTTCTGGCTCTGGACCGAGACTTTGAAAATCAACAATCCCATAATATCTATCTTTTAGCTTTGCTAATTCGTGTTCATGAGAATAAAAGCTGACACTATCCATTTCCCATTTGCTAATTGAACCTTTGCAATATTTATCCCAAACCTCTTGAACTAATTGTTCATTCAGAGTGTCAAGTAAAGTTTCATTGTTCTTCTTGATATAAGGGCGAACATTGTCCATATATTTTTGATAGATATTATCCCATGTTTTCTGTCCGATTATCGCGGCCGCGCCATCAGGGGAATAATTAAGTAAATCAGTATCAAAATGAGACTGATAAAATTCAAGAGGATAATCGGCCAATTTAAAATTTGTTCCATCTTTACAATATTTCTTCAAATATTTATTGAAGTTATATACCTTGATTTCAAATTCAAATTCGTGAGGAATAAGGTTATGGTCAATAAGCATTTGCATATTTTGAAGAGTGAGACGCTTTTTCTTATCAGCAATGCTATCAACATATTCAGACATAACAGTTACACGGTCTTCACAAATTGAATCAAATGCGCCGCTCTTAATAAGATTTACTACTTGAGGTTTAGTAAGTTTATTTTTGGAGAGGAAGTCAGATAGGTCAGAATAAGGACGATTAGCTATGATCTGTTTTACAAGGTCTTCACCAATACGAGTAATACCACTAAGACCATAACGAATAGTATTGGTTTCAACATCAGGAGAAAAAGTATAAGTTGAGCGATTGATGTCTGGAGGAGTAATATCTACACCCTCTTGACGGATTTTACCAATGGCAGTTGCAATTTTACCATAGTTAGTAGTTTTTGTTTTCTTTTTCTTTTTGTCAACTTTCTCTTTTATTTCTTCCTCATCGTCATCCTCATCATCATCTTCATCAACGAAATCTTCAATACTTGTATATTCTTCTTCAATACAATTGTATTCATTTTCATCATCTTCTTGAAATTCTTCTGTTTCATTGCCGCCAGCATCATTAATAAGACAGGCACAATTCCAAAAAATAATTGGATAATTATGTGCAAGATTCATTTCTTGTAGAGCAACAAGACTATAGGCTAGAGTATGCGCTTTGCAAAAAGAATAGCCTCTCTGGACTCTAAGAAGTACATCCCATACATAATGAACTAATTTCATTTCACAACCTTTTTTTTCGGCATTTTTGAAATATTCTTGTTCACATTCTTCAAATAATTTACCCTGTTTCTTTGCAATGGCCTTACGACATTTATCCGCAAATGAAAGGTCATTACCGCCAAGTCTTGGTTCTTGAAGAAGTTGCATAAGTCCTTCTTGTGATTCACAAATACCAGAACTAATAGCTGGACTTTTACTTAACCAATCAATCTGTTCTTCTGTTAGTCCATAATCACGCATTTCGTTATACCATTCATTGATATTACTACGATAGCGTGCCCACATATCGAGAGGCTGCTCTGCTCCTTTTTCTGGAGCCATAAGACGAATAACTGAATTTAAAACAGCAAGTTCATCAACAGAGCGTGGTTTTGCAAGAGCAATACCACTAATTCCTGACTGCTTTTCCATTTGAAATAGAGAAAGAATTTTATGCTTTAAAACCATTTCCCACATATCAGGATTGGTTCTATCGAGCTTATAAAGACCAATGGCATTTTCATAAGTTTCGCGTAATGTTGCTTTTCTTTCTACTAATCCCGCATCGCAAAGTAAATCAAGACAATTATGAATCTTGTCCATTGCTTCTACTGAAAGAGCATCAATTTTAATAAGAGATGCTTTTTCTGCGTCATGAAGTTCGAACTGAGTACAAATAGTTCCATCTGGCGCACGCATAAGCGCGGTTGAATTTGTAAAAGGCTCATCAACAAAAATAACACCACCAGCATGGAGGCCAGAACCACAAATAAGTCCTTCAATATTTTGTGCGACTTGCCAAAGTTCTGGATAATTATTTGTCATTTCATTAACAAATTGTTTTATTGGTGGCCAACCATTTTCTTCATCGCCATAAAAACATTGTGTTAGACTTCTCAACTGTCCACGGTCTGCTGGGATAAGTGAAGCAATATATTGAGCAATATCAACATCAATTCCTAATCCGCGCGCAGCAGTAAGAATTGCAGATTTAGATTTTTCTGTTCTAAAAGTAGCAACATTTGCTACATAATCTTCACCATATACTTTACGAAGATGCTGAAGAACTTGCGCACGACGTCCGCCTTCAATATCTGTATCAATATCAAGAACAGATTCACGTTTCGGGTTAAGAAAACGCCAAGGATATGTTTTAGTTGTCTCTCTTAATGTATCCATCTGAATAACATCAAGACAATATAGCAAAAGAAAGCCTCCACCAGAACCGCGCGCAGGGCCAACAATTGTACCTGCATTCCAAAACTCATCAATATTACGTTGAAGATTTAAATAATAAGCGCTCCATCTTGCTTTATTTACTTCAGAAGATTCCCAAGTTCTTTGGAGATTATCTTCTAAGTTAGCATATGCTTCTTCATTTTGTAAATCTGCATGAAGTTTGATACCGTCAAGAATTGCGTCAACAAGATAACGGTCACTTTTATATTTTGAATTATAAAATTTTTCAAGAGTTGGCATCAATCTAAAAGCTTCTTGATAATCATATGTCTCTCCAAGTAAAGGGCGCCAAAGTAATTCTGGAATACGAAGAGGTCGACGTAAACTAAATTCTTCGCATTTATCAATAATTTCATTGATAGAATTATAAGCATTATCAAGTTCTTTTCTTGAAAGTGATAAATGATTTTCTAATTCTTCTGTCCCCATCATATAAGTAGTCATATAAAATGCATCTACTTCACGGTCGCCATCTTGAGCATTAAGATAAGCCTTATGGATTAGACGGTCTTCTTTTTTGAGATAATGGCTATCAGTTGTGATAATATATTTAAAACCTTGCTCCTTAGCAAAGTTAATTAGAAGTCTGTTCGCCAGAGTTTGTTCTTTTGTCGCACTTGGCTGAAGTTCAATATAAAAATTTTCTTTACCAAAAATTTTACCTATTTGATTTGCCCAATTTACAATTTTATTATATAACTCAATGCTTTTGGTCTGTTCGTATTTTAGAAGTTGTTTTGGTAAACAGCCTCCTAAGCAGGCACTTGAAGCAATAACGTGACCTGGATTGGCTCCAATAATATCAATAAGGTCTTGATAGTAAGTTGGAACTCGTCTCATTCCTCGTCCCATATAAGAACGTTTCCACGCGCGAGTAGAGATTTCCATAAGTTGTTTAGCACCTTCGCGATCGCGCGCAAGAAGAATGAAATGGTAATAACTATCAAAATCCTTGTTGAAATTTTCTGCATTCAAACCATTTCTACAAAGATAGATTTCATTACCACGAATAACTTTGAAATCTGGATGTGTTTTATGAATTTTATCGGCATATTCTTCAACTTTTATCCAAGATGAAATACACTCATGGTCAGTAATAGCAACGGCACGATGCCCAAGTTGAATAGCATAATCAATTAGATTATTTTCTTTAATGATACAATCACGGAGACGAATGTTTGAGTATTGTGTATGATTATGAAGACTACCTGGGTATGTTAGATTTTGAGTATTCAAAGATTAGCCTCCTTTTACTTTCTATAATAATTATATCACAAAATTGTCAAAATGTCAAATTACTTCAAAAACCATAAGTATTATCTAATACTTCATAGTCTTCGATAAAAATCTGTGGAGTTAAGTTACCCATCCATTCATTAACATTTGGTTTACCAATGATATTCAATTTTATCTCTTCATATTTTTCTAAATCTTCAATCAATTCTTTTGCATGAAATTTCATATAAGCAATTCCATTTTTGGTAATTTTTACAGTATTTTTATCTTTTCCTAAAATTTGAATATCTTGCTTGGTAATATTTAAGTCACCAATATAAATCAATGGTTCTTGATTACCTTGTCCCCAAATATTCTCGTATCTATGCAAATCAAAGATAATATCTTTAATATCTGGTTCGGCGGCATATCTTACAAAATTTACATCATACATGCCTTCGCCGAAATCAATATTTTCTAATTCCTTGTCTGTATATTCTAAAAAATCTTGCAACTTTGATTCTTTAATACAAAGTCCATGTGCTCCCTCATGACCAAGTGCCCATTCAAAATAACCTGTATTCAAAAAGAATGTCTTTAGATTAGGAATCTTTGAATTAGCTACATTTCGTGCGCTTCCTTTTATTTCACCTTGCTTGTTGCAACGAGCTACAATAGTTGGTTTTTTATACTTTGCCGCACATTTCATAGCAACTAATCCATTGAGCTCAGGTGGAAAATTATCTTCATCTGTTAATTCAATAAATAATATTTTATGACTAAGCAAATCATTTTCAATAATTTTTTGGTCAATTTGAGCAGTAATTTGGTCAAGCAATCTCCCTTGGCGCGCCTTAGCATTGGTACATTCTCTTATACTCTCTAAAGAAGCAAATTCTTCTGTTCCTGCGGCGCCGCGCTTATGACTTGGAATCATTCTTCTGCCATCGACAAAAGCCCAAAATAAACGTTCTTTTTCTTCTTGAGTTCCAACTCGAATCATAGCATTGATAAGAGGAACAATATAAAAAGCTACAGTCATTGGATTTACTTTACCATTCATTGAATACGCTTGACGGTCAATAATATCAAGAAAGAATTTATTATGAATATTAGATAAACCTTTGGTAACAATATATCTATTTTCTAATTCTTTCATATCCATCATGTCACCAATCTCTGCAAGTGCGGCAAGGTCAAGATAATTATCAGCATAATAATATCCATACTTGTAATCATAATGCTTTAGAAATTGATAAACCATACCACCACCACAAAGGTCTTTATTTTCATATTCGCGTGAAGCTTGATTGTTTATAATTACACAATACTTAGATACTTCTGTTTCAAGAATATGGTGGTCAATAATAAGTGTTTTTATTCCATTCTCACCAAGTCGCTCGATGTATTCAAAATCATTGCTACCTGCATCGGCAATAAGGCAGAGTCCATAATTTGTCTCGGAGTCAAGAATTTCATCAATTTTATCAGATAAACCATGTTGTTTACCATTGTGAAAAAGAACATCTATGTGCGCCTCCGGTGAAATTTGTTTGATATATTGATAAAGCATACTACATGAACAATAACCATCAGTATCACAGTCTGTAATAGTGATAATATTTATCTTTGCTTCTTCTACTGCCCAATGAAGTAAATCAACTGCTTCATCTATATTATCTAAATCAGAAGATTCTTGGAGACAAAAACTATCTGGATTCATAAAACGCTCAAGATTTTTTACTCCTCGCGCCTGAAGTAAGTTTGCTCCATAGTTTTTTCTAAAATTTTCATTTATTAAATTATAATTCATTAGGTTACTATCACTCTCTTTTTAAATAATTCTTCGAATACTTCCTTTCCTCTATCAACTGGACTATCTTTTAAACCTAATAGTCCTTCTCTATCATATATAAAAGAGAAATTATAGTATTGTTTATATTTGTTGCAAATAGAATATAATTTATTGAAATATTCTTCACCTTTTTCAGAAGCAGGAAGGTCATATTCTTTATCAAAAGCTATAACTATTTCTGTGGCCTTGGTATATTTCAATAAAAGGTCAAGTTGAGTTTTGTGTAAATTGCTACCACAAACAGCAACACAATTATTGTCACGATAAAAGTCATTATAACGCATCACGCTCTTCTCGCCTTCAACTATAATAACTCGTTTCGTCTTATCTATTGCTTCGTGCGCAAGATTAAGACCATATAAGTTTAGGCCAAGAGGATGAGAATACCATTTATTCTCAAGTTTTATAGGCATATACTTACCAAATTCTTCTATTTCTTCTTTGTTAAGCGCGCGTCCACGAATTCCAATGAGTTCTCCATTTATATCATAGTGTGGAATAATAATTTTATTCTGTGATATTGAGTATTTTATATCATATTTAGCCATAGACTCTTCACTAATACCTTCGAGTAACCATTCAGTGGGTAAGTCATCAGAGAAAATAGAGAGAATATTTTTTGGATAAGTGGGAAGTTGAATATCTTTATTTTTGCGCGCATATTTATCTTTTTGAGACTTATACTTAGGAGTATTGAATCCTGATAATGTGGAAACATTGGTTAGATTAGATAAAAGACAATATACATCTTTATACCAGTCATAAGAAATATCTCGTGTCTCATAATAATGTTTGAGAAAGTTAAAGGGAGACATTGTCCCATCCTCACTATAGCACACAAATAGGTGGCTATCATAGTAATAATATAACTTCATACTTCCATCTTCTGCATTATGGCAGATAGTATTAGTAATAAGATATGAATTTTTTTTTATTACTTCTTGCGCACCAAGTTTATAAAGCAATGATTCCACAAGTTCTGGAGTTAGGGCTTCTGTTATTTCTTGATAAAGTAAACTCATAACAGACCTCCAAATAGTTCGCCTTTTTTATTATTTTCTTCTACTACTTTTTCCCAATAGTAAGGAGATTGCTTATCCATTTCGTCTTCATCATCCTCTATTTCTGTGCTTTCATTTCGCGCGCTGTCTAAATCTCTGTCTTGCCGTATGCTAAAAGTTTGGTCTGCGCGCGAAGAAAGAGAATGGCTAGAGTTTAGATGTTGAACAAAATCATCATATTGACCATAATTATCATCGAAGTTGACTTCCATGACTGGAACTTCAATTTCTTTGATATTTGAGTCTGTAACAAATACATCACTTCTACGACAAGTCCCTAAGTCAACATTAGACCAAATCTTTAGATTAGTCCATTTACCTCGACGAACTTTATATACGTCATAAACTTGAGTTGGCATACCGTATTTAGCAACATAAGGAGCAATTTGGTCTCGCTGGTCATCTGGGACTAAACCACCAATCATTGCTATATCTGCTTTATCAACGATACTTTTAGAACCCCTTATTGAATTTTGATTTTTAATACCTTTTTCATTAGTATCTTGGCTACTATTCAACTGAGTTGCACTCATCATAAATACATCTTGTTCTACTGCTAAATCTTTTAAAGCTGTAGAAAGCATAAGTAAGGCAACATCTTCACGAATTTTCAAATCTCTAAATTCATTTAGTAATGCTGGATTAGAAAAAATATAGTCAAAAAATACATTCTTTATATCGTTGACAATACAATTTTGCCTAACTACTGATTTTACAATTTCTACTGATGGCATTGGAATCTGAACAATCATTAGGTTATCTTTGTATTTTTTAATTACTTCTTTTGCTTCTTCGATAATTGTTTGTTGTTCTTTGGTAAAATGTCCATAAAGAATAACATCTTCATTGATACCTGTCAAATAAGCAACGACCATAGTTTGAATTTCTTCTTTTGCCTGCTCAGTGGCAATAAACAAAGTTCTTTCCGCATTACCTGTTATTTTCCATTCCATAGTTTCCCAACTATATCTCATTGGAAAAGCAAGATAACAAGCTTCACCAAGTAATAGTCTTGTCTTGCCTCCACCGCTTGGAAAGCTAACTAAATAGTATTTTCCTTTCCTTGCGCCACGAGTAACTGTATTGAAATATTTCCCTTGGAATCGCGCGCCCGCATCAGGAGAATTTTTCAATTTTTCTAATAGTTCATCAATACCAACAGAAATATCAGTGGTAACCGATGCATCACCCTCAACATATTCTCCCTCAACCTTATAAATTCTTCTCTTCAAACCATCAAAAATATCCTTTGGTTTCAAAGTCTCAAATTTTTGATTGATTTCAAACTGTTTTGGATTCAATTCATTTTCTTCATAGAATTCAGAAATATCAAAACCACTTTTTTTCAAATCCTTTAAGCAATTGAATTTCTTTATTCTATTATAATAATACTCAAAATTCTCCGGCGTGCTCATATCAAGAGCATCTTGTAAATAGCTAATACCATTATTCTGCTGGAACAATAAATATTGGTCTTTATGTTCCATCAAATAATTATCTATATCAATTTCACTCAAAGTCTGCGCGCCATTGGTATAGGAATTTAGTATTGCTATAAAAATATATCTTTCAAATCTACTTTCAAAATCACTTGGCTGTAGATTATATTTATCCTTTTCACTCAATAAGCTTGGCTTTTTCATAAGTGAGCCAATAACTTGTAAAACTGCATTTTTATCAGAGAGCAATTATTTCACCACTCTTCAATATTATAAATTTCCTTTTTTCTTTCTTTCTCCATACGAGGAACAATAAGCATGGTTTCTTTTGGTTTTTCTTTACTAATAGAGGCTTCTATTTCTTTTTGCTTTCTATCAAGCATTTCATAATATTTCATAGCATCATCATAAATAAAAGGAAGAATACCTACACCATCTTTAGATTTAGAATAATCTCCATGTTTTACTTCATAAAAATATTTGAAAGCTTTATACATATTCTGTAAAGTCCAACCTTCACTTTCATGCTTATTTAACATTTTAGTAAGTTGGTCTTTTACTTTTTGAAAATCCATTTCTTTGTGAAATTTTTCTTTGATATATCTATACATAGCATCTGCACAAAGATGAATTTGTTCTTCGCGCGCAGAAGCATCTTTTAGAGGAGATTTTGCCATAACCTTATTACGGTCTTTTTTCTCTTCATAACATTTTACATGATAATACCATTTTTTTGGATATTGTACATAATCATATCCATTAGTGCCACCTTTTGGAATGAGCTTACCGCACCAACGACATTTCCAATAACCGTTTTTATAATCTTTATTATCTAATTTATCTGCCATAAGAACTCCTTTCCATATAGACCAAATGGGTGAGAGATTACTCCCTCACCCTAATTATATCAAAGCTCTTTCATTCCAGAGATAACAAGCTCAAATAGGTCTTGCTGGGAAGAAGTAATTTCAGAAAGCTTAATAGGACGGTCAAAAATCTTTTCAGCAATTGCCATAATTCTTGCCGCATTATTTGGGTCTTTATCAACTAACTCCTTCCAAAGTTTCTCTGCTTCTGCTCGAACTTCTTCAAAAGAACGAGTAGGTTCTTCAACTTTTTTATCATTATTATCTACCACAGTAGCGCCATGCTTTGCTTCTTCTTCAATAGCGTTGGCAAGTGCTTCAGTAAGTTCCTGATATCCGAACGGGATGCGCGCAGGAAGATATTTGAATCGACTACCTGCTTGTACCGAAGGTGTAGAACGAGTATATAGATAACGATGAGCTTCACCATTTTCATCAAACTGAATACCAATGTAACCAATAATATCAACCAACTGATTGATAATGGCGGCACCACGTTTAGGAAGCGCGGGACCGATAATAGTTACATCTTCACCCTTATCATTCTTGATAACCTTTTCTTCACTATGAGCAATAATAATCAAACCATAACCCATAAGAGTAATTTGACGAAGAGCATCTTCAAATTCGCGTTTACAAGCAGTAAAACCTTGACCCCAAGGGATATCATTGATTTTACTTACATTGTTCTGTGTGCAAATAAATTTTTCACAAAGTTCCCATGCAATGCCGACTGTATCAATGGTAACCGTGTGATACATTTCTTTGGCCTTATCGCTTGCTAACTGTTTTAGAACAGTTTTGAATTCAGACCATTTAGTAATATCTTGGGCATGAATACCTGCAATACCATTATAACCTCTTTCAAAAGCAAGAAGAAGATTATTAGGAGCCTGGGCAGCAAAGGAAGTCTTTCCTGCCTTTGGCTGGCTATATAGACAGATATACTTTCCTCTAAGGTCACGGCTGATAGTAGTAGGCGCAATATTTAGAATATCAATTACTGCCATTACTACCTACCTCCCTTAGAAACCAAAATCAGGTTTGGAGGGAATATTAGCTGCGGGCTTCTTAGTTTCCTCAATACGCACCTTGCGCGCAGCAAGAGCAGACTGAATGTCCTTGATATCATATGCAGCATCACCCTCAAGGCAACCAGCAGAACCGGACTCAATAATTAGTTCATGAACCGAAACCGTCTTAGCAGTCTTAATAGGCTCACCAAAACCAACCTCTTCTACAGTATACTCAGTCTTAGAAGAGAAATTTACCTTACCCTGAACACGGACAGTATCACCATCATTCCAATACTGTTCAATATGGTTCTTAGCATTTTCACTAGCAACAATAAACTTTACTAGGTCTGCGCGACCGCCATACTGAATAAGTACACCATTGACACAAAGACGGCCAGTAGGAGTACCTTCCTTATCAATTTCATCTGCCTTATTACCTACAACAATAGTAGAAGTAAAAGTGGCTTCTGGCTTACACTCATTCTTAGGAATCTTGTTGATAAAGCTTGCTTCAATACGAGAAGTATCGACTAGGTCGCCATTCTTAGCATAGAAGACATTCTCCTTTAGTGCGCCACTAGTAATACGTACACGGTCTGCCTCATCAATATTACCGCAAGCGGCAATAGACTTGAAGTTCTCCATAACATCCTTGATAGAGTTATAGGCAGGATTTTCGGCGCCTGCGTTAGTATAACGGGTTACAAAAGTACTGATAGGAACTTCCATTTCAGTCATTGTACCATTGACTTCCTGGTCAACACGAATCTTAATAGTACCACGAATGCATTCCTTGGTCTGGCCATTCTTGGTAATTGTTGCATTATTTAGGTCTACCTCTGAGAGAATACCACAAATTGTCACTTTGTTCTCACTAATATTCATATAAAATTCTACCTCTTATTTTTTAATTATTCATTTTATTCATTCATTTCAAATAAAAAATATGGGAAGAACCAATCAATTTAATATGTGTTCTTCCCATATATATTACTTATTCAATTTATTACTTTCTAAAATTACTTCTCTTCAGCGGCATCGGGGTCAAAAGCCATACCATCCTCGGTAAGAGAAATGTACTTAACAACGACATCCTTGTCATCAGCACCCTTGACGTGCTCCTCAGTACGAACGGCATAACCCTTCTTGCAAAGGCCAGTAACGGAACCAACAACGGTGGGGCCAGAAACACCAAGAGCGTCAGCAATGTCCTTATTAGTTAGCTTGGAACCATAATTGTCGTGGAGGAAATGGAATACCTTCTTAGAATTTTCAGTCATAGTTTTAATCTCCTTTTCTTATTTTGTCTGGTTCCCTTAAATTTTTTCAC
>ERZ1026876.1363-NODE-1363-length-12221-cov-6.710094_pt1 | contig 12221 bp, 8 predicted proteins | sample MGYA00380168_ERZ1026876 | MGnify/ENA primary metagenome ERZ1026876 (study PRJEB33269, sample SAMEA4719804) | human gut metagenome | biome: human-associated habitat; feature: organic feature; material: feces | place: Cameroon | collected 2013-10 ... | reverse complement strand
AAGTGCAAACGTGCCTGCGTACCATAAAGGCAAACTTACATGGCTTTCTCTATACCTTTCGCATGTGCCTCACACATTATCCGTTACTTACGCTGTGCAAGGGTAATTACTGTTTGATGATGTTTAGAATATACTGCTGTCTTGCCCCATTCTGTGCAATTCCTGTTATCACAATCTTTGTAGATGTTCCCGACAATGTATATACCTTCCCTGCACCATCCGTCTTCTGTGCATATTTGCTGACCGCACTTGCCGATACAAGCACCTGACTTACATTCGATGGTACTGTCACCGTATAATTATATACATTGTATGCGAACGGCGTGTTAAACGTACCCTTTACGGATGTGTTTGCTGCATTCTGTACTGTAATGGATGACAGATACGGATTAGGATTACCAGAAACAGCAGGTAAAGCACATGCCGATGCCGGCATATTATTATAAACTGGTATACTAAATATCATCGTATTGGACAATACTCCAATGTTCCGATATGCTGCTCTTGTGCTTCTGCCTTCCGAGTACGGTGCCTGTACATTTGTCATATACTGGTGCAGATACAACTGGTTTTTATTTGCCGGTGCAACATTAAACTTCTGAAAATACAATGTATTCTGTCCGATATTGATATAGTTCTTAGCAATATATTCTGCCCCTCCAACAATCGCCTTATATGGGTTCGTCCAAGGTCTCTCATACGTTGTACCGCTCTTTGCAAAGCTAAGTCCTTTCGCAACTGCATTTGTTCCATCAGAAGCACCAATATTATAATAATTATAGATTCCTTTATATCCGGAATAATTACCACTGGTAGAATTTGAACCCTTCGCTCCGACTTCCTGCTTACAACGTGCCGCCAGGAAATATGGATTTGCTCCAGATTTCTTACCTGCTTCCATAAATGCCTGCGCATAACTTCCACTTACCGTCTTTCCGGTAGCAGAGTCTTTCACACTATATTTTCCCTTCATAAATGTATTATTTAAAATACTTTGTACAACATCCACACTGTGTGAATCATCATACGATAATGTCTCAAACTGAAAGATGTCCGTATCATTCAGGAAGTTTCTAGGATCCATGTAATGTGCTACTACCTGTGAATTGACACTATACCAATTTACTCCATCTTTGACTGTGTATGTATCTTTTCCCCAGTTATATGCACCGGATGCAGTTGACAAATAAGAAAATGGCGCCAGACTCGCTGTTCCTTTTGGATAATTACTCTGCATAACATTTCTTCCGACCACACTCTCATTTGCAATCACCGTATTCCAATCAAGATTGGTAAGCACCGCCTGAAATCTCCAATTTGGGTATGTATTATGCAAAGCCTGCAAACTTGCCCGGTAACTTTCCGGAAATGCAGATAAAATAGCTGAAAATTCGGCATTACTTACCGGCGTATTATCTGCCGGTTTCTTATTGATTGTAATATATTCTTTTGCCACATAACCTGTAATGGTCTTTCCCATATAGGTTAATCTGATCTTATACCAGCTTCCACTCTCTCCGATCACTGAAACAATCGTTCCTCTTGGAATCCGCGCCAGAACACTGCTGCCGGTACTTGCTGATTTTCTGACATTTAAGGTTGTCGATACCTTCTCATTCACATACGCTTCTTTCTCTGAAACTTCGTGGGTAGAATCACCCGTATTGGACTTGGATCCCAACACCGCTCCGGATACAGTCACATACTTTGACAAAATATATCCCGTTTTTGTTTTATTCTTATATTTCACCTTCACTTTGTACCAATAGGATGAATTAGATACCTTCTTAATTCCTGTTACCGTTACGACTGAACCCTTTTCAATCTTTGCCACCACAGATGAGGAAGTTTTTGCCTTTTTCCGGACATTCACTGTTGTCTTGACCTTTTCATTCACAATTCCCTTTGGCTTTGATTGCCGTTTCACATATGCGGCACTGATATAACCCTCTTTTACCTTACCTTTCACATATGTCTTACATTTATACCATTTCATTCCACCACTGGTAACATATCCACGGATGATCACTTTTTCTTTCTTATTGACCATTCCATAACTCTTGTATCTTACCCCGGCTTTTTTTCTTATGTTAACCTTTGCTCTGGTTTCGCCCGGATATGAAATTACTGATTTACAAGTTGTTGCAGCACTTACCTGATTTCCCTTCACCGGCAAAAAAAACATGCCAATTCCAACTAGCAGCCAAATTATAATTCCTTTTCTGATTCTTCTCTTCTCCTGGTACATCCACCCAACTCCTATCCATTGTATGTCCAATTTTCTGTTCTGATTTACATAATACATTGTTTTTCGGTATAACACAATGCCTATTTTGCATTTTCAATGCGTTCCGCCAGATCATTCAGGTATACCCAGCGATCCATTTTCTCTTCCAATTGTTGTTCCAGTTCTTCTTTTTCAGTAGATAATTCCGTTAGTTTGTTATAGTCACTGACTGCCTCGCCCATTGCCACATCAATTGCCGCTATCTTTTCCTCTAACTCTGCAATATCCGCATCAATCGTCTCATATTCCCGCTGCTCTTTATATGTAAATTTTATCTTCTCTTCCCGGTTATTCTTCCATGTGCTGCGGCTGTCCGGTTTCTTCTCCCTGTCCGTTCCCTTCACCGGTGCGGCCATAGAATCCACCAGCTTTCCGCTTGCCAGTGCTTTTTCGTAGTAATCGGTATAACCTCCTTCATACTGCGTGATGATTCCATTTCCTTCAAATGCGAATATACGATTCACCACACGATCTAAAAAATAGCGGTCATGCGATACCGTGATGACAATTCCTTCAAACGCATCTAAATAATCTTCTAAAATTGCAAGTGTTGTAATATCTAAATCATTGGTCGGTTCATCCAGGATCAATACATTCGGTGCACCCATCAACACCTTTAACAGATACAACCTTCGGCGCTCACCTCCTGATAGTTTACCGATTGGATTATATTGCGTCTCCGGTCCAAACAAAAAACGTTCACACATCTGGGATGCAGTTGTTGTTCCTTTGCTTGTCCAAATATATTCCGCAACATTTTTCACATAATCAATCACTCGTTCTTCCGGATTCATATCTTCGACCATCTGTGAAAAATATCCGATCTTAATCGTCTCTCCAATTGTAACCGTTCCACTATCCGCCGGTTCTAAACCCAATATGATTCTCAATAAGGTTGTCTTACCACAACCATTCTCTCCTATGATCCCTATTCTCTCATTCCTAATTGTATAATATGTGAAATCCGAAATTATTTTTTTATCTCCATAACTTTTGGATATATGATCGATCTCTAACGTCTTCTTACCCATTCTGGAAGCAACGGAATCCATCTCCACCTGCTTATCCTGTTCTGGTGCTTTCATTGTCTGCATTTCCTGAAAACGTTCCAATCTTGCCTTCTGCTTCGTAGACCGTGCCTGTGCTCCCCGTCTCACCCACTCAATCTCTGTCCGGAGCACACTCTGTACCTTCCGATAGCTTGCTGCTTCCTGCTCCATTCTTGCCTGTTTCAACTCCAAAAAGCCGGAATAATTTGCTTCGTATGTGTACAGTTTTCCTTTATCAATCTCCACGATCTTATTCGTCACACGATCTAAAAAATATCGGTCATGTGTCACCATGATGAGAATTCCTTTGTATTTTATCAGATACTCTTCTAACCAACGTACCATGCCGCTGTCCAAATGGTTTGTCGGCTCATCCAAAACCAGAATATCCGCAGGTGCAAGCAGTGTTCTTGCGAGTGCTACGCGTTTCTGCTCTCCACCGGACATTGTTGCAAGCCTTCCTTCCGGATCATAAATATGCAGCCGGTTTAGGATTGTCTTTGCCTCTGCCTCAATATTCCAATTAGGGTTTGAGCTCACTTTATCCTTTGTCACATAAGACATTACTGTGTCATCCATAGAAAATTCCATTGTTTGTGCCAGATAGGCGATACTTGACTGATTTCTCTTTATAATATTGCCGCTATCAACTCCGGAGATTCCGGCAATCATCTTTAAAAATGTACTCTTCCCGCATCCATTGACACCGATCACACCCAATTTGTCTCCTTCATTTATCCCAAGACAAACCTGATCCAATAATACCTTATCGCCATATACTTTTGATACATTTTCCACATTTAATACGTTCATATATCCTCCTGCCGACGTACATACGCTTTTATATGAATGCCATCTTCTTTGTATTCTTCCTCTAATAACTGCCCGTATTTGCGGACATTTGCCAACCGTGCTGTATCCTTATACGGTACAATCTTTTCAATGTAAACCTGATGACTTCGAACCACATATTCAACCGCATCAAACAGATGATCAAACCCAATCTCCTGTTTTGCAGAGATCATAACGGTCGCCTCCGCCTTTAAGTCTTTGAGAATCGGCTTATCCTCTAACCGGTCAATCTTATTAAATACCGTAATAACAGGCTTATCCCCTATCTCTAGCTGTCGCAGTGTCTCATAGACTGCAAACATCTGACGATCCATCTCAGGATTGGAAGCATCCACCACATGTAAGATCAGATCACTGTATTTTGCCTCCTCTAATGTAGAACGAAATGCCTGAATCAAATGATGCGGCAGTTTGGAAATGAAACCAACGGTATCTGTCAGCAAAACTGTCTGTCCATTTGGCATTTTCAATGTTCTTGTTGTGGGATCGAGCGTGGCAAACAATTTATCTTCTTCTAACACATCTGCCTGTGTCAGATGATTCAGCAGCGTAGATTTACCCGCGTTAGTGTATCCCACAATACACACAACCGGATAACACCCCTCGCTCCGCTGTTTGCGCTGCGTGGCACGATGCTGTTTTACCTGTTCCAAATCTCTTTTTAATTTGGATATCTGTTCGCGGATCAAACGACGATCCATCTCTAATTTCTTTTCACCCGGTCCCCTTGTTCCAATTCCGCCTCCTAATCTTGAGAGTGATGGTCGAAGTCCCACCAACATAGTAGCATTATACTTCAACTGTGCTAATTCGACCTGGATCTTTCCTTCTCTGGTATTGGCTCTTGCCGCAAAGATATCCAATATGATCATTGTCCGATCCATAATCTTAATGTCTAAGATCTGCGAAAGATTCTTCATCTGAACCGGTGTAAGTTCTGTATCGCAAACAATGCCTGTAGCATGATATGCCACAAGCATTGTGCGTAGTTCTTCTAATTTGCCCGCTCCAAGATAAGTCACCGGATTCGGAGCTTCCAGATTCTGCGTAAGGGTTCCCACACATACTGCTCCTGCGGTCTTCGTAAGCTCTTCTAATTCTTTCAATGATTCCTCATCCTGAAATCTGCCTTTTTCATATACAGAAACAAGAATTACCTTTTCCTGCTCTGTCCCGTTCTCATAAAATCTGGTCACAAAATACCTCCGTTATTCCTGCTTCGACTCTGTTTGTCTGGTATACAATATATCATACTCATTCTTGCCATCTACATCTGTCGGATAAGCCTCTACAAAGGCTTTGGCCTTGTCATAAGCCGTATTATAATCTTTCAGTTTCTCATAATATACGATCTCGTCAAATAATACTTCCTTTATATTGGATTGATCTTCTAATTGCTTGCCTGCCTCTATATAAGAAAGTGCCTCATCCATCTTATCTTCATCCAATGCAATTGCCGCATACTGTGCGTACATAAAACTGTTCATGGCATTCTTCTGTAAAAATACATCATAATAGATCTGCATATTCTCCAGATCTCCGGTCTGTCCGTAACAACTGCCGACATATAGTACCAGATCACTATATCCATCCTCGTATGCCTGCAACAGGATTGGAAGTGCCTGTCTGTAATCCTTCCATTCATATAGCTGTAACCCGTATGCCACATTTGCCAGATAATCCAACTGTGTATCTTTTTTATCAGACCACACCCGGATCTTGCTATATTCATGACATGCCAATCCATATTCACCCATATTGACATAACAATCCGCCAGATAAAATCGTACATCATTATCAAATGATTCCAACAACGGCAGTCCCGGCTTCAATGCCTCCTTAAACAGATCCACAGCCGCCGTGTAATCCTCTTTTTCATACAATGACAATGCTTTGTTCCTCATACTGTATTTGATTCCAAATGAAACTCCATACACCAGAATCAATAATATAACAACTAATCCAACCCATTTACCGAACGTCTTCAGCGTAAATGGTTTCTTTTTTTTCTTACGTTTTACCGGACGATACTCCGGTATCTCATAGATTCCGTATCGGTCTCTTCTATTTCTGTGTCTGTTCCGTCTTCCCATGACAATTCTGCCTTTCCTTTCATCTGCCTATTGTAACACAGAATTTCAAGATTGTAAAAATATTCACAATAATTATTGAACAGTTATGGCTTCATTTACCTCTTTCGTGATCTGGTCACCACCCTCCGTATGCCATCTTGTCACAAACTCATCAAAAGAACTGCTGTCTGCTGCTCCCGTTACAATCTGTAAAAATATCTCCTGTTCAAGCTTACTCAATTTCCACCACTCTTCCTGCATAGACTGCGTCTGTGCAAAATATGCAGTTGGAATCATATTCACTTTTGCATTCTGGATCAACTGCGGTGCTACAATCCTTGACGTATATGCCGCCCAATCCTCACTTGTCACAGATTCCGGCTGCTGCAGATAAGATTGACAGGACCGGTAATACGATACCTCTAGCAGCTCCATATCTTTTTCATCCAGCTCTCCCTTTATCGCCTTTTGCAGATCATCATAACACCGATCCAATGCATCATTATAATCCACATTAATACTAAGCGGTCTTGCCGTCATATCCACATTCAACTGATAATACTTTGATATCTCCTCCGCATCCGGATCTTTATATCGAAGATAATCATACATTACATTTAAGATCTTAACTGCTACCTCCGGATGCTCATACCCCTTCCGTACAACTACATATTTATAACTTGGATTCCGTTTACAATAGCTTACACTTCCATCCGTATCTGTTGCGATCATATATGGCTGCCAGTCAGCATCCGGATTCTCCTCCTTTGCTGCCATCAACGGATTATTCGGTGCCCACCATGGTCCAAAGAATGCACCACACCGTCCATCCCGTATCAGCTCGATCAGATTAGAAGTTGATCGCACAAGAAACTGATTATCAATAATGCCTTTCTCATATAGATCATGCAATTTCTCCAATGCCTGTTTTACCTCCGGTTTTGTAGAACCATAACAGATCGCACCATCCTCCTCCACTAACCATTGTCTCGGATAAGCATTGTAACAGGCAAATAATACATCCATCTGATATTCATAACTATATCCACTCTCTCCTACCAGATTGGAATCGCACGCCAGCCCAATTGTATTCCCCTCCCCGTTATTTCCAGGATCTTCTGCAATGAATCTGGCAATTATATTCTCCACATCTTCCATCGTAGCCGGTGCACTCAGATTCAGTTGATCCATCCAGTCCTTCCGAATCCATAATAGTAATGGTCCATCTTCAATATTCGTCTCCGGAATAGCAAGCATCTTACCATTCCTCGTAATATTATTAAAAAAATCATCCCCATAGCTTTCATAAATATCCTTAATCCGGTCACTTGCACAATTTTCATACACGGTGGACAAATCCTCGATCATATCAAGATCTGCCAGTCTCAACACATCTTCAATTGTACTGACAACCATAATATCCGGAATATCATTTGTCTCAATTGCCATAGATACAATATCATCATATTCATTGTCACTGGCTTCGAATACATCCTTATTTTGTACATTCAACATATCACGCAAGTATCTAGTATATGCATTATCTTCATAAGTATCACCATCCGGCATGTTCGAATTATTCTCCCCGGACATCTTACCCAACGTATAAGTCACCAATTCCGGATACTTACCATATGGTGTTGTCTCCGCTTCCTGCATCTCCTCACTATTTGCCTGCATTGTTTCCTTTGTATTCTGTTTCGTATCCATCTGCCTGCATCCCGTAAGCAGCACGCCTGACATAAGCAAGCATCCTATCATCCATACTTTCTTCATACTTTCTCCATTTCTATCTTAACCCCCGGCACTTAACCTCTACCGGTATCATACTCTGATTATCTGATAACAAAATAAGGATAGATCATCATCAGCCACACACAAACCGATTATAATCTATCCCTTTTACATATGCAATTATAACTTATACTACACTTATGTCATATATCCATCAGCCTTTTACCGCTCCTGACATGCCATCGGTGTAATAACGCTGCATGATAACAAACAGAATCGCAATCGGAATGGATACAAGAACCGCACCCGCTGCAAATCTTGTATACCACTGATAAATATTCTCTTTCTCCAACATATTCCAAAGACCGATCGCCACCGTATAATACTGTGCATCCGTTCCAATAATAACCTTTGCCATAATGAAATCAATCCATGGTGCCATAAATGAAGTCAATACGGTATAGACAATGATTGGCTTAGCAAGCGGAATTGTAATCTTTGTGAAAACATCCCATTTCGTTGCTCCATCAATATATGCCGCTTCATCGATTGTCTTCGGAATCGTATCAAAAAATCCTTTTGCTACATAAAACTGCAGAATTGATGCACCACCAGAATACAGTAAGATCAAAGCCACTAATTTCAGATTACCCTGGGTCAAACCAATTCCTTTTAAGATATAATATACGGCGATCATTGACATAAAGCCCGGAAACATTCCAAGGATCAACGCTACATTTAACATTGGCTTTCTGGCTTTAAAACGGAGTCTCGACATAACAAATGCAATGGACACCAGATAAAAAGTTGCTAAAATGCAAGAGATGATCGCTACAAATAATGTATTTCCAAACCATCTTGGGAAGTTGAAGATATCGGTATCCGTCAGCAATGTCGTATAGTTGCTAAGGGTCCACGATTGAGGAATAAATGTTGTGGAGTAAGAACCCTTGCCTGCCCGGAACGATGTCATGATCACCCAAAAAATTGGTAAGACCCATATGAAAGCTACTATGCCTAATCCAACATGTACCAGAATGTTTCCAATGACTGTACTTGTTTTCTCTTTATTTTTCTTAATTCCTGTTGTCTTATTTTTCATCATTGAAATTCCTCCTCATTCTTATATGCTCCCGTTTTTCTGTATGCTGCAAGCGAGAATACTGCGGAAAGAATAAATACCATAATACCAATGACTGCTCCATAGTTGTAATCCTTCATGTCGATGGTTAATTTGTATAACCACGTTACCAAAAGGTCTGTCTTACCGGCTGTTCCATTATGATAACTCATCGCTGCCGGCGCACCCTTTGTCAGCAGATAAATAACATTGAAATTATTGATATTACCAATGAACTGTGTGATTAAATAAGGAGTTGTAATAAACAACATATATGGTAATGTAATCTTGAAAAAGATCACAACCTTATTCGCACCGTCAATCTTAGCTGCCTCATATAATTCACCCGGAATATTCTGTAAGATACCTGTTGTCTGCAGCATCGTATACGGAACGCCAATCCAGAGATTTACAACAATGATCGTAATTCTTGCCCATGTTGTATTTGTCCAGAATGGAAGACTCTTTTCAATCAATCCAAGCTGTTTCAATAATACATTCACTGCGCCTTCCGGCTGTAACATTGTCCGCATTACCAACAACGATACAAACTGCGGGATTGCAATGGATAAAATAAATATAAATCTCCAAAATCCTTTTGCTTTTGTCTTCTTTCTGTTAATAACCATTGCTAAGATAATACCTAAAATATAATTCAGTAATGTAGCAAATACTGCCCATACCAACGTCCATCCAAGCACATGCCAGAACGCAGTTCCAAGCCCACTGTTTGCATTAAACAGTTCTTTGAAGTTAGCAAATCCAACCCAGTCAAACAACTGTCCGGGCGGTTGATGGTTCCGGTCATAATTCGTGAATGCCATGCAGCTCATAAACACTAATGGCATAACCGTAAACAGGATCACACATACAACAGGAAGTGCTAATAATAATTTATAAATATTATTGTCAAACAACGATTTCACATCTTCCACAAATGTTGGCAAATGTTGTTTCTTCTTCGTAATCACCTGTGCTTTATATGCTGATTTCAGGGAAGCTGTCCATACAAGGATAAATGCCGCGATCACAAAAAATGTAATAACACCATACAGCAAACACAACATGGAATTATCTCCCTGCGTGTATTCATAAATCTGCTTTGCCTCATTAAACGTTTCCTCCCCTGTCGAAGTTCCAAGAGTGATAAAATCTTTGATAAACCCTGCTCCCCTCGTTACCATATAAAATATAAATACTGCCTCAACTGCCAAAAACATAAGACCTTTGATCATCTGTTTTCTTGCCATATTTCCAAGTCCCATGAAAAGTATACTCAGCTTCGTTAAGACATCCCCATGAAGGATTGCATTTCTTACCTTGATCTCATCTATACTATTTCCTGCTCTCATCCCTCTAATCTCCTTTCTTCCTCATATACACCTTGCCGTGTTAGATGATATCTAAAAATAATATGTTATTCTTACATATCATCCAACAACGTCAGACCAGCCTTTGCTATTATGCTCGAAATGAGAGCTGCCACAGTTTGTGGCAACCCTATTTCGAAGGATACTTCTTATTCGCCTAAGATACCTTTTACCATTGCTTTTGTCTTCTCTTCTGCGTTAGAATCATTTACATCGCCCTGCACAAGCTCTTTACCCATTGTTTCTGCCGGAGTCCAGTATGTTCCCATCTCAGATAACATTGGCTGGATTACTGCTGCATTTGCGATTTCATCAGACTGTGCTACTGCTACAGCATCTGCTTTTACTGCGTCAGACGCTTCTACATTTGCGTTAGTTGGGACAATTCCTCTCGTCTCAAAGCGGATCTGCTGGCACTCTTCACCACCTAAGTATGCAGCTAATGCTACAGCAACCTCAGGATCACTACACTGTGGATTCACACCAATTGCCTTGCTTCCTGCGAATGACTTCATCTGTCCACCATTTACGGTAGGAATCTTTGCTACGCCGAAGTTATCACCTAACGCTTCCTTGATCGCTGCTGCATCCCAGGAACCGGAACAATATGCACCAAGCTTGCCTTCCTGGAACTTGGCAATACTACTTCCCTCTTTCTCACAAGAGAACTTCGGATTTGCTGCTAATTTTGCAAGATACTTTGTCATCTCTACGCATTCTGCACTGTCAAAGGTACATCCTGCGGATGCATCATCACCGTTATCTCCGAATAATGTACCACCTGCTGCATAGTAGAAAGAAGCCACATACCAGCTATTGTCTAATGGGAATGCAAAGTTGGTAACGCCATCGCCTAAGTCTTTCTCCATCATTGTATCTAGGGAAGCAATATCCTCATCTGAATATTTACTCTTATCGTAGTACATAAACCATGTATTTGAAGTGAATGGAACTCCATAGATACCATCTTCATATGTAACAGAAGATACCATCTTCTCATCCTGATCAGCCTTTATGTCCTCTACTGTAGATCCACCAAGCTTTGCTAATGCTCCCGCATCGACCAAAACCGGGATCTGATCATTTGCATACATATACACATCTGCTGCCTCAGCTACATCCTTGGTTACAACATCCTTTGCATCTCCCTCAGAACAAACACCGTATTCAAATGTGATGTTCCACTCCGGATGCTCGTCATTGAACTTGTCACACATTGCCTTGAGAATTCCTTCCTCGTAACCATCAACTGGTGCCTGATCTTCCTGTGGTCCCCATACAGTCAGTTTCACGTCCTTTGTCTCTCCTGTTGCTGCATCATCACTTGCCTCCGCCTTAGCAGAAGTATCACTTCCCTTAGAGGATGTGTCTGCATTATCTGTTCCACCACATCCAACTAAACCGGTTACCATTGCTGCCATTAAAGCAGCGGATACAAATTTTTTCATTCTCATAATGAGCCCTCCTTCTTTGATATGCGCTTGTTTTATTTGCTACGCTATCGATGATTTAATTATATATAATGGCTCATTTGGGGTAAATATAAGGTATCTTTGAAACATGTTGTATTTCTGCACTTTTACCCTTGCACAGCGTGAGTGAGACGGATGATGTGTGAGGCACATGCGAAAAGATATAGAGAAAGCCATGTTGGTTTGCCTTTATGGTACGCAGGCACGTTCGCACTTATACTGCCTACGCAGCGGTGCTAGGTTCGTAAGAACCTCACCAAGCACC
>ERZ1026876.1362-NODE-1362-length-12222-cov-13.638120_pt1 | contig 12222 bp, 12 predicted proteins | sample MGYA00380168_ERZ1026876 | MGnify/ENA primary metagenome ERZ1026876 (study PRJEB33269, sample SAMEA4719804) | human gut metagenome | biome: human-associated habitat; feature: organic feature; material: feces | place: Cameroon | collected 2013-10 ... | reverse complement strand
CTCCAATCGCATCATGTATCGAGTAGTCCATAATGATATGACCAGCATCATCCACCGGCTCCAACTGCTTGATTCCCGTTCCGAAGCGGCTACCGATACCAGCAGCCATGATAAGTAATGTTGTTTTCATGATTCCTCCTCACTGTGCTCTTGCCGCTTTTATTGGACATACCTTGATACACTGATAACAATGAACACATTTATTCTCATCAATCTTTGGATATTCAAAGCCTTCTTCGTCCTCGACCATAGAAATAGCCTCTTTCGGACAGATGGCATAACAGGCCGTACACCCACAGCATTCTTCTTTTCTTTTATATAACACTGGAAGCTCTCTCATCTGATTAACCTCCTTTTTATACTTCTAATCCACTGTTTGATTTTATATTTGAAACCTAAGCCTCCATACTTTTTTGCAATATACTCAAAATCTTCATTTAATATATTATTCCAAAGTACATCTCTATTTATTGGACGTGGATAAGGAGCTTTAAAAGACATCTGCATGCTATCTTCAATGCGTGTTTCTTTCCATTTAATGCTCTCTTTTACAGTATTAAATATTTTATCGCCCTTCTCGTTATTTATCAAAACCAAAGAGACTCCTTTATTATCATCAAATTCTGGCGCGGCCTTTTCAATGCCCCAGTAATCCGCAATTGTAATGTCGCCCGGATGAGTCACTTTCTTATACGGGCATTCATAACAACATGGTCTCAGAATACTATGGCTATAAAACAATGTCGTAAAAACCGTACTATTGACGATTTTTCCATTTTCAAATACCAAGTTTTCTTTGTGAGCTCGCCAGCCATAATCTCTTTTATTTCTGAAATCGACCTTTATAACCTTAGATTTGTTTTTCTTTTCCTGCCAACATAAATATTCTTTCCATACCTTCGGACTCGGCACTCCGTGGCAGACTATATCCACACAAACCAGATTTGTATATTCTTTTCCAAGATATTTCCTTAATCCTGCAACTTGACAAGAAGTTCCTGAAAATAATACAAAGCAGCCATCCACTAGGTCTGACCTTACGCTTTTATAGGTTTCTCCTAATTTGCTCTGAATATATTTTGACCCCCGCATACGATTTCGATCTTCATAATTATCTGCTCTGATATGAATTGCATTAAAATTTTCATCCAAAACACATCCGTATACAACACCGTTCTTTGCAAATGCCAAATCGGATAATGCTGTAAAAATACCGCCAGATCTGGAAGCTACTCTTGTTGCTTCATCTTTATGTTTTACTGCATATACTTTAGGCTGCTTCCAATTCATTATGCTGCCCTCCTTTCGGAGTAATCAGCATAACGGGTACTACTTTCTGTGTACCCCCCCCCCATGATTTTGAGGAGCTTATTCTTAATCTTCGTTTTCATTGGAACTGTTCCATATTTCTTCATCACGAAATCAATTCCTTTCTTCTTATAATCATTCCAGAACGCTTCTCTTCGTTCAGACTTCTTGGTCGGAGCTTCAAGATTTGCCTGCCAACATTGTGTCGTATTGCTCAATCGACAATCCAAATCATCCTCAATTTTTTCAAACAGTTTCTTCCCTCGCTTTGTATGAATCAGAAAGAGAGAGTTTCCATTGGGGTCATAAAAATCCGGAATCGTTTCTTCAATATGCCAGAAATCTCCGATGGTCATATCTGTTTTTCTTTCAGTTGTCGTATATGGACATTCGTAGCATGATGGACGCAATGCACAGCGATTATAAAACACCTTAACATAATCTTTAATCGGCCTCTCTGCTCCGTTGACTTTCACATAAGCCATTGGAGATTTCCAGCCGTTACGCTTATCTTTGAATGTAAGATATGTTATCTTTCCATCCGTCTTCTGAATAGACTCCGCATACTCTTTCCACAACTTTGGACTTGGAGAGCCATGACAGATAATGTCTACTATGTACACTCGTTCACGGATACTTTTTATTTCACTGAATTTCCGAAAACCATCTGATTGGCATCCCATACCAACAAAGAGCAGTTCTTTTTCTGGATTTTCTATCAACCAGTGATATGCTTTTCTGTAAATGTCACCGGGTTTGCTTTGCATATATTTTGATCCTTTTGCCCTTTCACGTTGCTCTCTATCCAGAATCATCTTAAATTCCGCTGTGTGATCATCATAATTATATACTGCCGAAACAACAGCATTGCCACTTTTCAGAAAGAAGTCAGAAAGCGCAGTAAATGCGCCACCGGACGAACTACTCATCAATGCGGACCTATCTTTTAATCTTCCCGCATATACTATTGTATTTATCAAATCCACCACGAGTTGTTCCTCCAACATATTTATTTTTTCTCACGTCACAGTTTGGGAAATTCACTTCAATTTTATCTTCTTTATGTGTAAAATATCTACTATAAATTTAGATATCAATGTTGAAATCGCAATCACCAAAATTGGTTTTACAGCGCTCCACAGTACCCCCCCGTGCAAATCACATATTTTCATGACAGCAATATGTAAAATATAGATGTACATGGAAAGTTTCTTTCCAATATACTGAATGGTTTTATTATATCCGTTCGGATATGTCATGCAAAAAACAAAAAGGGCAATGACCGCTATATATGTTCCCACGTAAAACTGTGATTCCACAAATATTATTCTCTCCAATAGACTCAAAAGAAAGCCAAACAGTATTACACACTGAAGTTTTCTTTTTGATATTTCAAGTGCACGAAAAACGATTGCTTCCATGTTTTCTCTCAAATAAATCCCCAAAAGAAAAAATGGCAACGCTCTAAATATAAAGACATTATATAATGCAACTCCATAAAAAGAAATTTTCAGTCCAAATCTCGGTAAGATTTCACTCATCACCGAAAACATCACAAGCAACAAAACTATAATGTTCTTTTTCCACTTACCACAAATTCTCTCTTTCAATACTCCAGCAAATATATAGCAATAGAGTAGTGCACCTAAAAACCACAGGTGGCTATATACAAATGGGCTATTTGAAATAATCAACTTAAAAAGTGTTTTTCCCGTTACTATGTTTTCAAATTCTATTCTTTGCTTTAAAATGAGAATATAAATGGCAGAGAACGCAAAGTAAAACAATGCTGCTCCCATCATAATTCTAACAATATGCAATATTTTTTCTTTATTCTTTTTATAGTTATATTCGCAATTTGAACCATATAGAAAAAAGAAGCCAGATACCATATAAAAGTATGGAACTCCAAACTTGGCAACTGTTCGTAATATATTACCAATATAGCCAGGGAACTTACAATGAATCAATACAATAAAACAACACGCAAATGCTTTGAAATAATTATAGCTTTCAATTTCTTTACTCCTTGTTGCCATTGTTTCCTCCGCGTTTTAAGCTATTAACCAATTTTAGAATCAAATCCGAATTAGCAACTGCAAAAAAAGTCACCCCCATAATCATATTTACAATATTAAGATAGAAATTTTTAATAAAGCAAATATACAGCATTACTATTAATGCAAACAAATAAAATATCTGTTCCTTTATATAGTAATTCATCGGCTGAAACTTTTTTGTATCCACCAAACGATATAAATATAGCAAAAAATAAGCTGCTAATGTCGATACTGATCCTGCTGTAATACCGAGCACATTAATAAAAGCAACATCGATAAGTAGATTTACTATTGCTGCTACAGTTGTCGTCACACCCACACTTTTAGTTCTTTTATGTGCGACATATATTCCCCCCTGAAATGCCGACATACAATAAAAAAACATTCCCAATATTAAAATAGGCATCTGCGTATACGCGTCAGAATAATCTCCACGAATCAGAAGAGAAAAAATAATCGGTGTAAAACCAATAAGAATAGCTGTAAACCCAAACATCATTCTCAACACACAATTAAACATTTTTGAGTAGTATATCCCAGCATCTTTATCCCCGACTGCAATAGACGCATTCTCTTGCCATGCCATCACAAAAATGGACTGTGCTATTGATAACAAATTTGGTATTTTATTGGCCACTGCATATACAGCATTAGCCTCTACTCCCAACACTGCAGTTATAATGAGTCTATCCGAAAGTTTGAGTACCCAATTGGATAAGTTATTCGGTATCATGGGCCATGAGTATGATATCAATTCCTTAATTTTTGTCCAAGACACCATCCTCCAATCCAAGTATCCAAACAAGTTAATCTTCAGTGTCAAATATACTGTTGCAGCAAAATCTGCCAACACTAATGAAAAAATTGCGCCACTCAAGCCTGTATTTTTTACTTGTAAGACAAATACAACAGATATACAGTTCACAACCGATACTATTACTGAACTAATCGAATATAATTTATTATAGGACAAGCCTCTGGTGACTTGCGATACAGTAATATAGAGAATATCTCCAACCAAATACATTCCAAACAATATCCTATTCAGTATGCTAATATCCTTCCATATAAATGCCGCAATACAGGAAACCACAACAGAGATTGGAACTGTTACTACAAATATATTACTGATAATTTTAGCAGACTTTTCTTTATCACCTCGGCAATCAATCAAAAATCTAAATGCAGCGGATTGTATTTGCAATGTTGCTATTGGTAAAATCAGCATGACCAAGGTGGAAATCAAATCGTATGTACCATACTCGGTCTTTGTCAACTTTGCTGTAATAATTGGCAGTGTAATAATCGCTACAAATTTTGGAAGGAACTTACCAATTCCTAGAACAGCAGTATTTTTTATTAATTCTTTTTCCCTGCTCATCTCAAAGCCTCTACGAATTTTGCAAAATAATGTTCTCCAAGGCTTCTTTCTTTAGTGACAGCCTTCGAATAATCTAACTTCTTAGGAGATTTACACAATTTAATTGTTTTATCCATATATTCAGTGTCAGTTGTAGAAAGGAAGGTATTCAACATGGAATTTCGATTCAACAAATCATAAATTTTTCCGTGTTCTACATTCTTTTCCCTAGAATCAATAGCCACAAAATATGTGTTACTTATCATTGAAAAGCACACGCCATGAAAATAATTGGAAACGAGTACATCAAGTGCAGCAATTACATCAATCCATTCAAAAGGCGTCAAGCTAGCCGTCTTTTTATAGCCTGGCCATTGACGGTATAACGAAACCAACTCGTATTCTTTTCCAAATTCGCTCCGTATTCTTCTTGCCAATTTTTCATCATTTAGCATAATTCCCAAAATTGGTCTATCAATTCTAACATTAAATCTATTCTTCAGTATTTCTTTTCCTCGTTCTTTACTGGGTTCAAAATCAAAAAGAAATACTGGATCACAGCACAATTCTATTTTTTCACTTTCTCTTATAATGCGATTCAATTCGCTGTATGTAAAAGAATCCCTAACACCAATAAGAGAGAACTTTCTCAATGTCCCCTTTACAACCTCTATTTGCTCTTCGCCCAACATAGAGAAGTCTGATCTTGATGATGCTGCATACGAAAACCGTTGATAATTATTATTATCAATCAACCAGTATGGATTGGGGAAGCCTCTGAATGAATCTATTTTCCAAATCTCATCACTTCCTGCAATAATGACATCATATCGATTTGCTATAAACTTTTCAAAATCGGAAATCGAATCACTGACCAAGCTCTCTTTAGAAATTGGCAAATTTCTAAGTTCGCATTTAAACATATTTCTTCTAATTTTTTCGTTATACCATCTAATCGGGTTTCGATTATGAACTTTATAGCGTTCTTCCGCGCATTTCATATCATAGTCAATGATTTCCGCCTCATAACCGAAACTTCTTACCTTCATAGTCAACGCATACGCCTGAAGGTAAGCCCCATAGTTATTTGCTCTATGATACGTTAATATACCAACTTTCATCTAATTTCCTCACATCTTACTTCTTTACTATTTTTCTTAATTTTATTTACTGTTGCAAGGCCCATAGCCACCGCAACCATATAAGGCAAGTAGCACTGAATATCATAGAGTGGATTACCTGAAACAGCATATAATAAAAAATAAATTTGCATTGCCATCGATGTACCTAATGAATTCAGTTGATTATGCGATATGTCCAGTTTCCCTTTTCTCCAATTGCTCAATGTCTTACCAATAATTATTACACTAGCAATCATCGCTCCAAGTACAATAATGCTTCCCAAAACTCCAGTTTCACAAAGTAATTGTAAATAAACATTGTGTGCATTATTCTGGTTTGCTGCATACTGGTAATATTTTCTAAAGGAGAATTTAAAGTTACCCCATCCTATTCCAGTAATTGGTTTTTCCAAGAAAAGCAATATAGCGGGAAGCCATAGCATTTCATACCGCTTATTCGTTATATCATTTAAATCTGTACTTCCCAAAATTGCAACTATTCGTCCAACAGCACCCCCTAAACCCGGAATCAATGTCATAATCAACAATGCACTTAATATTGCTATAATTACTATTGCTATGTAATTATATCTTCTGCTCGCATTTTTGGGTTTAAAATATAAAAAGTAAACGATCAGCACTGCCAAGGCCGGAAATAGCAATGCAGATCTTTTTCCCGATAAAAGCGTACCTGTTAGCATAATTAATATGCCAACCAGATCCTTTATTTCAATTCTGTCTTTGTCATTAAAAATATTACTAGCAAAAAAGCACATTCCTATGGACATATAGATTCCCATTGTGCTGTAATGAGAAGTTAGTCCTGTCATATATCCATTATGAATTTGATTAATCAGCTCATTGGAATAGTATTCACTAGATTCGCTCAGCTTAAAAAGCGGCACAATGTACTTTATCAATATATTTCTAGCAAATAAAAAAATCACTCCCGTACAAAAGTGAAACAGTACAAATCCCTTAATAATTTTAATTGTTGATATGCACCATGTATCATTCACTTGTAATAACACTACAAGTAATGTCCCTATTATCAACTGTGCAATTGCCATTGTATTTCCATCTTTTAAATCATAATTATTGGAAAGTGCAACAGCCAAAGTTGCAATCCACAAAAGAGAAAATCCCGTAAATTTATAATAAAATTTACCATTCACTATGTTAGCTGCAAAAACCAAAGCCATTCCAATAATGAGAACTATCGTTGCTCCTGCATTGCTACCATACAATGTTTTAATAAGCGATTTTGTAAATGCAATTAATAGAATCAAAAAGACTCCAATACTACATAGGTTTGAGTTCTTTAGTTTCATAATATATACCAACTATTTATGACTTACAGCTTCAAGTAACACTTTTTCTATCGCATTTACATTTTCCTCCATTGTAAAATGCGAATTACCATACTGGATAGCTTTTTGGGCAAGTTCCTTTCTAAATTTTTCATCACTATATACTGTATAAATTTTATTTGCCAAATCATCAACGTCATTTTTCTTATACAAAAGACCGTTTTCCCCATCTACAACAATATCTAATGTTCCCCCCGCAGCGACGCCAATTACAATCAAGCCACTCCTCATGGCCTCAACGGTAACTCTTCCAAAAGGTTCATCTGGATTACACATCAGCTCCACATTCATTTGGGAACGTAATTTCCCCATATCCTTTACTTCCCCTAGAAATTCCACATTATCTTCTAATCTATTTTCACCGATGAATTTTAGTAAAGACTTTTTGTATTCGGCATCACTTTTTTCCCCTTCTGTTCCCGCAAAAGACAGTTTTATATTTGTAATTCCCCGATCAACAAGTATTTTTAACGCTTTCAAAGCATCAATATGATGCTTTGTCGGAGAAATACGTGCGGTTAAAACTATATTAAAAATACCATCTATCTCTTTTTGCTCTGAAAGCGGAATATCCTCCACAGGAATTCCATTTGTAATTAGAACAATTTTATCTGTTAATCCTCGTTTTTTCCATTGGTTTTTCAAGTCGCTTGAAATCACAATAATCTTATTGGCGTGATTGTATAAAAATTTCTCATATCCAATAATTTGTGGAACATTCGTACCGTCCAATGGCTCCCTATCGTGAATCACACTTGGTATATTTAATTTCTTTGCTGCAAATAGCCCACAATATGGCAAAATCGTATTAGTATAAACCACATCATAATCGTTATTCTTAATCTTATTATAAATTTCTATTCCTTTAATTTTATGATGAATATATTTTCCGTACAATATCGAATAGCTTATTATTCTCATTGGTCCAGAGAATGGTTTAGCTCCCATACGATAATACTGACAATGCCACCATGGTATATTCTCCATCGTTAATGCATCATTTAGTTCTCCTGTTTCTTTAGGAAGAATCACATCAATTTGATGTCCTTTGTCTCTAAGACCTTTTAGGACAGCTAACAGCGATCTATTTGCACCGCCGCTAAAATTAGATCTATGTGTTAATACTAAGATTTTCACTACTTTTCCTCCAACACCTTATTATGAATGTAAATATATATCCCTCAATATTTTTGCAGACTCATTAATGTCAAAGCCGTAATTTTGGGCATTATTTTGTGCACACAGTGAATTTTTTTCTCTATTATTGGAGTGAACCATCTGAACTATTTTTTTTGCCCATTTTTCTGCTTGTTCATCCAGCGAGAGCAGTTCGAAATTTTCCGATATTACGCACTCTTTCGTTATAGTATCTGCCGCCAATACCGGAAGGCCATTTAGCTGCCATTCAATGGCAACTAATGGAAGTCCCTCAAAAAGTGATGGTAAAATCATTCCATCCATTGCGTTTAAATAGTCATAAACATTATCGACAGTTCCCAAAAAAGCAACATCTAATCCTTTTGCCTCTTCTTCAATTTCCGTTCTCTTCGGCCCATCACCAATTAAAAAGAACTTCACATTAGAGTCGAGTTTTACTATTTCCTTAAAGATATTGATTAAAAAACTGTGATTTTTCTGCTCAACAAACCCTCCTACATGCCCAATTGCTAATTCTTTTGTAAGTCCAAGTTGTTCTCTCATCAACTGTCTTTTTTCTGGATTATAAGAAAATTTTTCAACATCTCTGCCATTATTTAAGACCATAAATTGCTTTGTTCCAAACAACCACTTTCCCGCGTCTTCGCCACAAGCCAAAGCATCTGTATAAAACAAATTAAAAAAAGGTCGCAAAACCTTGTCTGCTTTCACTTGGTCACACCTTGTGTTATGGGAGTGCGCAATTCTTTTTTTTGCACCTCCCAGCCAGGCAGCAATCATTTCAACGGCAAGAGTTGCACTATTTCCATGTGCATGAACTATATCAATATCATTTTTTCTGATGAACTTTGTTAATTCATGAAAATACTGTATCGGATAAGTTCTCCTATTCGCAAACTCAACAATGATGCAGCCCAAATCTTCAAGTTGCTTTTTTATACCCGGTCTACAGTCTATTGTCGATACAACATAGAACTCAATTCCTTCTCGATTCATGGCTCTTAAGCACTCAAGAATCACACTTGTAATCCCATCATAAATTAGACCTACTGTACTGATTATAAGCACCTTAACTTTTTGCTGTTTGTATTTTTTCATTTACACTTCCTCAATACAATTTGTTTACCAGTTTTTCTAGTTCCTCATTAAACTTTGCATTATTGCTACTCATGCCATGTCCCATATCAGCAACAATCTGATCGTAGTTCGTGATAATATCTCCTAGTGTATTAATGTCTTCCACAGGAATAATCGTCCCCATTCTCTGCGCCACATTCCTTGCAAACTCAACCTGATGGTCGTTCACATGCTCATTAAACTGATGCTGACGCGGCACAACAATGGGAGTTTTGCCAATTTGTAGTGGCATAATGAAACTTGCTGGGCCACCGTGAGTAATCACAATCCGGGCATCAGCCACATTCTTTACCATCTGCTGATATGGAATTAATTTGCTCCATTGGCAGTATTTCGGCTCGTAAGTACTGAAACCAGTCTGGATAACTACATCATCCTGAATAGTACCATCCTTCTTTAGTTCATCTATCTTCTGTATTAACCGATTAAACGGTTGTTCATGTGTTCCCACCGTCACAAAAATCATTTTTTCGTCCCCTACTTAGAATATGCTGCCAAGATTGACCGCTTTCGGATAAACCTTTTTCTGTTCCTCCCACTGCACAACAAATTTGTCTACAATTGGGTAAACCATTTTTCCTGTCATAGTCGGCTTATCAATTCGATCAAAAACCTCAATATAAACCAGTTTTGCGCCCATCATTTTTCCAATGTAAAAAAACGGAACCGCAACTGCTGCACCGCAGGAAACAATCAAATCAGGCTTTTCCTTGTGAAGCACATCCCACGCAATTTTGGTATTTTTAATCAGTGCTTTCAAACTCCTGTTTGTCGGATAGTAACACGGATATACTTTCTCACCTTCAAGCAAACTTCGTGCATCCTCTTTATCAAAAGTTACCCAAAAATGACTTTTGTTTTCCCAAAATGGCTTTAGCATATAAAGATGGGTTAAATGTCCTCCAGATGAACCCACCAAACATACTTTTATTTTCTGTTTATCCTTCATTCCACTCGCTCCCTTATTAATCTCTCTGGAAAATGTCGCGAGTGTATACTTTGTCCTTTACATCGTCCAAACATTTATCATATCGATTTGCAATAATAGCATTACTCATTTCCTTGAACTTAGCCAAGTCGTTTACAATAACGCTGCCAAAAAAAGTCTCCCCATCTTTCAGAGTCGGCTCATAGATTACCACTGTTGCTCCCTTAGCCTTAACGCGCTTCATCACGCCTTGGATAGAACTCTGGCGGAAGTTATCAGAATTAGACTTCATTGTCAAACGATACACACCAATAGTCACAAACTTTTCTTTAGCCTCATTAAACTCATTTTCTTCATCATAGCCATAATAACCAGCCAGTTTTAGGACACGATCCGCAATAAAATCTTTGCGAGTACGGTTAGACTCCACAATTGCTTCAATCAAATTTTCCGGTACATCGACATAATTTGCGAGCAGCTGTTTAGTGTCCTTGGGCAGGCAGTACCCGCCGTAGCCAAAGCTCGGATTATTGTAGTGACTACCAATACGCGGATCAAGGCAGACACCATTGATAATCTGCTGGGTGTTCAGGCCCTTGCTCTCTGCGTAGGTATCCAGTTCGTTGAAGTAAGCCACACGCAGGGCCAGATAGGTATTGGCAAACAGCTTAACGGCCTCCGCCTCTGTGAAGCCCATGAACAGAGTGTCGATGTTCTCTTTGATTGCGCCTTCCTGCAGCAGGCCAGCGAACTCATGAGCGGCTTCAACCAGACGCTCATCATTCAGATCAGTACCAACGATGATGCGGCTCGGATACAGATTGTCATAAAGAGCCTTGGACTCACGCAGAAATTCCGGGCTAAAAATGATGTTCTTGCTGTTGAATTTCTCACGCACGGAAGCAGTGTAGCCCACAGGAATCGTGGACTTGATGACCATGATAGCGTTCGGGTTATATTTCATGACCAGCTTGATCACAGCCTCGACTGCAGATGTGTCAAAGTGCTGCGTGTGGCTGTCGTAGTTTGTAGGGGCCGCAATTACAACAAAGTCCGCATCAGAGTATGCAGCCTTTGCATCCAGCGTTGCGGTCAGGTTCAGTTCTTTTTCTGCGAGGTACTTTTCAATGTAGTCATCCTGAATCGGGGACTTACGGCTGTTAATCAAATCCACTTTCTCCGGGATTATATCCACCGCCGTTACCTGATGGTGCTGGGAGAGCAAAGTGGCAATGGACAATCCCACATATCCCGTACCAGCCACAGCAATTTTATAATTTTTCATAATATTCTCCTCCTGCCTTTTTAGGCTCTCTCAAAAATAGACTTTTTAAATTTATATACACATCCTAAAAGATGGTATTTCCCATGTTATGTACAATCAGTTACGTGTTTCTCTTTGTTGGCACGTCGTGTAGATACAACGGCATTTTTTATACGTTCGCATTTTCTACACTACTTATGCTTTTCTTGATTTTCCGAATATCGGTTTACGCGATTACTCATTTCATTGCACGACAACAAGCCTGTATACAGATTGCCGTAGCGATCTATACGCAGGCTTGCCTTCATACCTCCTTATTCTGTTTTCTGCTCTATCAGCTTTCGCTGTGGTGGGTTAAGTATAGAGCGCAACCAGAAGCCATTAGCACCTGAAATCACGCTGGCTGTAACGCACCATAACAGGCAGAAACAAGTTGAGGTGAAAAGGTCAAGCCGCGCAAACCCGCATGAAATCAGGCTTTTCTCTGGTTGTCCATATTATTTCACACTCCCCATG
>ERZ1026876.1361-NODE-1361-length-12233-cov-10.694367_pt1 | contig 12233 bp, 9 predicted proteins | sample MGYA00380168_ERZ1026876 | MGnify/ENA primary metagenome ERZ1026876 (study PRJEB33269, sample SAMEA4719804) | human gut metagenome | biome: human-associated habitat; feature: organic feature; material: feces | place: Cameroon | collected 2013-10 ... | reverse complement strand
TAGTAGGCATAATTAAACTTTTTAATTTATATATTATTTTTTTGTTATTATCTACCAATTTTCGAAGAAGCCACTTCATCGGTGCCTTTTTCGGGGTGCAAAGTTACGATTTTTCCTTTAAACCACCTAATTTATCTAAAAGCAAATTTCATGCAACTTAAAAATTTAACCAAAAATAACTTTTCTACATTTAAATTAAAAAGAAAATGGACAAAAATGAATATTTTGCAGCAATTGTTACAACGTTATTGGAGCTTTTCTATAGTATGAGTGTCAGGTTATTACGACTCTGTTAATATCAGTTTTTTATTGGCTAATTTAGTATAAGGAAGTATGCTACATCTAAGGGTTAAGCTTCGCCCTTTGGAATCTTGAATGGGGCAATTGGCTCTTCAGGTGCCTGTGGCAACTTGATTGTACCAAATGCCTGTTCAAAATTATAGATATTACTCTGCAGAGCCTGCAACAAACGCTTAGCATGTTCTGGAGCCATAATCACACGACTCTTAATCTGTGGCTGTGGCATTCCTGGCAATGCGCATGCAAAGTCTAAGATGAAATCTGAAGTGGAGTGAGTGATGAGCGCCAAATTAGAATAGGTGCCCTCAGCTACTTCAGGATTAATGCCCATTTGAAACTGGTTCTGATTGTCTTTCTTATTATCTTCCATATTTCTTTAAGTTTATAAGGTAAAACATTTAATTAACGGATGCAAACTTACACAAAAAATCTGATATGAGCAAACTTTTTAGCTATTTTTTAAAGAAAGACAGAAATAAAAAGCGAAACAAATGAGAATAAAGAGGGAAACAAATGAGAATAGAAACTACAAATTTCAGAGGATCAAAGATTAAACATCAAAGGGCAAAAGCAAATTTCACTTAGAATAGAAACCAAAGATTATATAATAAAAATGGGTATATCATTGCTGACATACCCATTTTTATTATGTATATATACATTATTATATATGTATATAGAAATCTATTTACTGTTATCTCCTATTTATATATAGAAGTCAAGTAACATTACTCACCAATAGAAGGATCTGTATAGTCGAGCACATTCTTTCTGTTGGCCTGCATACGCTCATATTCTTCCTTAGAGCCTACGATAAGCTTATCCCACTGACGAAGACCAGTACCTGCAGGAATCAAGTGACCGCAGATCACATTCTCCTTCATACCCTCGAGATAATCTACCTTACCACGGATAGCAGCCTCATTCAAGACCTTAGTAGTCTCCTGGAATGATGCAGCACTCATGAAGCTCTTAGTACCGAGAGCGGCACGGGTGATACCCTGAAGAATCTGAGTAGATGTAGCAGACACTGCATCACGCACCTGAACAAGTTTCTTATCACGGCGCTTCAATGCAGAGTTCTCATCACGCAACTTACGGGCTGTAATAATCTGACCTGGCTTGAGATTCTCGCTATCACCGGCATCGGTAACAACTTTCTTACCCCAGATACGATCATTCTCTTCAGCAAAGTCGAGTTTATCTACCAACTCCTGCTCAAGGAATGTAGTATCACCTGGATCGTCGATACGAACCTTACGCATCATCTGGCGCACAACAACCTCGAAGTGCTTATCGTTGATAGCCACACCCTGAAGACGATATACGTCCTGGATTTGGTTTACAATATACTCCTGAACGGCAGTAGGACCCATAATAGCAAGGATATCGCCTGGAGTTACACTACCATCCGACAATGGAGTACCTGCGCGTACGGCATCATGCTCCTGTACCAGGATCTGCTTAGAAAGAGATACGAGATACTTCTTCTGGTCGCCAGTCTTGGAAGTTACGATAATCTCACGGTTACCACGTTTTACCTTACCCATAGTTACCTCACCATCGATTTCTGAAACGACAGCAGGGTTGGATGGATTACGTGCCTCAAGCAACTCGGTTACACGTGGAAGACCACCGGTAATATCGCCGGCACCACCTACGGCACGTGGAATCTTAACCAAAACCTCACCTGTCTTGATAGTCTGACCATCCTCAACAGCCAAGTGACCACCTACAGGGAAGTTGTAAGTACCGAGAACCTCACCATTAGCACCGATTACATCACAAGATGGGACCATTGCCTTATTCTTTGAGTCGGTGATAATCTTCTCTTCAAGACCAGTAGTTTCATCGACCTCTGCACGATAAGTAGCATCTTTCTGTACATCATTGAATTTCAATGTACCAGCATACTGGCTCACGATTACAGCGTTGAATGGATCCCACTTAGCAATGACAGTACCCTTTTCTACGATCTCACCTTCTTTATGATAGAGAGAAGAACCATAAGGTACATTCAATGTAGAAAGGATGATATTTGTATTAGGATCTACGAAACGGATTTCTGCAAGGTGGCTTACAACCTTCTCACAATTAATATCGTTTCCTTCCTCATCTTCCTCTACGAATGGAACAGTACTCAACTCGTCGAATTCAATACGTGCCTTGTTCTTTGCCTCAATCTTAGCATTAGCAGCAGCGTTGGAAGCAATACCACCGGCGTGGAATGTACGGAGAGTCAACTGAGTACCTGGCTCACCGATAGCCTGTGCAGCGATGACACCCACAGCCTCACCCAACTGTACCATACGGGCAGTAGCCAAGTTGCGGCCGTAGCACTTCATGCAGACACCCTTCTTGCTTTCGCAAGTGAGCACAGAGCGGATTTCCACACTCTCGATAGGAGAGTTCTCGATAGCCTTAGCCTTAGCTTCGGTAATCTGGTCACCAGCAGCAACGATCAATTCGCCAGTTGTAGGGTGAATTACATCATGTACAGATACACGACCCAAGATACGCTCATAGAGAGAAGAGATAACCTCATCGCCATTCTTCAAAGCTGTGCAAACCAAACCGCGCAATGTACCACAATCCTCCTCAGTAATGATCACATCATGAGAAACGTCTACAAGACGACGGGTGAGGTAACCAGCATCGGCAGTCTTCATAGCGGTATCAGCAAGACCTTTACGGGCACCGTGAGAAGCGATAAAGTACTCCAACACAGACATACCCTCCTTAAAGTTAGAAAGGATAGGGTTCTCAATGATCTGCGCACCTTCTGCACCAGCCTTCTGAGGCTTAGCCATCAAACCACGCATACCAGACAACTGCTTAATCTGATCCTTAGAACCACGGGCTCCGGAATCAAGCATCATATACACAGCGTTGAATCCCTGGTCAGCCTCGGTCATTTCCTTCATCAGGATATTACCCAAGTCGGTGTTAACGTGAGTCCAAGTATCAATTACCTGATTGTAACGCTCCTTGTTGGTAATGAAACCCATATTATAGTTGTTGGTGATTTCCTCAATCTCCTTCTGACCTCTTGATACGATTTCCTCCTTCTCTGGTGGGATAATGATATCACCAAGGTTAAATGAAAGACCTGCAACGTAAGCCATGCGATAACCCAGGTTCTTAATACCATCAAGGAATTCACAAGCCTGTGCCATACCCACACTCTTGATTACGTCAGAAATCAGGCCACGCAATGTCTTCTTTGAGATGACATCATTGAAGAAACCTACTTCCTCTGGAATAATCTGGTTGACGATCACACGACCTACAGATGTTTCCACCATTCGCTTCTGTGGTTTGCCATCTACAACATCGTTAACAATCACCTTAATCAGAGAGTGAAGATCGCAACGACCTTCATTGCGGGCTATCAGAGCCTCCTCCGGACCGTAGAATGTCAATCCTTCACCCTTAGCACCTGGACGGATCTTAGTAATATAGTAAAGACCAAGCACCATATCCTGAGAAGGAACGGTGATAGGCGCACCATTAGCAGGGTTCAGAATGTTGTGGCTCTGGAGCATCAGAATCTGTGTCTCCAAGATAGCCTCATTGCTCAATGGAAGGTGAACAGCCATCTGGTCACCATCGAAGTCGGCGTTGAACGCTGTACATGCCAATGGGTGCAACTGGATAGCCTTACCCTCAATCATCTTAGGCTGGAAAGCCTGGATACCAAGACGGTGAAGTGTAGGAGCACGGTTCAGCATAACCGGGTGACCCTTCATCACGTTCTCCAGGATATCCCAGATAACAGGTTCACGACGGTCAACAATCTTCTTAGCACTCTTAACAGTCTTTACAATACCACGCTCTATCAACTTACGGATAATAAATGGTTTGTAAAGCTCAGCAGCCATCAACTTAGGAAGACCGCACTCACCCATCTTCAACTCAGGACCTACGACGATAACTGAACGTGCAGAATAGTCAACACGCTTACCGAGGAGGTTCTGACGGAAACGACCCTGCTTACCCTTCAAAGAGTCAGAGAGTGATTTCAATGGACGGTTACTCTCGCTCTTCACAGCAGAGCTCTTGCGTGAGTTGTCAAACAAACTATCCACAGCCTCCTGCAACATACGCTTCTCATTACGGAGAATTACCTCAGGAGCCTTGATTTCTACGAGTCGCTTCAAACGGTTGTTACGGATGATAACACGACGATAGAGGTCATTCAAGTCAGAAGTAGCGAAACGACCACCATCAAGCGGAACCAAAGGGCGGAGCTCAGGAGGAGTTACAGGAATCACCTTCATGATCATCCACTCTGGCTTGTTGATGCCCTTGCTTGCACGGAAGCCCTCTACTACCTGAAGGCGCTTCAAAGCCTCAGTCTTACGTTGCTGGCTTGAATCGTTGTTGGCATGATCGCGAAGCTCGTATGACAAACTATCAAGGTCGATGTTCTGAAGCAGTTCATAGATTGCCTCAGCACCCATCTTGGCAACAAACTTGTTAGGATCGTCATCTGAAAGATACTCATTTTCAGGATCCAGATGATTGTCAAGGATATCAATATACTCTTCCTCTGTGAGGAGGTCGAGTTTATGAGAACCGTTGATTTCGAGACCGTCAGCATCAGTTTTTCCTTCCAGTGCACCTGGACGGATCACTACATACTTCTCATAGTAGATGACAGCATCCAGTTTCTTGGTAGGCATACCCAGGAGGTAACCTATCTTATTAGGAAGGGAACGGAAATACCAAATGTGAGCAACAGGTACGACGAGTTCGATGTGGCCAGCACGCTCACGGCGCACCTTCTTCTCAGTCACCTCAACACCGCATCGGTCGCAGACGATTCCCTTGTAACGGATACGCTTGTACTTGCCGCAGGCGCACTCATAGTCCTTGGTAGGACCAAAGATGCGCTCGCAGAACAAGCCGTCACGTTCCGGCTTATATGTACGATAATTAATGGTTTCAGGCTTAGTCACCTCACCATACGAATTTTCCAAGATCTCCTCTGGAGAAGCGAGACCGATGGTAATCTTCGTAAAATTATTCTTTACCTTTGTATCTTTTTTGAAAGCCATGTTTCTATATCTAAATTAGGGGTTCTCAAAATTAATCAAGTTTGATGCTCAATCCAAGACCACGAAGCTCATGGAGCAATACGTTGAGAGACTCAGGGATGCCAGGTGTTGGCATTGGGTCGCCCTTCACGATTGCCTCGTATGCCTTGCTACGTCCTACAACGTCATCCGACTTGATAGTCAGAATCTCTTGCAATACGTGGCTTGCACCGAATGCCTCGATGGCCCAAACCTCCATCTCTCCGAAACGCTGACCACCAAACTGTGCTTTACCACCAAGTGGCTGCTGAGTAATCAGAGAGTAAGGACCGATAGAACGAGCGTGCATCTTGTCTTCTACCATGTGACCCAACTTCAAGAAGTAAGTCATACCTACGGTAGCTGGCTGATCGAACTTCTCACCTGTCTCACCATCATAGAGGTAAGTAGAGCAGAAACGAGGCAGACCTGCCTTGTCTGTCCATACAGAGAGATCCTCAAGATGAGCACCGTCGAAGATAGGAGTAGCAAACTTCACGCCCAGTTTCTTACCAGCTGCACCCAGAATACACTCGAAAATCTGACCCAGGTTCATACGAGAAGGCACACCCAATGGGTTCAATACCATATCTACAGGACGACCATCCTCCATGAATGGCATATCCTCAAGACGTACCACCTTAGAAACGATACCCTTATTACCATGACGACCGGCAAGTTTATCACCTACCTGAATCTTACGCTTCTTGGCGATATAAACCTTAGCCATCTGAAGAATACCTGATGGAAGTTCATCACCGATAGTAATAGCAAACTTGCGACGCTTCAACTCAGCATCCAGCTGCTTGTACTTGCGGATGAAGTTCATAATCAGCTTTTGGATCAAGCTGTTGGCATGCTCATCGTCAGTCCAGTTGTTAGACTGTACACCGTCATATTCGAGGTTCTTCAGAGCAGTTGTAGTAAACTTAGAACCCTTAGTGATAATCTCAGCACCAGAATAGTCTTTCACGCCCTGAGAAACCTTGCCCTCAGTCAATGTGAGCAACTTATCTACAAGGATATCCTTCAAGTCCTCACCCTTTGCCTCATACTCCTCGTCAATCTTTGCGAGGATAATCTTATCCTGCTTCTTAGATTCGCGAGTCTTGATAGCACGAGAGAACATCTTCTTGTCGATGACAATACCGCTCAGAGATGGGTTAGCCTTCAATGAAGAATCCTTCACATCACCAGCCTTATCACCGAAGATAGCACGGAGCAATTTCTCTTCAGGAGAAGGATCACTCTCGCCCTTAGGTGAAATCTTACCAATCATGATGTCACCAGGCACGATACGTGCACCAACACGTACTACACCATTGTCATCCAAATCCTTGGTAGCTTCCTCACTTACGTTTGGAATATCGCTGGTAAATTCCTCAACACCGCGCTTAGTTTCACGCACGTCGAGAGAATACTCATCTACGTGAACAGATGTCAATACATCATCACGTACCATACGCTCTGAGATAACAACAGCATCCTCGTAGTTGTAACCCTTCCAAGGGATGTAAGCCACGAGCAAGTTGCGACCCAATGCCAACTCACCATTCTCAGTAGCATAACCCTCTGTCAGGATATCACCCTTCTTCACGCGCTGACCCTTGTTACAGATAGGGCGCAAGTCGATGGTCATATTCTGGTTGGTACGACGGAACTTAGGAATACGATACTCCTTGAGTGCAGGCTCGAAGCTTACAAACTCCTCGTCCTCTGTACGATCGTAAAGGATGCGGATAGTAGTAGCATCTACGTATTCGATAACACCCTCGCCCTCAGCAGTAATCATCGTACGTGAATCCTCACATACCTGCTTCTCAAGACCAGTACCTACGATAGGAGCATCATTGTGAAGCAATGGAACTGCCTGGCGCATCATATTACATCCCATCAAAGCACGGTGACCATCATCATGCTCCAAGAAAGGAATCAAACCTGCAGATACAGAAGCAATCTGCTGTGGAGATACGTCCACGTAATCTACATTATCTGGAGTTACAACAGGATAATCGGCATCCTGACGGCACTTTACAACGTCTCGGATGAAAGCACCATCCTCTGTCAGAGGTGCATTACCCTGTCCGATAATCTTTTCTTCTTCGTCCTCAGCTGTCAGGTAAACCACATCCTCGTTTGCCATATCCACCTTGCTGTCTCTAACCTTACGGTAAGGAGTCACGATGAAGCCGAGGTCATTGATCTTGGCATACATACAAAGTGAAGAAATCAAACCGATGTTTGGACCTTCAGGACTCTCAATAGGACAAAGACGACCATAGTGAGTATAGTGTACGTCACGAACCTCGAAACCGGCACGCTCACGAGACAAACCTCCAGGACCTAAGGCTGAAAGACGACGCTTGTGAGTAACCTCTGCCAATGGGTTGGTCTGGTCCATGAACTGTGACAATGGGTTGGTACCAAAGAAAGAATTGATCACGCTGGAGATAGTCTTTGCGTTGATCAGGTCAGTTGGAGTAAACACCTCGTTGTCACGTACATTCATACGCTCACGGATAGTGCGGCTCATACGAGCCAAACCTATAGAGAACTGATTAGCCAACTGCTCACCTACTGTACGTACACGGCGGTTAGACAAGTGGTCGATGTCATCGACTGTAGCACTTGAATTGATCAGCTGAATCAGATATTTGATAATTTCGATGATATCATCTTTAGTCAAGACACGAACATCCATATCAGTATCGAGTCCCAACTTCTTGTTGATACGGTAACGACCAACCTCTCCCAAGTCATAACGCTTGTCAGAGAAGAAGAGGTTCTGGAACACCTCGCGTGCACTTGCATCATCAGCAGGATCTGCATTACGCAGCTGGCGGTAGATGTAGTTCACAGCCTCCTTCTCAGAGTTACTTGGGTCTTTTGCCAAAGTATTGAAGATGATAGTGAACTTGTTGGCAGCTTCCTCATCCTTGTGGAGAAGCACAGTAGAAGCACCACTTTCGAGGATTTCTTCTACATTTTCCTCAGTAAGTTCAGTCTCACGCTCCATGATTACCTCGTTACGCTCGATAGATACAACTTCACCAGTATCCTCATCTACGAAGTCCTCATTCCAGCTCTTCAAGACACGAGCAGCAAGCCTCTTGCCGATAGCAGCCTTCATGTTCTTCTTGTTCACCTTCACTTCCTCAGCGAGGTCGAAAATCTGAAGTATATCCTTATCCTGCTCATAACCGATGGCACGGAGCAAAGTAGTTACAGGCAACTTCTTCTTACGGTCGATATAGGCATACATGACGTTGTTGATGTCAGTAGCAAATTCAATCCAGCTACCCTTGAATGGGATGATACGTGCAGAATAGAGCACAGTACCATTGGCGTGAACGCCCTGACCGAAGAAAACGCCAGGAGAGCGGTGCAACTGAGAAACGACAACACGCTCAGCACCATTGATCACGAAAGTACCATTATCTGTCATGTAAGGTATAGTACCCAAGAATACATCCTGAATAAAAGTACCGAAATCCTCATGGTCAGGATCCGTACAATACAGCTTCATCTTAGCCTTCAAAGGTACGCTATATGTAAGACCTCTCTCCAGGCACTCATCGATAGAATAGCGAGGAGGGTCTATATAGTAATCCAAGAACTCAAGAACGAAATTATTACGAGTATCGGTGATAGGGAAGTTCTCAGAGAACACCTTATACAAACCGTCATTCTTGCGTTCCTCAGGCGGAGTATCCAACTGTAAGAAGTCCTTGAAAGACTTTAACTGCACATCGAGGAAATCCGGATATGGATACGGATTATGCACGCTGGCAAAATTTACTCTGTTATCAACAATTTTTGTAGCCATTAGAAGTTATTAAATGGGGTTTTATTAACATGATAATAAAAGACACAAAAAGGTTAGGACTCGCCTACTAGGAGAATCCTAACCATTATGTAAGAGATGTAATTAATCTAATTACTTGAGCTCTACCTTAGCACCAGCCTCTTCGATAGCCTTCTTAAGGTTCTCAGCCTCGTCCTTAGCTACACCTTCCTTGATTGTAGAAGGAGCACCGTCTACGAGATCCTTAGCCTCTTTCAAACCGAGACCACAAGCCTCCTTAACAGCCTTTACAACCTGGAGCTTAGCGCCACCAACCTCAGCGAGGACTACGTCGAATGTAGACTTCTCCTCAGCTGCAGCTGCACCACCAGCAGCAGGACCAGCAGCTACAGCTACAGCTGCAGCAGCAGGCTCAATACCATACTCGTCCTTGAGGACTGTTGCCAACTCATTAACTTCCTTAACAGTAAGATTTACTAACTCTTCTGCAATAGCTTTAATATCTGCCATTTTTATTCTAAATTTTAATTTTATTTATACTATGAAATGATATAACATTGTGATTGATTACTCAGGACGCTCGCCCAATGTCTTAAGCACACCGTGAATAGTGTTGCCTCCTGATTGAAGAGCAGAAATAACGTTCTTTGCTGGAGACTGGAGCAAAGCAACAATCTCTGCAATAACCTCGTTCTTGCTCTTGATTGCTGAAAGTTCAGCGAGTTTGTCAGCACCTACATAGACGCCTTCCTCAGCATAAGCAGCCTTGAGAGCTGGAATGCCATCCTTCTCGTATTCCTTCAACAACTTAGCTGGTACGTTAGCCACGTTAGTGAACATAACTGCTGTAGTACCCTTCAAGCTTCCGTAAAGTTCAGAAAAATCGATGTCTGAAGCCTCGAATGCCTTGTGAAGCAAGGTGTTCTTAACAACAACCATCTTGATCTCATTCTGGAAGCACTTGCGACGAAGTGCACTTGTCTTCTCAGCGTTCAATCCTGTAAGGTCTACAAGATAGAAGTGAGGAAACTCCTGAAGCTTCTGTCCAAGTTCGGTGATAATAGTATCTTTAACTTCTTTCTTCATTTTACAAAACTTTTAGAGTTATTCAACTGATTTAGGATCAATCTTGATACCCTTACTCATAGTGCTAGAAATAAAGATACTCTTGATATATGTACCTTTAGCAGCAGCAGGCTTCAACTTGATAACTGTGTTGATGAACTCCTTAGCATTTCCGTAGATCTGCTCAGGTGTCATGCTAACCTTACCGATTGATGTGTGGATAATACCAGCCTTATCAACCTTAAAGTCAATCTTACCTTGCTTAACTTCCTTAACTGCCTTAGCAACATCCATAGTTACAGTGCCACTCTTAGGGTTAGGCATCAAACCACGAGGACCGAGAACACGACCCAAAGGACCGATTTTACCCATGCAAGAAGGCATAGTGATGATAACATCAATATCTGTCCAACCACCCTTAATCTTCTCAACATATTCGTCGAGACCTACGTAGTCAGCACCTGCTTCCTTAGCAGCAGCTTCCTGATCAGGAGTACAGAGAGCGAGCACACGTGTCACTTTACCAGTACCGTTTGGCAGTGAAACAACACCGCGAACCATCTGGTTAGCCTTACGTGGGTCAACACCTAAGCGTACATCGATATCGAGAGATGCATCAAACTTGGTTGTGGTAATTTCCTTAACCAACTCTGCAGCCTCTTTCAAAGTGTATGCCTTCCCTGCTTCAACCTTATCAGCTACTGATTTTTGATTTTTTGTCAGTTTACTCATTTTTCTAATTGAAGTTTTAAATTATTTACCAGGGAAGTCCCCTTTTACAGTAATACCCATACTTCTAGCAGTACCAGCGATGAGCTTCATAGCTGATTCTACAGTAAAGCAATTCAAGTCCTTCATCTTATCCTCAGCGATAGTCTTTACCTGATCCCAAGTAATAGTAGCTACCTTCTGACGGTTTGGTTGAGCAGAACCTGATTTAACTTTAGCAGCTTCTTTCAACTGTACTGCAGCAGGAGGAGTTTTGATTACGAAATCGAATGACTTGTCAGTGTAGTATGTGATAACGACTGGCAACACTTTACCTGCTTTATCCTGGGTGCGGGCGTTGAACTCCTTGCAGAATCCCATAATGTTAATACCTTTAGAACCCAGTGCAGGTCCTACTGGAGGTGAAGGATTTGCAGCGCCACCTTTAATCTGTAATTTGATTAATCCAGCAACTTCTTTAGCCATTTCTTTGTTAATATTTAAAATTGAAACTTATAAAGGAGAATGTGTCCGTAACGGCACATTATTCCTTTTCTACTTGCGTATAATTTAACTCTAACGGAGTTTTGCGTCCGAAGATCTTAACCATTACCTTCAGCTTATGTTTCTCGGCGTTTACCTCTTCGATAACACCACTGAAACCACTGAATGGACCATCTGTTACCTTCACAGTCTCATCAACTGCGTATGGTACATCGAGATTTTCTTCAAACTCTGTCTCCTCTGCTGTACCCAACATACGGTTGATATCAGACTGAGGAACAGGTGTTGGCTCATCCAAACCTCCAAGGAAACCTAAAACATTAGGCATGAAACGCAGTGTGTGCGCAACATCACCCTTCAGTTTAGCTTCAACAAAAACGTAACCTGGAAGAGAAACCTTCTCTTTAACTACACGTTTACCATTGCGCACAGTTGCATGTTTTTCCACAGGAATCAAAATCTGTGAAACATGAGCTGCGAGCAAATCGTTGTGCTTCATTTCAGCCTCGATGTATTCTTTCACCTTAGCTTCCTTACCGCTTACGGCTTTCAGCACATACCATTTATTACCTATTGCTGCCATTTCCTATAAAAATTAACCTGGATAAACAACGCCCATGAGAGCTCTGAAAATAGAGTCCATTGCGAACACCACTAATGCAATGACAAGGGAAGCAGATAATACAACCATTGCACTGTGAGTAAGTTCGGCACGAGTTGGCCAAGTAGTCTTATGCGCAAGTTCATCGTAACATGCCTTGCAATAATTTACT
>ERZ1026876.1358-NODE-1358-length-12249-cov-6.595457_pt1 | contig 12249 bp, 11 predicted proteins | sample MGYA00380168_ERZ1026876 | MGnify/ENA primary metagenome ERZ1026876 (study PRJEB33269, sample SAMEA4719804) | human gut metagenome | biome: human-associated habitat; feature: organic feature; material: feces | place: Cameroon | collected 2013-10 ... | reverse complement strand
GCGGATTGACCGAAGGGGCGATTTGGCGCTGAAATTTGCTACATGGACATATTTTTACGATCGATTACATAAAGGAGCTTCTCTATGAGTAAGCAAAAGAAATCAGGAAACACAGTACAGAATACACAGGCAGGCACCGAAAGCACCTACATCAACCAGCGCTTCGGTCGCATCACCAGCACCCTGATGACCATCTACGTGCTTTTCTATCTCTGCGTCTTCCCACTCGCAACCCATGACAAATATTTCGATATCCTGAAGTTCCGTTTCCAGCTCTACTGGATTCCAACCCTCATCTACGGCATCCTCTTTCTGGTGCTGGGCATTTTCTATCTTCTTTCTGATAAACGTAGTAATGGAGGTGCTCTCACAGAGAGGTTGAAAGAAAATCTGAAGTGGAGCGTCCTCAAGACGAAGCTCACGAAGACGGACATTTGCTTCATCGCGCTGATCTTCATCATGACCCTGTCTGTGATCTTCGCAGACTACCAGTACGAAGCCCTCTGGGGCGGCCGTGGCCGCTTCAACGGCCTCGTCCTCTGGCTGATGTTCTTCGTCGCGTACTGGCTCGTGACCAGATTCTACCATTTTAAGAAGTGGCACCTCTACGCCTACCTCATCGCCGCGTGCCTCCCGGAAATCTGGGGAATCACCGACTTCTTCCTGCTGGATCTGTTTCATTTCCATGAGGGTGCGGCTGCAAACTATATTTATACCTTCGTATCCAGTGTGGGAAATATTAATACTTATACAAATATGGTGGCACTGCATCTTGGTGCATCCGCAGCGATGTTTGTTCTTGCAAAAGGTAAATGGGAGATGATTCTATCAGGAAATGCACTGGCCATTGCTTCTTTTGCGATCATTATGGGTATCAGTGATAATGGCATATTGGCAACTGGCGCAGTGTTTGCATTTTTGCCATTTGTAGCATGGAACTCCAGACGGGATATCGTGCGTTATTTTATAGTGCTGAGCATGTTTGTGACAAGCATTATCGTTACGGCACAGCTCACGATTGGACGGGCTACGATGGCCGATTGCGATGGCGGCAGCGTATTCGTTACGATCGGAAAGACGACAGCAGGCATTGCACTTATGATTGCAGTCTGGGTTTTTACGATTATTTTGATGCTTGCATTTAGAAAGGTTGCAGATCAGGAAGAGAAGAGTGCACGATGTGCAAAACGTGCCTGGACGATACTTGTGGTGCTGAGCATGGTAGCAGTGCTGGCAGTTTACATCGATGCAAATAGTGGTAATCATTCAGAGATATGGGCACCCTACCAGAATATACTGATTTTCAGTGATACCTGGGGGACCGGGCGTGGCATCAACTGGCGCTTCGCCTGGGAATACTTCACAAAGGATGCAGGACTCTTGAAGAAACTCTTTGGATATGGTCCGGATACGTATTACATCATCACCATGGATCGTTTTAAACACGCCATGCGAGACGCAGGATATGGTATGTTTGATTCGGCGCATAATGAATATATAGAATATCTGACAACCATCGGGATTCTGGGCACGCTTGCATATCTTGGCGTGCTGATAACGGGGGTTCGACAGATGCTTAAGAAATCGAAGGACAGGTTTGCGATTGCCTGCGGCTTTGCGGTCCTTGCTTATGGGGTTCAGGCGGTCGTGAATATCGCCATCCCGATTACGACGCCGATTTATATGATGCTTCTCTACGTGGGAATCAGCATCGCAAAGGAATCGGCAGATGGAAAAACAGAAATAGAAAAATGAAAATAGAAAACAGAAATAGTAAAAACGGAAAAGAAAAGCTATGAAATTTAACTTGAATTCTCTGAAGACCTTAAATAAGAAAAACGGCAGCATTTCTCGAGTGATGGTTGTCTGCTTGCTACTCATGATATGTACGATGAACAGTCTGATCTCTGTACAGGCAGCTCCGATCATCGACACGACGACATCCCAGAGATCGCTTATCCCAGATGCGTATAACACGCAAACATCATCACTACAGAACACAGCCAGTGTACAGATGGTATCAACGCCGGGAAGTACCAGTGCCATGATGGTGTCGAGACCTGGTGCTGTAAATGACCAGACCACCTTAACTCCGAACGGTACAGGTACACAGATGACCCAGACAGCAGCCGCATCGACTGTATCGCCTATGGTTTCATCCAGAACAGATGGTGTCGGTGAATTATGGATGCTGGGAAGTGCGACTGGTGCACAGAACCTGAGTATCGTCATCAAGAGTTCACATGGAAAACTGATCGTCGTCGATGGCGGATGGGAAGCGGACGCAGACAAACTGTCATCTCTCATTCTGCAGCAGGGCGGAAAGGTTGACGCCTGGCTTATCACACATCCGCACGAGGATCATGTCGGCGCACTCTGCGCGATTCTGAATGATACCGCCAGGAAAATCAAAATCGATAAGATCTACTGCTCACTGGCGACGCCGGACTGGTATCGTCAGGTTTCTCCGACTAGTGCCGGCATCGCAGATCAGCTTCTGGATGCATTTACGAAGCTACCGGTTGGTACGGTGACAAATAATATCGGACGAGGAACAGAGATCAATATCGATGATGTCAACATCCGCGTACTGAATAACCGTGGCGTGTATACCTATAACGGTGTCAACAACAGTAGTATGGTCTACAAGATCCGCGTAAGCGGACAGTCCATCCTTATTCTAGGAGATTTGGCATATGACGGCGGGAAGGACCTGATTAAAACCTGCACGGCAGCTGAACTAAAATCGGATATCGTACAGATGGCACACCACGGACAGCAGGGTGTAGACCAGGATGCGTATACTCTGATCGCACCGACCACATGTCTCTGGCCGTCGCCGGCATGGCTCTGGAATAACGATAACGGCGGTGGAGTCGGCAGCGGTCCATGGGGCACCTTGACGACCAGAGCCTGGATGGACGCTCTTGGCGTGAAGGATAACCGTTCCCTTAAGGATGGAGATGTACACATGTACCTCGGCATGCCTTCGCCGAATATGTAATGTGAGTTATGAAGAAAAAGTGCTTGCAATCCTGTAAAAAGCATGTATAATCGCAGACATAGGTTAATTATTAAGATTTGATTAAGAAGTACGAAAGATAGTCTTTAAGAAATTCGTAAGAATTAGTAATGACTCTGTTATATACTTTCTGATCGAATCGCAGTAAGATAACCTCGTACATGATGAGAGAGTACGAAGCAAGTACTTCCTCCGCGGAACCAAGTAAGAAAAGGACTTGCAAGGTCACACGCTTAGAGGTATAATCTCACCGTAACTGAGCCTATAGGCTCGAAAAGAAAAAAAGGAGAGTGCATTTATTATGAAGAAGCAGACAAAGGTAATGGCAACACTTTCTACTGCAGCACTTCTTGCTCTTGGTTTTTCAGCCGTTTCCATGGCAGCAGGTTGGGATAACTCAACAGGCGCTTGGAGATATCTGAACAACGATGGCACAGAGGTTGTTGACGAGTGGAAGTCCGCAAACGGAAATTGGTTCTATCTTGACAGCGACGGAGTTATGGCTACCGATAAGCTGATCGAGGATGAGTCCAGCACAAAGGGAACTAAGTATTACTACGTTGACCAGTACGGCGCTATGGTAAAGAATACCTGGAAGGCTGTAGCTATGGACGACGATGATAACACTGATCTTGACGCTGAGTACTGGTGGTACTACTTCGGCAACGATGGTAAGGCTTACACCATCGATGACGATAAGGCTATCACAAAGTCCAAGGTTAAGACCATCAATGGCCTTAAGTATGCTTTCGATGCTGAGGGTCATATGCTTTATGGCTGGACTCTTGCAGAGGCTGGCAATCATTCTCAGAATGATGATAACAAGCAGCTTTGGCAGGATGCTAAGTACTATTTCAACGGCTGGAACGATGGTCATGCTCAGACTGGTTGGGCTCAGATCAACGTTGAGAAGGAAGACGGTGATACAGAGGATTACTGGTTCTACTTCAACGGCGACGGCGAGAAGCAGGCTAACAAGCGCAAGAAGATTAACGGTGTTTACTATGTATTTGGTGAGCACGGTAATATGATCGATGAGTGGACTATCGAGGAGACCAAGGGTACTTGGAGCGATAGCTTTGCTACTACTTCCAAGGCTGCATCCATTTCTTATGTAAATGGTGATGGCGCTCAGAGAAAGAACACTTGGATTTGGGCTATCCCGGCTGAGAAGTGGATTCCAGATGATTATGATAACGATGAGTATAGCTGGTTCTACGCTGGTAGAGATGGCAAGCTGACTTCTAAGACTGTTAAGAAGATTAACGGTAAGAAGTATGCTTTCGATGATGCTGGTCGTATGCTGACAGGATTCGTAGCTGTAAATGGTGATTCTGTAAATGTTAACGTAGATGATAATAACAACAATCACTATGGTCACGATAAGTTCACTCGTGAGGAGTGGATTAATAAGAATCTTCAGGGCTTCAAGTACTTCTCTGCTGATGAAGAGAAGGACGGCGCAATGAAGACTGGTTACCAGAACATTGAGCTCGCTGATGATACTTACCAGTTCTATTTCCAGAAGAATGGTGAGGCTAAGACTCAGTACGATAACAAGATTAAGAAGTACACCATTGCTGGTCTCGTTCTCAAGCCAACTAATGATGACGATAACAATTATGCTGCTGTAACTGTTGTTGGTGACAATGAGCCGACTGCAATTGCAACTGACTATGATGATATGACCGATCATGAAACCTATACGGGCGACAAGGTTCTTATCAATAAGCAGGGTTCTGTAATTAAGAACAAGACTGTTAAGGATGAGAATGATCAGTACTTCTTAACAAATGGTGATGGTGTAATCATCAATTCCGCTAAGGACAAGGATGTTTACGATCAGCTGAAGAAGGACAACAAGTGGAATAAGAAGTAATTATAGCTTTTGCTTATAAAACTGAGTTCCAGAAAGAAACCAGGGAGTAGTCCCTGGTTTCTTTTTTGGAATTATCAAACTTTTTGAGGCCATCTGAATTTGAAGTATTCGTGAACTTTTTCAGAAGTTACTTTGCTTTGTGGATGAATGATGATAAGATAGGCAACGTTATAGTGGCGGAAAAGAAATAGATGGATTGTAACTTTGGTTTGAAGCGAATCCATATATTCTATCGATGAATACTTTGAATCAGGAGATGTGAATAATATGAGAGATTTTAGAAGATGGATGATGGTGGGGGTCGCTGCTCTTGCTGCGATTTCTGTATCTGCATGTAAACCGACATACGAAGCACCAGTAGATGATCCGATTATGACAACTGCTCCAGCGGATGCACCGTATGAGATGGATTTTGATCAGCTGAATGATGATGTCATCGATTCGTTTTCGAAGACGCACGTTGTATTTCCGTTTGTGAAATCGATGGAAATCAGCGGCGATAATGACACGAAGAATATTGAGGTCGATATAGACATTCAGGAAGGTGTGGCTGATTATGCAGTTCAGGTTCTTCTTTCAGATGTGACAAAGAAAATTGACTATAATGCTTATGTCCAGGACTTTCGCATTAAAAAGCCGGATGATACACAGTTTGGTTCTGTGTACGATATTTATAGTTATACTTATAAAGTGTCTTGTGATGGCGCGACACTGTACGATGAAACCATTCAGCCTGGAACGAAGATTCCGTTGGACCCGAGCGTGGATGGAAATAAGATTATGGAGTCTGTAGCGAACGAACAGACTACTGAAGGATTAACAGAGACGAGTGCCATGGCATCGAACTAATTCGAAGGCTATTCATAAAACGAGTCTTGTGGTAAAATCTCTCTTAGTATTTACTAAGAGGGATTTTTATGAATTTAGAAGTATTGATTTCCTGTATGAATCAGCAGGATATGAAAATTGCTGAACAGACTGGAATTCAGACGGACGTGCTGATTATAAATCAGTGTCCAAAGGTCGAACATTCAGATGATGCTTCGTCAGACAAGAACACTTTAGAGGTGCAAAACAGTTCACGTGGAAATATCCGTATGTTAAGGACAAATACGCGAGGATTGTCGAAAAGTCGTAATCTTGCCATCCAGCACGCCGTCGGAGATGTATGTCTTCTCTGTGATGACGATGAACAACTGGATTCCTCCTACGAGAAGATTATTTTGAACGCATATGAAGCACTTCCGGATGCGGATATCATCTGTTTTCGAATCTCGAATCAGCCAAGCCGCTTAACGCAGAAAACTCAGCGCCTTACGAAATGGACCGCGATGCGCATTGCATCCTGGCAGATAACATTTCGCAGAGAATCTATATTGAAAAGTGGAATACGATTTGATGAAGATATGGGCGCCGGAACCGGAAATGGTGGTGGAGAAGAAGTCAAGTTCCTGAGAGACTGTATAAAAGCAGGACTGAAAGCCTACTATGTTCCGAAAAGTATAGGTAAAGTAGCGCAGACGGAGTCGACCTGGTTTAAAGGCTTCGACCGAGACTTCTTTTATAAGCGAGGAATTACAAACCGCTATATGCTGGGGCTGCCACTGTCTGTTCTGTATGCAGCGTATTATACCCTCGTGAAGAAAGGCTTATACAAAGATTATGTGACACCCTGGCAGTCGTTTAAGTATACCCTGAATGGGATTATCGCGAATGACATAAGCAGGAAGAAAAAATGGAGAAATAGTGTTGGAAAATCGTAGTCAGTACAGAAGACTGCTGAGAGCAGTATTTACCCTGGTGCTGTTAATTGCCTATGGGCTCATTTTTTGGGTTACCTGGCATAAGTATTATAGTCCGCGTATGGAACGTATGTTCTGGCGAAAGGGACATCTTCTGATTGCCGGAATATACCTTTTCGCAATCTATCTGGTCGCGCGCATCTATAATGGCTGGAAGACGGGATATATACGCGTATTTAATATTATATTTGCGCAGACGGTAGGGGCGATTATTACGAACATCGGCGCGTATGTAGCCATCATTCTTCTGACGAAGCATCTGGAAAATGCGGTACCCCTCATGGCGATGACCCTCATCCAGGCACTGGCGTCCATTCCGTGGGCATGGGCCTGCAACAAACTGTATTTAACAGCATATCCGCCAAGAAAAGTACTGATGGTATATGGAGATCGCCCGGCCTCCAGTATGATTCATAAAATCGCGAATCGTACAGATCGATTTACGGTAAGCGGAATGGCATCCATCAATGATGGGATTGACAGAGTATTTGAGATGATACCGCAGTACGAAGGCGTTGTCATCTGTGATATCTGTGCGAAAAGTCGAAATGATATCCTGAAATACTGTTATGCCAGAAATATCCGAACCTATATTTCTCCGAAAATTTCGGACATCATTATCCGCTCCTGCGAAAGTCAGCATATGTTTGATACACCGATGCTGATGGCTCGAAACGAAGGAATCACCATCGAGAATAAGTTTATCAAGCGCCTGATGGATATCGTGATTTCAGGCATCCTTCTGATCGTCACATCACCGGTTATGCTGCTGGTGGCGATCGCCATTAAACTCGAAGACCATGGCAGCGTCTTCTATAAGCAGGAACGACTGACGATCAATCGAAAACACTTCTATATCTATAAGTTCCGCAGTATGAAGGAAGATGCGGAGCAGGATGGGAAGGAACGTCTGTCTCAGAAGGATGATGATCGCATTACGAAAGTCGGGCATTTTATTCGTGCAACACGTTTAGATGAGCTTCCACAGTTCATCAATATCCTGATCGGGGATATGTCACTGGTGGGGCCACGCCCAGAGCGTCCCATGATTGCAGCGAAGTATGAAGAAGTGATTCCGGAATTTGCATACCGGCTGAAGGTGAAGGCTGGTCTTACAGGATATGCGCAGGTGTATGGTAAATACAATACGACTGCGTATGATAAGCTGAAGCTGGATCTTATGTATATTCAGAATTACCGTATATCTCTGGATATTGAAATTCTAATGAAAACCATCCAGGTGATTTTCACATCGGATGCAGCGGAAGGCGTAGAAGATGGATTTGAGGATGCCCTGAAGTCGAGTGACTGATCGTGCGGTATCCTCTGTACTTATGAAATCAGACCCTAAGGACGATGACTGCGTTGCGACGCGATACCATGATGATTTTATGTGAGGAGATATGGTTTCTGTAATAATCCCAAGCTACAATTCCGAAAAATACATAGGAGAGACGCTGGCGTCCGTCTGTGCACAGACGTATCCGGATTTTGAGGTGCTGGTGATGAATGACTGCAGCCAGGACCGAACGGCGGAAATCGTGGGAAAGTATGCGCAGAAAGATCCGCGCATCCATTTGATCAATCTTCCGGGAAATAAAGGCGTGTCACATGCACGGAACCGGGGGGTCAGTATGGCTTCCGGAGAATGGATCGCCTTTCTGGACAGCGATGACATGTGGACGAAGGATAAGCTTGAGAAACAGCTTAAACTACAGGAAAAGTTGCGTGCGAAGAAACCGGCTATAGAAGATCCGGAATTCCTGTTTACCGGCTCCTCTTTCATCGATGAGAATGGCGACCCGTTATCATCGGTACTGCATGTACCTGAGTATGTGGATTTTTCGGAGCTGTTGAAGCAGAACATCATTTCATGCTCTTCTGTGTTGATTAAACGCTCGCTGATGCTGAAATATCCGATGCCGTGTTCGGATCAGTTCCATGAAGATTTTGCAACATGGCTTACGATTCTGAAAAATGAAAAGATCGAAGCCTATGGACTGGATGAGCCTTTGCTTGTCTACAGAGTAACCAGAAGCTCTCGGTCAGGCAATAAATGCAAAGCTGCCTGTATGACGTTTCGTGCCTACCGATATGTCGGATTAGGCCTTGCAAAATCGGTACAGAGCTGGCTGGTGTATTCGTTCCGAAGTGTCAGGAAATATGCGAAGATACGATGAAAGAATAAGAATTTAAAATATGGTAAGTGTATGAAGATTTTGTCATTGGTTATTCCAGCATATAACAGCGAAAAGTTTCTGGATAAGTGTATCCAGAGTATGCTTCATCCGGATGTGCTGCAGGATATCGAAATTATCGTAGTAAATGATGGCTCTACGGATCGGACGCCGGAAATTGCGGTATCCTATTGCGAACAGTATCCGGATACCGTTCGCCTCATCAGCCAGGAGAATAAGGGACACGGTGGTGCGCTGAATACCGGTTGCGCAGCGGCATCAGGAAAATATCTGAAAGTAATTGATGCGGATGACTGGGTGGTTAATGCAAATCTTCCTGAGTTTATTCAGAGGTTGTCGGAATGTGAGAGTGATGTTGTGCTTACACCGCATCATACCATCGATATTTCGAACGGCGAAGTATGCGGCTGGAAATGCTATCCACCAGCATATGAAAAGGAGTATACATTTTCTGGAATCATGCAGGACTGGGATGCTTACGAACGCAGTCTGACCTTCCATGGGATCACGTATCGTACGGATTTCTACCACGAAAAAGGGAAGCCACTTCCGGAACATGTTTTCTATGAAGATCACGTGTATGCGACATTTCCGTGCTGCTATGCGGAAAGCATTACACCGATGGATTTATTTATCTATGAATACCGTATCGGTGACTGCAGTCAGAGTGTATCCAGGCAGAATCAGCTGAAGCGGCATGCACATATGGAAACCGTGCTGAGGGTGATGGAACAGAGATATGCAGAGATGCCGGATTCGCCGAATCGGATGTATGTCGGAAAGAAGTTCGAATGTGTTCTGCTCAGCTATTTTGTGACGACACTGCTGGCGGATCCGGATCGGAAAGAAGGTAGAGTACTTGCCAGAAGAGAATTGGAACGATGCAAGGCTTCTGCACCACGGGTAGCTTCTGCACTGGCGAAGAAGTATATGATTTTTCTATTTATGAATCGACTTCATATGACCGACGCTACTTGGGGAAGAATTCTGGAATCCTCTCTGTATAAACATGCCATGAGAAAGAGGTCATTCTCATAGAAACACAAAAAAGTCCAATGCCAACACTACGCATTGGACTTTTTTGTGTTTCTGATGAAGGGTATCGAACCGTAGCGTGAACATCGAGAGACGGGGAAGATGTTTTACAAGATAATTAATATGGATTAAGCGGAATACAATGCGTGTAGATTCTCGAAAATAGAGATATATGTGGTATAATATTACAATCTATGTACTTACTGGAGAGGAGATTTATGGAGAAATTTAAAGCAAGATTACATACCTTTTACGGCTATCGTGACTTGTTTCATGAGCTGGTTTCGAAGGATATAAAATTAAAATACAGACGATCGTTTCTGGGATATCTCTGGAGCATATTGAATCCACTTTTAATCATGTGCATCATGGTGCTGGTGTTTTCACATATGTTCCGTTTTGATATTGAAAACTATCCGGTCTATCTGATCATCGGTCAGACGATGTTTAATTTCTTTTCGGAGGCTACGAATCGTTCGATGTGGGCGATTCTCGGAAATGCACCATTACTTAAAAAGGTGTATGTACCGAAGTATATTTTTACATTATCTACGGTGACAAGTGCCTGCGTGAATATGATTTTTTCGCTGGGCGCGATGGTGATTGTATTTATTATATGTCACGTAAAACCGTCCGCATGGATGCTGATGATTCCAATCATATTGATTCAGGTATATATCTTCAGCCTGGGAATGGGGATGTTTCTGTCGGCAGCTGCCGTTTTCTTCCGGGATATACAGTATATCTGGACGGCCATTATGACCGCGTGGATGTATGTAACCCCGATCTTTTACCCGATTCAGCAGCTGCCGGTAGAACTTCAAAGATGCATTAAGCACCTGAATCCGATGTACAGTTATATTCAGCAGTTCAGAACGATCATCCTTGAGTGTACCTATCCGGATCCGAGACTTGTGCTGTATGGATTTGTGGTAGCTTTTGCTATGGTCGGATTGGGCACATGGTTTTTCTTTAAATCACAGGACAAATTTATCCTGTATATCTGATGAAGGAGAGTGTTCGTGGATACAAATATTGCAGTAAAGGTGGATCATGCGACGGTCCGCTTCAATATGGCCTCAGAGCGGATCGATAATCTGAAAGAGTACTTCGTGAAGTTGGTACAGGGAAAGCTGATGTTTCAGGAGTTTCTTGCGCTGAAGGATGTAAGCTTTGAGGTGAAAAAAGGAGAATCATGGGGACTGATCGGCACCAATGGTTCTGGAAAGTCGACAATGCTGAAACTGATTTCCGGCATACTGAAACCATATAAAGGAACGGTGACCGTGAACGGATCGATTGCGCCTCTGATCGAGTTGGGTGCCGGCTTCGACGGCGAGCTCACGGCTCGCGAAAATATCTTCCTGAATGGTGCGGTCCTCGGATACAGTCATAAATTCATGGAAGAACATTTCGACGAAATCGTCGATTTCGCAGAGCTCCGGGACTTCCTGGATATGCCGATTAAAAACTATTCTTCCGGTATGTCGGCACGACTTGGCTTTGCTGTCGCTACAGTTGTACGACCGGATATCCTGATCTGTGATGAGGTGCTTGCAGTAGGCGACTATGCCTTTCAGCAGAAGTGCGAAAAACGTATGACGGATATGCGAGAAGCTGGAACGACACTTCTGTATGTATCACATAATATGGCATCTGTAAAAAATGTATGTGATAAAGCCTTATGGCTTAACAAGGGTGTTGTAAAGGATATAGGGCCAGTAGATGAAATAGCCGAAAAATATATGAAGTTTGAGAAAGAGTGACCGTAATAATAAAGGAGAAATATAATGAATATTAAGATTTTTATATCATGCCATAAAAAGTGTGCCCTTCTTCGTAATAAGTACGTTTATCCTGTACAAGTTGGCGCAGCGTTAGCTCAAGAGCGCTTTGAGGATATGTATCATGATGATGAAGGGGTGAACATTTCTGATTTAAATCCGATGTATTGTGAATTAACAGCCCAGTATTGGGCGTGGAAGAATATCGAGGCTGATTATTATGGATTTATGCACTATAGAAGATATTTTTCACTAAATTCAGAACTTTTTCCGGAGGATCAATATGGAAATGTTGTAGAGAACTGTATTTCAGAATCGACGATTCAAAAATTGCATTTGACGGAAAAAGATATCGAGAATATTGTGCCTCAATATGATGTGATTACATTGATTCCAAATGAAATGTCAAAACTAGGTGGTGAAACGGTTTACGAGCATGCACAAAAGGCCTCGCCTTTTCATAGAATGGAAGATTTAGAGGCTGTCTCTTATACACATCTGACGCTGCCGACGATCTACTCTGTGTAGA
>ERZ1026876.1357-NODE-1357-length-12254-cov-5.526683_pt1 | contig 12254 bp, 9 predicted proteins | sample MGYA00380168_ERZ1026876 | MGnify/ENA primary metagenome ERZ1026876 (study PRJEB33269, sample SAMEA4719804) | human gut metagenome | biome: human-associated habitat; feature: organic feature; material: feces | place: Cameroon | collected 2013-10 ... | reverse complement strand
CTGGTGATCGAGGCGCTGCGGCAGGTGGACGTGCCGCACTACCGCGGGCTGATCGTGCGGAAGACCTACCCGCAGCTTTCCGAGCTGATCGACAAGACGATGCAGTATTACAGGCCGGTTTTTCCGAAGGCGCGGTACAACGCTTCCAGCCATGTGTGGACCTTCCCCAGCGGGGCGAAGATCTATTTTGGGTCCATGTTCCGCACGCAGGACAAGTACAACTACCAAGGCAAGGCCTTTGATTTTATCGGGGTGGACGAGCTGACGCACTTCACATGGGAGGAGTACAGCTACCTGATGAGCCGCAACCGACCCACAGGGCCGGGCACGGTGGTGTACATGCGGGCAACGGCAAACCCCGGCGGAATCGGGCACGGCTGGGTGAAGGCGCGGTTCATCACGCCTGCCCCGCCCGGCACCCGGATGGTGCAGCTGGTGGACGTGAAGAAGCCGGACGGCAGCGTTGCAAAGCTGCGGCGCACGCGGGTGTTTATCCCGTCTACGGTGTTCGACAACAAAAAGCTGCTGGAGAACGACCCGGGGTATCTGGGCACGCTGGCGAGTTTGCCAGAGGCGGAAAAGCAGGCGCTTTTGTACGGGGACTGGGACAGCTTTAACGGACAGGTATTTACCGAGTGGCGCAACGACCCGGCGCACTACGAGGATCAGCGGTGGACCCATGTGATAAAGCCCTTCCGCATTCCGGCGCACTGGCACATCTGGCGCGGGTATGACTTTGGTTATTCCAAACCATTCTCGGTGGGATGGTATGCAGCGGACGAGGAAGGGCGGCTTTACCGGATCAAGGAATTATACGGCTGCACCGGCACGCCCAACGAGGGACTGAAAATCGACCCGGTGGAGCAGGCAAGGCGTATCCGAGAGGCAGAACAGAACGACCCGATGCTGAAGGGCAGGGTGATCCAAGGGGTGGCAGACCCGGCTATCTTCAACGAGAGCCAGGGCGAGAGCATTGCCCAGATGCAGGAGAAGTACCCGTACTTTCTGACGTGGAGGCCGGGAGACCACACCCGCATTGCGGGCAAGATGCAGCTGCACTACCGGCTGGCATTTGACGCGGAGGGGCAGCCGATGTTTCAGGTGTTTGACACCTGCCGGCATTTTATCCGAACCATCCCGAACCTTGTGTATGATGAGAGCAACGTGGAGGACATTGACACCACGCAGGAGGACCACATCTACGACGAGTGCCGGTATGTGCTGATGGAAAACCCCATCAGTCCCCGGCAGGTACGCAAAGAGGCGGTGCTGCGGGACGACCCGCTGGACATGGACGCACGCCGCAGCCCGACCCGGGTGATGCGGGTATAAGCAGAAGGAGAAGCGATGACAGGAAGATACGAGGGACAGCAGCCGGACACCGAACAGGACGGGGAGAAGCTGCTGCGGATCATGGCCTTGGCAGCGCAGGCGGCTGGGGCGCAGCAGAGACCGGCGGACACAAGACCCGCAGAAGCGAACCCCGGCGGCATGAGCGCAGGCGACCGGATGGTGAGCACCGCAAGACCCGGCACCGGGCGGGACGATGCCATGCAGAGCCTTTTGCAGGGCGATGGGGGCGGGAGCGCACCGGTAAGCGCTGCTGCGGAGACGGTGATCGGCCCGGAAGAGGTAGCCAAAGCGGGAGAAATTTTGCAGCGGTACAAGACCGGCAAGGCGGCGCTGGACAAGCGGATCATTGAAAACGAGCTGTGGTTCCGGCTGGGGCACTGGAAGAATTACCAGAACAAGATGATGGAGGGCAAGCCCCAGCCTTCCAGCGGGTGGCTGTTCAACAGCATTGCCAACAAGCACGCGGACGCCATGGACAACTACCCGGAGCCGAACGTGCTGCCGAGAGCGGCGGACGATGAGGAGACGGCAAAGATCCTTTCCAAGGTTTTACCGGCGGTGCTGGAGCAGTGCAACTACGAGCAGGTGTACAGCGACACATGGTGGCGCAAGCTCAAGACCGGTACCGGCGTGAAGGGCATCTTCTGGGACCCGGTGCTGCGGGGCGGCCTTGGGGACATCAGCATCCAGAGCGTGAACCTGCTCATGCTCTACTGGGCGCCGGGCGTGGAGGACATTCAGCAGTCGCCGCACCTGTTCAGTCTGAGCCTTGAGGACAACGAGCAGCTGGTGGGGCGTTTCCCGCAGATGGAGGGGCACACCGGCAAGGGGCTGGACGTGGGGCAGTACATCCACGACGACAGCATTGACACCACCGACAAGAGCGTGGTGGTGGACTGGTACTACAAGAAGGCGCAGCCCGGCGGACAGACGGTGCTGCACTACTGCAAGTACTGCAACGGTGTAGTGCTATATGCCAGTGAGAACGACCCGCAGCTGGCGCAGCGGGGATTCTACGACCATGGGAAGTACCCCTTTGTGTTTGACCCGCTGTTCATGGAGGAGGATTCCCCGGCGGGGTTTGGGTACATCGACGTGATGAAGGACACCCAGACCGCTATTGACGAAATGAACCACGCCATGGACGAGAACGTGAAGCTGGCGGCAAAGCAGCGCTTTGTGCTGAGCGACACGGCGGGGGTGAACGAGAAAGAGCTGGCGGACTTTTCCAAGGACATCGTGCACGTGGTGGGGCGGCTGAATAGCGACAGCTTTATGCCGCTGCAGACGAACGTTTTGAGCGGCAACTGCATGAATTACCGGGATGCCCGGGTGAGCGAGCTGAAGGAAGTGAGCGGCAACCGGGACGTGAGTCAAGGCGGCACCACCAGCGGTCTGACCGCTGCCAGTGCCATTGCGGCGCTGCAGGAGGCGGGCAGCAAGCTGAGCCGGGATATGCTGAAAAGCGCGTACCGGGCGTTTGCGAAGGAGTGCTACCTGATCATTGAGCTGATGCGGCAATTCTACGACGAGCAGAGGGTGTACCGCATTACCGGCGAGAGCGGCGGGGTGGAGTATGCCACCTTCAGCGCACAGCAGCTGCGCGGGGTGCCCGGCGGTGTTGTGGGCGGAGTGCAGCTGGGCGACCACGAGCCGGTGTTCGACATTACGGTGAGCGCGGCGAAGAAGAGCACCTTCAGCCGGCTTTCCCAGAACGAGACGGCGAAGGAATGCTACCAGCTGGGATTTTTTGCACCGGCGAACGCGGACGCGGCGCTGGCTGCACTGGACATGATGGACTTTGAAGGCATTGAGAAGGTGCGGGAGCGGGTGAGCCAGAACGGCACGCTGTACCAGCAATTGCAGCAGATGGCAGCACAGCTGCAGAAGATGGCGACTATCATTGACAGCCAGAACGGAACGAACGTTTCTGCAGCGGCGAGTGCAGCCGGACAGGCAGCGGGTGCTGCGGGCGGCGGGAGCGGCGGCAGCACAGGCGCAAAGACCAGCACCAACAGCCTAGGCGGAGCCGTGGGAGGCAGCGACAACAGCCTTTCCACGCAGGCTGCCCGGCGGGCGATGGACGTGAACAACCCGGACAAGTAAAGGAGAAAGAGCATGATCGAAGCAAGTGTGATGCGCACGGTATGGAACGACGGCAAGACCGGCTATGAGGTGAAGGCGAAGGGCCATGCGGGCGCAGGAAGGTACGGACAGGACATTGTGTGCGCAGCGGTGAGCTGCCTGATGCAGACCCTTGCCAACGAGGTGGAGGAGGCTGCCCGGGCAGGTCTTGTGGCGCTGGGTGCTGTGGCGCACGGAGAGGGCTGGATGAAGGTGGAGGTGACCCCGACCCATGAGAGCTGTGACATGGTGGAAGCATGGGTGGAGCTGGTGCAGGACGGACTGGACGCGCTGGCCGAGAGCTACCCGGAGAACGTGGAGCTTGAGGTGAACATGGTGTTTGCGGACGGCAAGGAACCGGATCCGGCACAGCTGCCGGATATGGTGGACGGGAAGATGAACCTGCAGCTGTTTGCTGAGGGCGGCGACGGCGCTGCTGCCGGAGACAGCGGCGCAGAGGCAGCACCGGCGGTGCAGGAGCCTGCGCTGCGTCCGGCACAGGAGCGGCTGGCGCGGCGCAGCGGTGCGCTGCGGAGCAAGGCAAGCCCGGCAGAACAGCCCCCTCAGCTGCGCGGTCAGCCGGAAGCTGAGCCGCTGGCAGATCCCCCGAAGGGGACGCCTGATACAGAGGAAGAGAAGCCGCAGGAGCAGAAGGCGGAAAAGACCCCGGAGGAAAAGCGCAAGGCCTTTGGGGAACTGGTGCGGGGCGAGTACAGCGACATTTTCAACGAGGTGATGCAGCAGGCCATCATCAAGGCGGGCGAGGCGGTGCACGCTGACCCCAAGGCCGCTGCCCTGCGGCAGGCGCTGAGCGAGGCATACGGCGTGGACGGCGAGGACGTGGACGGACTGATCGAGGCCGTGAAGAACGGCAAGGTGAAGGACGAGGCCTACTACGAGGAGCTGGCGCAGCAGCGGGGCGTGAGCGTGAAAACGGCGCGGGAGCTGGACAAGATGGAGAGCGACCTGCGCAGAGCCAACGACCAGAACGCGAAGCTGCAGGCAGCACAGCAGGAGGCAGCGCGGCAGCAGCGGGCGGCACAGATCCGGGCGCAGTGGGATGCCGAGGCGGCGCAGCTGAAAGCTCAGTACCCGGACTTTGATCTGGGCGAGGTGCTGGCGAACGAACAGGTGGGTGAGCTGATGCGGCGGGGTGTAAGCCTGCCGGACGCATACCGGGCGGCCTACTTTAACCACATTATGGAGCAGGCCACCGCACGCACCGCCCAGACCGTGGAGCAGGGCGTGACGGCACGGATCCAGCAGCGGGCGGCGAGACCCGGCGAGAACGGCACCCGCCCCGGCGGCGCGGTGACCACCAAGTTTGACATCAGCAACACCCCCCGCCGACAGCGGGAGGAGCTGGAACGCCGGGCACGGCGGGGAGAGAAGATCGTACTGTGATTTCCCACGCGAGGGCGTGAGAGAGATAAACCTTTGAAGGAGGACACAAGAATGAAGTGGAAGAAGATGAACCTGCAGCAGTTTGCGGATGCCCACGAGCAGCTGCAGAACACCACCGGCTCTAGCGGTATGACCGCGGAGATGAAAACCTTTTACGAGAAGCGCCTGATCGATCAGGCACTGCCGGCGCTGGTGCATGACCAGTTTGGCGACAGCTACCCCATCCCTGCGAACAATGGCAAGACCATTGAGTTCCGCAAGTATGAGGCACTGCCGAAGGCACTGACCCCGCTGACCGAGGGCGTGACCCCGGAAGGTCAGGCACTGACCGTGAGCACGGTGACCGCCGAGGTGCACCAGTACGGCGGCTGGGTGCCTTTGACCGACATGGTGCAGCTGACCACCATCGACAACAACGTGGTGCAGGCCACCAGCGTGCTGGCAAGCCAGTCTGGCAGAACCATGGACACCATCGTGCGGGACATCCTGTGCGGCGGCACCAACGTGATCTATGCGCCCAAGATCGGCGCGGGCGGCGCGGAGACGGCGGTGACCAGCCGTGCGGATCTGGACAAGACGGCGCAGCTGACCGTGGACCTGATCGATCAGGCGGTGGCGCAGCTGAAGGTGCAGAACGCAGACCCCGTGGGCAATGCGGGCGGCAGCTATGTGTGCATCATCCATCCGTATGCCACCTACGACATCAAGCGCGATCCCAACTGGGTGGAGGCCCACAAGTACGCAAGCCCCGAGGAGATCTTTGAGGGCGAGATCGGCAAGATCAACAACGTGCGGTTTGTGGAGACGAGCGAAGCAAAGATCTGGAAGGGCACGGGCTGCCCGGCGGGCCTTGCGGTATTCGGCACGCTGGTGCTGGGCGCACACGCCTACGCCACCACCGAGCTGGAGGGCGGCGGTCTGCAGCACATCGTGAAGCAGCTGGGCTACGGCGACGACCCGCTGAACCAGCGCGCGTCCGTGGGCTGGAAGGCCGTGAAGACCGCAGAGCGCCTGAGCGAGCAGTACATGGTGCGCATTGAGAGCTGCTCTGAGCGGTACAGCGCAAAGGCACAGGCAAACTGAGAAAGGAGAATAAACATGGCAGAGAAAAAGGCAGCGGTGCAGGCGGAAAAGCCTGTGGAGGACGTAGGCACCGAGGCGGTGCAGGCGGAAAAGCCCAAGACGGAGATCATTCATCTGTTCAAGGACAATGGCCGGTACTCCGGTGCACGCTTTGTGAGCGTGAACGGCGAGGCGTATCTGATCCAGCGCGGTGTGGACGTGGAGGTGCCTGCGGCGGTGGCCGAGGTACTGCGCCACAGCGAGGAGATGGACAACGCAGCAAATGAGAAGATCGCGGCGGCAGTTGCAAAAGCGCAGGACGTACCTGCATTGCAGCGGCTGTAAGACCGCCCGGCGGCATTGTGCCGCAGCTTACCGGCAAATTACCGGCAAGTTAAAACGGATAGACACCCGGTACGGCAGGCACTTGCTGTGCCGGGTGTTTTTGATAGAAAGGAGAACGACATGACGGCGGGGATGGCGGTAGAGATGGCTGACGGTATGCGGCCTAATAACGACTTTGATGACCGGCTGAAGCAGAACTGGCTGCGGGAGTGCGATGCGCGGCTGCGCAAAACGGTGGCGGAGCGCTCGGGCTGCGGGGACTTTGACGCGGTGGGCGCGGACGTGAGCTGGTGGGACGGGCTGGAGTACGACACAGAGCTGATGGTGCCGGAGGCCTTTGCGGGGACGATCTACCCGCACTGGCTGTGCGCACAGATGGATCTGGCGCTGGGCGAGACGGCGCGGGCTGCCAACGAGATGCAGCTGTATGCGGACGCGGTGCAGGAGTTTGCAGCGTGGATGCGGCGCAGCTATGCACCGGCGGGCGGGGAAAAGTGGAGGTACTGAGATGCTGGACGGGACGAAGCTGAACGTGCTTTCCGGAGGAAGGCAGCTGCTGCGGGCATTCGGGGGCTTAAACGAGACCTACGGGTGCAGCGAGGCGGAGCTGAGCGGGAGCATGAATTTTTCCAGCCGGGGATACCCGGCATTACAGACGAGAAAACCCCGGCGGCGGGTGCGGCAGATGCAGCGGATGAACGGGGCGTATCACCTGAACGGGATGCTGCTGTGCTGCGGCACCGGGCTGGAGTATACACCGGACGACGGCAAGGAGCGTGTGGTGCTGGAGAACGTGCTGACCGACGACCGGAAGGAGCTGGCGGGCATGGGCACGCGGGTGCTGATCTGGCCGGACAAAAAGTGCTTTGACACGGAGACGGGAGAGCTGAGTGAGCTGGGTGCGGTGTGGGCGCTGGGGGAAAGCGCAGTGTACGTGTGCCCATGCGATGCCGAGGGCAGCACGTATGATGGTGTTGCCACCGGGACGGCAGAGCCGAGAAACCCCAGAGACGGACAGCTGTTTTTGAAGATCGGCGAGAGCGGGAAGGCATACGCAAGCGACAGTGTGCTGGAAAAGTACAGCGGGAAGGCGGGAAAGTGGGTGCAGATCCTGCTGGAATATGTGAAGCTGACAGCGCAAGAGCTGAAGGGCGTGATACGCGCCGGGGATACGGTGACGATACAGGGCGTACCGGAGCAGCTGCAGCAGGCACTGGGAAAAATGAACGGGGACAGGGTGATGCTTGCGGCGCCGGACATCGCCGCAGAACCCTTTGCGCTTGTGATGGCGATGGAGCGCACCGGCGTGACAGAGCGGTTTTACGGCAGCTGGGTGCTGCGGCGCGGGCAGTGCACATGGCGCAGCGAGGACATGCTGCGCACCGAAAACGAGAGCACGGGAGAAAGCCTGACGATGGAACGGCGGGTGCCGGAGCTGGATTTTGTGACCGAATGCGACAACCGGGTGTGGGGGTGCAGCAAAAAGGAAAACGTGATCTACGGCTGTGCGCTGGGCGACCCTACGAACTGGTACAGCTATCAGGGCACGGCAGCGGACAGCTACGCAGTGACCGTGGGCAGCGACGGACCGTTTACAGCGGCGGCAAGCTGCCTTGGGTATGTTTTGTTTTTTAAAGAAAACTGCATCCACCGGCTGTACGGCACAAAGCCGAGCGAATACCGGCTTTCCAGCGTGCGGTGCCGGGGCGTGGCGGCGAATGCGGGACACAGCTTGTGCGTGATCGCGGAGACGCTTTATTACCTTTCGACAGACGGGGTGATGGCGTGGGACGGCAGTTTGCCGATAAAGGTATCGGCAGCACTGGACCCGGGACGGATGCAGAGCGTGGAGTGGACGGCGGCGGGGTATCTGGATGCGCGGTACTACCTGTACCTGCGGCAGAAGGATGAACCGGCGGGACGGCTGCTGGTGTACGACACGGAAAAGGGGCTGTGGCACGAGGAAGGCGCTGCAGGGCAGGAGATGGCAAGCAGCGGACGGCAGCTGTACCTTTGGGACGGCAGCAGCCTGTGGGCGGCAGAGCCTGACCGGGAGGCGGACAAAGCTGCGGAGACGCTGGACGAGGTGCAGTTTGAGGCTGTGAGCGGGGACATAGGCATAAGTGTACCGGATGACAAGTATGTGAGTCGGGTGACGCTGCGGATGGACGCAGAGGGAAAAGGGCTTGTGACACTGGCGGTAAGCTATGACGGGGCGCCGTTTGAGAAAGTGGCGGCGTGCGCGGCGACGGGAAGCCGCGACAGGATGAACCTGCCGTTTGAGCCGAGACGGTTTGATACCATGCGCATCCGGCTGACGGGAAAGGGACAGGTGACCCTGCGGAGCCTTGCGCTGACGATGGCAGACAGCAGCGGGGCGCGGGTGCAGGGAGCAAGGCCGAGAAAATGACGTGAAAGGAGAACGGATATGGCAAGTCTGGCGGGATTGAGCGGCATAGCGATGCCGCAGTTTGGGGACAAGATGGACCCGGAGGACGCAAGAGCGCTGAAGAATTATTTATACCAGCTGACCGACCAGCTGGAATATGTGCTGACGAACCTGAGCAGTGAGAACATGAACGAGGAATTTGTGAAGAAGGTGACCCCTTCCGCAAGCAGATCCGCCTGACGGCGGATCTGCTTGCAGGGGAGCCTTGGTTAAAGGAAAGGAGAAAGTATGAGCAGACTGAACGAGGCAAAGACGGCGCTGGAGCAGTACAAGCAGACAAAGCCCGGTGCATACCAGAGCCAGTATAAGCCGAAGATCGACAGCGTGATGGGCAAGCTGGAGGGGCTGGGCGATTTTGACTATGATCCGGATGCGGATACGGCCTACAGGCAGTACAAGGATCAGTACAGCCGGAACGCCCAGAAGGCGAACCGGAACGCGCAGGCAAACGCTGCGGCGCTGACCGGCGGGTATACCAGCAGCTACGGCACGCAGGCGGGACAGAACGCATACGATGCCACCATGGAAAACCTGAATGACGTGCTGAACGGGCTGTACAACCAGAACCTTGGGGAATACAACGCAAAAAAGAACGGGCTGCAGAGCCAGCTTGCGAGCCTGCAGCAGGCGGAGAACAACGCCTTTAATACCTATCAGCAGAACCTGAGCAACTGGTACAACGGGCTGGAATACCGGCAGAACGAGTATAACAGCGCCTACAATGAACAGCAGCAGGAAAAGGAAAGCAATATTCAGAAAGCAACGGGTTTTGGACAGATTTTAGCGACTGCAGCGCCGTGGATCATCAAGGCAATCTTAACGCTGCTGGGAATATAAGAAGGGAGTGCGGAGCATGAGCACGATGAAGAAGCTGAAGAACGCAAAGGACAGGCTGACACAGGCCGAGCAGGAAGTGCCGGGCGCATACGAGAGCGCGTACACCGGGCGGGTGAATGATAGGCTTGATAAGATCGGCAGGCTGAACGACACGGGCGTGACTGACGAAGTACTGAACGAGGCGTACCAGAGCTACCGGGACAAGGCGGCGGGCAACGCTGCGGACAGTGCAGCGGCAGCGCTGGGCACGGCGCAGAGCCTTGGCGGCGGGTACGGCACGGACTGGGCGAACAGCGTGGTGAGCCAGACGGCGCAGGACCAGACCGCCAGCGCGGGCACGGCGCTTGCCCAGCTGCGCAGCAGGGCACTGCAGCAGTGGCAGAACGAGCTTGCGGGAAACACCGACATGGTAAGCACCCTGCTGGGGCAGGACAGCATGGAGCGCAGCGAGGCGGCGCAGGGCACCGCAAACGCCCAGACGTGGCGCGACTACCTGTACGGACAGCTGGGACAGGCGCGGCAGGAGAGCAAGGACGAGAAAAACAATATCTGGAGCATCATCAAGGGCATTGGCAGCGTGGCAAAGGCCGGGTACGACGGGTACATGGGATACACGCAGCAGCAGTGGGAGAACGAGTTCCGGGAGAAAGAACTGGGATTCAAGCTGGATCAGCAGGAAAAACAGAACCGGATCACGGCACTGAATACCATCCAGAGTTACATGGAAGCCGGACAGCCGGACATGGCGCGGGCAATTGCAGACGTTTACGGGGTGGATCAGGGAATGATCGACACATGGAGCGGCATGACGCAGGCAGAACGGGAACGGGCAAGCGCACTGCTGGAAATGGGCGACCTGATGGCAAGCGGACAGGAAAAGACGGCGAGCACCTACGGCTCGTATTATGGGCTTTTGCCGAGCATGGTGGACAGCTACAGAGAGATCACAGGGCGGCAGAACGCCAGCGCGCTGGCGCTGGCGCAGCAGAAGAGCGCGATCACGGGGACGGGAAGAAGCAGCGGGAGCAAAGGCATCCAGTACAGCTCCAGCAACGTGACCAGCATGATGAACAAGCTGGCGGGCATGAGCCAGAACGACCCGATGTACAGTGTAATTCTGGGTGAGCTGCGCAGAGCCGGGGTGAATGTGGACGGCACAACGGACACCGGCATTACGACAAAACGCATGCAGGTGGCGGCGAATGCGGCGCAGGGGCAGCAGAGCAGAGGCTCGGACGAGCAGACCATTTACAACAGCCTGCGGCTGCAGGGATACTCTGAGGACGAGATCGCATACGCGATGGGCACGCTGAAATAAAGGAGAACGAGATGGCAGTGACAAAGGCGCAGATGGCGCAGTGGAGCCGCAGCTACGAGGAAAAGTACAAGGACAAGAAGAACGAGGAAAGCTACCACCCGGCACAGGCAGCACCGGCGACCAAGGAGCAGATGGACAGGTGGGAGGAAAACTACCAGAAAAAGCAGAAGGAGGCAGACAGTGTAAGCAGCCGGATGGCGCAGAGCCGAAGCGGCAGCGGGGTGTGGACGGCAACGGATAGCCCCTTGCAGACCCGGGTGCAGCTGCCGCAGGGCAGCACGGATACCCGCTGGATGGGCGGCGGCACGCGGGCGCTGGGGACGGTGGGCGCGACCCTCTCACCGTTGCAGTCCGCTGACGCGGCGCTGCAACGGAGCTCCCCCGAAGGGGGGAGCTTTTCTCAAAGGGTGGACAGCAGGAAGCTGGCAGATGAGGTGCTGGACAGCGTGCTGGGCACGGCGACCGGCAGCCCGGTAAAGACCGACCGGCAGGAGGACTACGAGCCGGACTGGAGCTACGCGGGCGGGGACAACACCCCGCAGCAGCGGGCGCAGGCAGCCAATGCCGTAAAGCGGGACGACTTTGACCGGTGGAACCTGTGGATGGACGCGGACACGCGGCACCGAGAGCTGGTGGATCTGATGCGGCAGAAGGAGCAGAACTACACCAGCTACGCCCAGCAGGGGACCAGCGCCAGAGCGCCCACGGCAGGCACGGGCGGCAGTGCGTACACCAGTTACGCCCAGAGCGGCACGAGCCGCAGCGCGGGCGGGGAGAAGGAGACAAAGGCAAAGTACACGGACGAGCAGCTGCGGGGGATGGGGTACAGCCAGCAGGAGATCGACAAGGCGCGGCAGTACCTGACCGAGTACCCTGCCTACAACCCGGCAGAGGTATTTGTGCGGCGCGGCGCGGACACGGCAAAGGGCATTGCGGCGACGGTGGCGGCAGCGGTGCCTTTGGCGGGCGAGAACCTTGGGGTGAGCATCTGGAACGAGATGGAGACCCGGAAAAACTGGAAGGCACTGCGGGCGGAGGTGCAGGGGGATACACGGCAGGAGAAGCTGCTGGGGATGCTGACCGGCGGCAAGACCACCTACGCCCAGCAGGGCAGCACGGCAACGAGCATGCAGCCGTACACCGACGCAGAGCTTTTGGAAAAGGGATACACGCAGGCGGAGATCGATGCCATGCGCAGCCGCATTGCGGGGACAAAGGTGGCAGACAGCGTGGACAAGGACACCCTTGGTTACAAGCTGTATGACTACGGTCAGCGGCACACGGCGGCAGCACAGGCGGGCATGACCCCGGCGGCGAGGACTGCCATGGGCGTTGCAAGCAGCGCAGCGGAGAACCTTGCGG
>ERZ1026876.1352-NODE-1352-length-12314-cov-14.939473_pt1 | contig 12314 bp, 7 predicted proteins | sample MGYA00380168_ERZ1026876 | MGnify/ENA primary metagenome ERZ1026876 (study PRJEB33269, sample SAMEA4719804) | human gut metagenome | biome: human-associated habitat; feature: organic feature; material: feces | place: Cameroon | collected 2013-10 ... | reverse complement strand
CGGCAGCGTCAGATGTGTATAAGAGACAGATATTATATTAGTATTAAAGGTATTCCAGAGGATGAATATGATGAATTTGTGTCACTACATAGCGCATATAAAGATGTCGGTGGGAATCATAATGGAGACGCTAAGTTTCAATATTGTGTCGAACATCTTCCAGTGATTCCAGTTGAGTCGAAACTAATATATAAAGATAGTGACAAGGTGGTGATTTAATGGCTATACAATCTATTATAAATATGAATGTTGATTTTTATAATAAAGAATACATTTTAATCAACGCTAAACAATATGATGATAAATCAAGATGGATTTCTGTTACTTGTTATAATCAAGGAGAATTGCTTGGACTCAATTCGAATGAGCATACTGCATATGTTAGATATAAAAAAGCAGATGGTTATGGTGTTTTAAATACTTGCAGAATAGACAGCAAAGGTAGAATTTTAGTTGAATTAACTGAACAAATGCTGGCTGCTGTTGGTGTTTGTTATGTAGATTTAATAATTGTTAATAAAGGAAAAGCAATAATTAATATTGATACAGGTGAAATTATTACTGTTGATAGCTCCCCTATTATATCTACAATGGCGTTTTGTATAAATGTATATGAATCAGCAGTTGATAATTCTTTGATTGAATCTTCATATGAATTTAATGTGCTTAATGAAAAGCTGCAAAAAATAGACGCTGATTATACAGAAGTAATACAGTTAGCAAAATCTTATGCTGTTGGTGACGCTAATAATATAAGAGAAAATGAGAATTATGATAATTCAAAATATTGGTCTGAACAGGCACACGATAGCGCAAATAGCGCAAGTGCAAGCGAATCAAAAGCGTTAGCCAGTGAACAGGCTGCTTTAGCTAGTGAAAATGCTTGCAAAGATTATGCGTCTCAGAGTGCTGCTTCTGCAACAGCAAGTGCCAATTCCGCTTCTGAAAGCGCAACGTCTGCTTCTAACAGTGCTGCCTCTGCTACTGAAGCTAAGAATAGCATGAATTCTGCATCAGCGAGTGCAACTGCGGCTTCTAACAGTGAAACAAATGCAAATGCAAGTGCAGAATCTGCATCTAATAGTGCTGCATCTGCAACAAGAAGTGCAGAAGTTGCGACTGAAAAAGAAAGAAGTGTATTAACAACAGCAGCTGATGTAAATAATAAAGCTGATACCGTTTCTAATTTGGCGGAAATTGCAAGTAATAGTGCCACCTCCGCTTCTGCAAGTGCCACCTCTGCATCCGAAAGTGCCACAAGTGCTTCTAATAGTGCAACTTCTGCATCTACAAGTGAAAACAACTCAAAAAGCTATGCTGCAACTGCGAAAAGCAGTATGGATTCTGCTGTTAATAGTGCTACAAGTGCAACGAATAGTGCTTCGGAAGCTTATAATTATTATCTTCAGTTAGAGGAAATAACATCTAATTTAAACGGCGCTTTTATACCAAGAGGTACTGTTGCGTTTTCTGAATTAGCGACATTATTAGCTAATGGAGAAGTAGAAGCTGGATATTTATATAATATTAATAACGATTTTACAACGGATGCGACATTTAAAAAAGGCGCTGGTACTCTATATGCAGCTGGTACTAATGTCTATCGTACTTCTGATGGGTATTGGGATTGTTTAGTTGGCACAACAGTTCCAAGTGTTATTGTCAATGGCGTAAAAGGGAATAATGAAATTGAATATAGACAAGGATATGTGAATATTACTCCAGAAAATATAGGTTCTATCCCATCTAATAATATAGCTTCTGTTGATGAGATAAAAACTTATTTAGGAATTTAAATGGAGGTGGTATAAGTGTATACAATTATTGTGAACAACGATAACTCTCTCTATGGTTCTTGTAAGGAACGTATTATGCAAAGAGAGAAATTATTTAATAAATTGTGGATTTTAGTTCCTCCGTATTACAACGGATATGATATGTCACAATGTACTGTTTTGATGCGATATTTGTTACCTATCAGCAAAGAATTTAGAACAGAGACATTGGTATTATCAGATGAACGATATGAAGAATGTTTAAAATATGTTCTTCCAATAGATACTGATTTAAGTAAAGAGTTTGGAGATATTGAACTTAATCTTACATTTACAATGTTAGATATTGATGATAACGATAATGTAATTCAACGTGTAAGAAAAACTGAAAACCATATTCTACATATCACAAAACTTCCTGATTGGGATAGTATTATACCAGACAATGTTTTGTCAGCTCTCGACCAGAGAATCTTGAAACAAGATGCTCAGATTAAAGCATTAACCGACTTGGCAAATACAATTGACAGTAATCAGGTAGACAATCTTGTTTATGATGCAAAAGAGGATGTATTACAACTCCATGCAAAAGGTATTGGTGTTGGCGATAAGGTTTCTGTTAAGGAAATGTTGGAAGATGGAACGCCAGTTGTTGATTTAGATTCTACTTCTGGTGACAATCCTGGGGCAGACAACGATAATAAACAGAGTTGTCAATGCGACGATGATGTTGTGGAATTTTAAATTTGAATATGAGAGGATGTTAAGCTCATCCTCTTTTTATAGGAAGGAGGAAATTTATGAGTTTATCATTTGAAGATTCTCTTAAGAATAATATAGTAACGGTTACTAATGATGCTAACCTTATGAAAGCTACAGCTTTGACACAAAGCGAAGATTATGAAATCGTTTCTTATGCTAATAATGAAAACTGGCAAAGACATACGGGTTATGTATATTATTCTTCTTTTTCTGACGATAATATTTCCACTATTAATGATAGTAAAGATATTAATTTAAATAGTAAGCAATTTAATATAACTCAAGAAGAAAATTCTCAGTATATACCATTTGAAATGCCGAGATATTATGACGGATTTGACTTAGTTAGTACAGTTATTTCCATTCATTATCAAACAAAAGGCGGAAGACATGGAGCGTCTAAACCTGTCAACGTAGTTTTTAATGACGAAAAAATTAGATTCGGATGGTTAGTTGATGCAGGAGCTACAATTGATGCAGGAACACTTGAATTTGAGATTCATGCTTATGGCACTGTAACTGGGAATGATGGAGTTTCTAAGAGTTATACTTGGAAAACTAAAAGTAATAAAAATTTGAATGTGCTTCAATCTTTATGTGATTGTGAAGATGTGATTAACAATATAGATGATAGTTGGTTACAAGAGCTTGTAACAGACATAGCTACAAAAGTTGCAGATGAAATAAAGAATGTAGCTGTAGGTGAACAAGTTACTGCCGCTGAAAATGCAGCTGCTTCTGCGGAACAGTCTGCTAAAAATGCACAACAATACGCTAATGATGCATCTACTGCCGCTACTAATGCTGTTAATACGGTACTTAAAGATTATGCAACTATAAATTATGTGGATGAAGCAGTTGCTGGTGTTGATGTAACAGAACAGTTGGCTAATTATGTGACAAATGAAAACCTCACAACTAACTATTATAATAAAAATGATAGCGATGCAAAACTTAATGCAACCCTTGAGAATTATGCTACAAAGGATGATGTATCTGATGCAATTAGTTCTGCTGATTTAGATAGCTATTATAAAAAAACTGAAACTTATAGTAGAACTGAAGTTGATGAAAAAGTTGCAAACGTAAAAGTAGATTTAAGTGGTTATGCAACTGAAACTTATGTGGACAATAAAACAGATGCTTTATCATCTTCTATTGCTGCTAATACAGATAACATCTCTTCTTTGAGTACAACAGTTGGCAATTTACAGAATACTGTTGATTCTATAGACACATCCCCTCGCCTGACTTACAATGCCGTATATAACGATACAGATGACCCTAATTCTGGGGAAAACAAATTCGTATTATATGAAATTGAAAATGAAGGTGTTGAAGGTGCAGAGGTTAAAACTCCGAAAGCTTCGTTTGTTATTGTAGGCGGTTCTGGTGGAGGCGGTACAAGTAGCACATTGAAGATTAATTATGTTACTACCTCTCCTCTTATTGTTACTACGAATGATAAGGCTATTATTAAATATAACTTCTCTGGTACTGATTCAGGTGGAGATATAGTTTCTGATGGCGTGGCTACTTGGAAAGTTAATGGCAGAATTGTAGCTACAAATACCGCTGTTGCTGGTGAGAATTCTTTTGATATTACAGATTATATTTCAATTGGAACTCAAAAGATTCTTTTGACTATTACTGATGATGCTGGTAGTTTGGCTACAAAAACTTGGACGGTACAACAGATTGATGTAAAAATTGAGTCAGACTTTAATGATAGTATTACTTATCCATTAGGCGAAATTTCATTTAGTTATAAACCTTTTGGTTCTATCGATAAGACTGTTCATTTTAAATTGGATGGAAAAGAATTGTCAAGTGTAAATACAAAAGTGTCTGGTATCCCTATGTCATACACTTTACCCGCACAAACTCATGGTTCTCATTTAGTAGAAACTTATATCACAGCAGAACTTAATGGTAGTATTATTGAATCTAATCATATTTTTAAAGATATAATTTGGTATGATTCAACAAGCAATATCCCTGTAATTAGTTGTATCCAACAGAATTTTGTTGCGAAACAATATGATAGTACGAATATTAAATATACTGTATATGACCCAAGTACAGAAACGCCTACTGTTTCTCTTGCGGTAGATGGAAAAGTTATTTCTACTTTGACTTTAGATAGTCCTACAAATGTATGGCAATATAAATCAAGTGATGTTGGCAATCATGTATTGACAATTACTTGTGGCGAAACAGTTAAAACAATTAACGCAACAATTGAAAAACTGGATATTGAAATAACTCCTGTTACTGCCGGATTGGAATTTGATTTTAATCCAGCTGGTAAATCTAATAATGATGCTGACAGATTGTGGTCTGATGGCGATGTTTCTATGGCAGTTTCTGATAACTTCGATTGGGTTAATGGCGGTTATCAGATTGATGAAAATGGCGACCAATATTTCTGTGTTAAATCTGGTACTAAAACAATTATTAATTATAATCTGTTTGCAGATGACCCTAAGAAAAATGGTAAAGAATTTAAAGTCGTATTTAAAACTACTAATGTTAAAAATAGAAGCACATCATTTATATCTTGTATGAATAATAATATCGGTCTTGATATGAAGATTGAAAGTGCTAATATTTATTCGAGTAACAACAGCTTGTATTCTCCTTATTGCGAAGAAGATGTTATTGAATTCGAATTTAACATAAACAAAGATACGGATATACCAATGGTTCTGACTTATGAAGACGGTGTTGGTAATAGGCCGATGATTTATACCGCCGATGCATCTTTTATGCAGGCTACGCCTCAACCAATTACTATTGGTAGTGATGATTGCGATGTCCATATTTATAGAATAAAAGCTTATTCAAATAGTCTGAGTGATAGCGATATTCTGTCTAATTTTATTGCTGATGCAAGAAGTGCAGATGAAATGGTTTCGAGATACAATCGTAATCAAATTTATGATGAAAATGGTTTACTTGACCCATATGTTCTTGCAGAAAAATGTCCTGATTTGAGAGTAATTCTTGTTGACGCACCCTGGTTTACCAATGACAAGAGTAACAAGGTCAGTGATACTACTATAACCATGATTTATAAGAACGGCGACCCTGTATTGGATAATTGGACTTGTACAGGAGCGTTACACAGTGGCCAAGGCACTAGCTCCAATGAATATGGCTATTCTGGCAGAAACTTAGACTTAATTATGGATAAAGATACATCTGAATTTACTCTTGGCGATGGCGTAACTAAAGCGAAAACAATTACGCTTACAAGAGATTCAGTGCCTACTGACTATTTGAACGTAAAGGTGAATATCGCCTCTAGTGAAAATGAAAACAATGCTCAATTAGCAAATCGTTATAATACTTATAATCCATTTGTTCGTACTGCAAAACTTAAAGATAGCAAAGTCAAAGATACGATGGAATTTTATAACTGCGTTGTATTTGTGCGTGAACACAATGAAGATATTTCTACTCATAGAGAATTTACGGATACTTCGTACCATAAAATAGCGTAATTGTGGTATTAAAACTTTCACTAATATACGGCGAAACCCCAGAGATGGGCAACGCCTTCCAACTATATATTCACAAAATAAAATTATAAAGATATAAAATTATAAAGGAAGGAGGATTCGTGTGAGCATAATAATAGACGGAAAAGAATATTATGGTATTATTTATAAAATTGAAAATATATTGACACATGAAGTGTATATCGGGCAAACGAGTGAGTCACAAGGATTTAAAGGCAGATATCGCAACAAAGGCGTTGGCATAGAAAGAGTTTATAATTATCATAATAATAGAAAAAACAGAGGTTTGGGACATAATCAACATTTGCTTGGCTCTATTGAGAAATATGGGTTTAATATGTTTATTATAGATGAAGTATTTGATACCGCTTTAACATTTGATGAATTAAATAACAAGGAAGCGTTTTATGTAAAGCAATTTGATAGTTATTATAATGGATATAATCAAACTTTGGGCGGCGATAATAAAACTGGTCATGAAATGCCTCGTGGAAAAGATAATCCATATAGTATGCGTGTGTGTCAAATCAACCCAAATAATAATGTACTAATTAAAATTTGGGATAGTCTTGGAGACATCAAAAGAGCTTTTAGAATTAATGGCGGCGCTGTGGCAAATGTATGTGCTGGTCGAAAAGGAACATCTTGTGGTTTCGTATGGGTGTACGAAAAAGACTATGACCCAAACAAGGATTATAGTAGAGTTGTTAAAACAAGAGGTGGAGGAAATTTTACAAAACCAGTCTTATTATTAGATTCTGATAATAACATTCTACGAGAATTTATATCTACTGTTGAAGCAAGTGTATCATTGGGCATATCAAAACAAGAAGTAAGTAGAATATGTAAACATCAAAGAAAAAATCCAAAATACAATTTAATTTATAAAAGTGAATATAATGAATATATAGAGGAACAACGACTGAACGTGAAAGAGTTTTACGAAGAAGCATCGTAAGATTATGCAACAGTCTGACCTGCGGCTATAATCTAATAATGAAACCGCAGAGGGAAACTCAGTGGTATCCAGACCACTTAAAGAAGAAGTTTCCCCGCCTGTTACAATTTAACAGGTATAAATAGTTGATGCCGACAACTATTAGTAACATAGTGTATTACGCACTCGGTAACGTGGGAGACTCAAAACGAACTGATGACACTCGTGTAAATGACAAGAACGACCCAAAAGAACACATTATTGAAGTTATGGATTATAATGTAGCTCTTGCAGAGTTCCCAACAGGATATACCGATTCTGAGGGGAATAAAGCGATTTGCCCTGAGAGTGAGTGGAAAGCTGGCAACACTGCTTATGACTATCTTTATGCAGAATATAAATATAAAGATGGTGAATTCAAGTCTTTCGGTTCTGAATCTTATGAATTTAGATATGAAATGAAGGGTGTTACTGATGAACAGAGGCAAGCAAATATTGATGCTTGGCGTGAATTCTATAAGTTTGTTGTTACTTCAACAGATGAAGAATTCTACGCTAATTTGAAGAAATATTTTGTTGTTGATTCTGCATTGTATTATTATCTGTTTACAGAAAGATATACGATGGTCGATTCACGAGCAAAGAACTCGTTTTGGCACTACGGTAAAACATGGTATACACAATCAGAAGCAGATGAATTTAAAACTACTAATGGTATAGAAATTGAACCTAAATACATAGACGATGAACAAGGCATGTTAAACAATGGCTACCGTTATGACCTTGCTTTCGACTATGACAACGATAAAAGTTGATGTCGTTGTAAAACTCTCACTTATATACGGCGAAAACCATGAGAATGGCAACGCCTTCCAACCATATATTCACAATATTAAATTATTAAAATTATAAAGGGGGGGGTGTAATGTGAATGATAATAGACGGTAAAGAATGCTATGGAGTTATTTATAAAATTGAAAATACGACAACTCATGAAATATACATAGGACAAACATCTCATCCAAGAGGTTTTGATGGTCGTTATAGTTTTAGCGGAAAAGATATAGAAAGAGTATATTCATATTTAAAAGGTAATAAAGATAGAAATGAACGACATAATCAACACCTTAGACGTTCAATAGAAAAATATGGGTTTGATGCATTTGAAGTTAATAAAATACTTGATGTTGCTCTTACAAGAGAAGAATTGAACGAAAAAGAAACTTATTACATTGAAAAATTTGATTCTTTTAAACATGGATTTAATCAAACCTATGGTGGTGACAACTTTCCAAGAGGAGAATATTGCAAAAATAGTAAACGAGTATGTCAAATTAGTTTGGATGGAGAATTAATAAAAATATGGGATTCTGCCACGGAGGCATCAAACGAATTGGGAGTCTCTTCCTCTCAATTATCAACTGTTTGTCATGGTAAAAAAAGAAGAAAAGGTGGCGATGTTGCAAAAACCGCTGGAGGATATGTCTGGGTATTTGAAAAGGATTACGACACAAACAAAGATTATAGTGTAAATCGACCAAGGCAGAATATGGGACATGATGCAAAAGAAGTTCTTTTATTGTCTGATAATGGTGATATTATACAAGAATTTTATTCTATCAATGAAGCAAGCAGAGAATTAGGAATTGGTGTCGAAGGTGCAAGAAAAACATGTATGCACAAATTTAAAAATCCCAGATACAATTTAATTTATAAAAGTGAATATAATGAATATATGGAGGAACAACGACTGAGCGTGAGAGAATCTTGTGAAGAAGCATCGTAAGATTATGCAACAGTCTGAACTCGTACTATAATCGAATTAAATTTTGTAACAAATAAAGTTATAAATTTATAAATGAAATACGAGAGGAATGGTCGCTGGTATCCAGACCAACTTGGAAGAACCGTTCCCGCCTATTTAATTATAGATAGGTCATAATTCGTATACCCAATACGGATAGTAACAGATTGACAGCTTTGGGTATCGGTAATACTGGCAAACTTGAAATTACATATGGTAAAGAAGATGTTGATTTTTATGTAGATGGAGATTCTTCGTCTTCTTATATTTATAGAGCTGCAAAAAGCACGTTTTTCTGTCGTGTTCGTGATTTGTTCAAATCTGAATTACAAGCTATGTTTGTTGATAGAGAAAATGCGAATGCTTGGAGTTCTGACAGTCTGATTAATCAATGGGATAAAGCCCAGAGTCAATTCCCAGAAGAAATTTGGAGACTTGATATTCAAAGAAAATATATGCGTACATATCAAGGTATTTCTATTGATAACAGTATCGCTGGTACTGCTAACCCACGTTTCTTAGTTGAAATGTTAAACGGTCGTAAGAAATATCAGAGAAGAATGTTTGAACGCAATCAAGAATTGTATATGGCGACCAAATATTTTGGTAATAAAGCTACACAAGACCAAATCATGATGAGATTTAATAACCCTGTTGGTGCTACTGTAAAACAGGATTTCACATTGTATTTAACCCCCTATTCTGATATGTATATTGGTGTTAAATTTGGCAATGTCTCACCTACAAATTTTAGAGCTAAAGCTGGTGTTGAGTATACAATTCCTTATGGCATCGCTGCTGATACTGCTGATATTACGCTGATATATGGCGCAAGTTTTATTCAAGCAATAGGCGATTTATCCAAGTGTTATGTTGGCGATAATGATTTCTCTAAGGCTACGAGGTTACAAAGTTTGATTGTTGGTAGTGATGTCGATGGTTATGAAAACACATATATGAGCCAAATTACACTGGGTAATAATAAATTGTTAGAATATTTGGATGTTAAAAATGTCACTGGATTAAACTCTGTAATTGATTTGTCAGAATGCAACAACTTATTAGAATTACACGCCGAAGGTTCTGGAACAACTGGCGTAATTTTTGCAAATGGTGGAAAACTTAGGAGGGCATATCTCCCTTCTATTGTTTCTTTAACTGCGAAGAATTTAAATAATATTGAAGTATTTGATGTAGAAAATTATAATAATCTTCAGACTTTAATTGTTGAAAATACACCTTTTATCAATACTTATGAAATTGTAAATTCTGCTAGTAAATTAAATATTTTACGACTTATCGGAATGAGTTGGAATGAAGATTATCAAATTGAAAACACATCAATTTTAAATAGATTGTTGACTATTAGGGGTATCGGTAATGATGGTTATGAAACTTCTGTTTCTGTACTTTCTGGTGATTTCTATGCTTCAATTGTAAAGCAAAAAGAGCTTGAAAATTATGTTAAAACGTGGAAAGACCTTGAAATTATTTATGGTACATTGGTTGAACAGTATGCTGTTACATTTGTGAATGATGATGGTGCTGTTCTGGATGTTCAGTATGTTGACAAAGGTGGCAATGCTGTTGACCCAACAACAAGAACAGAGAATCTTATTACGCCAACAAAAGAAAGTTCTGTTCAGTATGATTATAATTTTGCTGGATGGGATGGAGACCTAACAAATGTATTTAGTAATAGAACTATTACTGCTACTTATAGTGAGTCATTAAGAAGTTATACGATTAAATATGTTTCTAAAGGAACAGTTATGCAGGCTTCTACTGGATTGTATGGTGAAAATGTGCCTTATACTGGAATTACCCCTACTTACACATTAGAAGAATCTGGTTATGTTTATTATTTATTTAATAGATGGGACAAATCAGGTTTTATTGATGGAGATAAAACTGTTAATGCTATCTTTGATAGATTCGAGTACAATGATTCTTCTTTCGCTGGGAAAGAATTATCAGACCTCTCCCCCGTTGAAATTTATGCAATGAATAAACTTGGACTGGCAGATACTGTTATTACTGATAAAGACCCGTATACTATTGTTGTTGGCAATGATATTGATTATGATGACATTGAATCAAAATTGTTGATTTCTGAAAAAACTAATTTCAATGGTTCTAATTATGTTGATACAGGTATTCAACTGTTTAATGAGGATAAAGATTTTGTTCTTGCTATTGATTATGAATTCTTGGCTGGTAATAAAGCAAATGCTGTTTTGGCTCAATGCTTCCAGGCGAATGGGACTAATGGTTTTAAACTGTGGTATAGCAATAGCAGTGATTTTACTGGTGCTAAATTTACTTGGGGAACAACATCTGATAACGTAGTTGGTATTAACAATCGTGAAGTTATAGTAATTCGGCATAAAAAGGGCGACAATAATTTAATTATTTATAAATCAAATCTTGATGGTAATGATATATTGACAGTTGATTTGATAAGAAATAAATCAACAATAGGAACAGGCACTTTAGTGTTTGGATGTGCTAGAGCTGATGATGGTATTTATGAAAATTACGCAATTGGTAATGTTAACTGGGCTAAGGTTTGGTACGCTGATTTAGGTGAAGATGTTTGTAAATCTCTTGCGACATGGACACATGAATCCATCACTTTAGAAGCTTGTGGATTTAGAAAATATTATCTGACTGAAAATACATCTAAGCGTTGTTCGTTTAGCTTGCTTGCTTCTCATTTGTTAGGAAGAACAAAGAGATGGAATACTTCAAATACTAATGAGGGTGGCTGGGCTAATTCTGCATTGAATAAATCTTTAAATACAAGGCTTTATAATGCAATGCCAACTCAGATTAAATCATTGCTTAAGCAAGTAATTGTATATTCTTCTACTGGTAAGATGTCTTCTGAATTAAGTTCGTCTAATTGCTATATTACAATTCCAGCACTTGTTGAAGTAGACCCAACACAAACCTCAGAACCTTACAACAGCGAAGGTATATCAATTTCGTACATGAATACGAACAGTTCAAGGAAACGTGCCTTTGATGGTGGGGATTATGAAGAATATTGGCTGCGTTCACCAAATGTTTCTTATGCAAATTATATTTGGAGAGTAGACGAGAATGGTCAAACACAAGGTATTGCTAATGCGACAAGCAGCTTTGGTGTATTAATTGAAATTTCGTTCTAAAGAATATTGTGGTGGAGGAGGCGTTTGTCTCCTCTACTGTTTTGTGAGGTAAAGATATGTATTACAAAGTGATAAAAGATAACAGAGTGATTGATGTGCTTGACCAGTTAGTTTATCTGAAATGGGAACCAAAACATAAGATTATGGTTTTGTGTGACGAAAATAATGCTCAGGCATTTTTATCATCTGGAAAAAATGATTGCTATCATGAAAGAACATGGTATAACATCCCTAGCGATGCTGATGTAAAATATGAAACAGTTGATTTAATTGAAATTGACCAATATGAGTATAAAAATTTAAAAGTTCTTAATATGAAATCTCCAGAAGCCATAATTG
>ERZ1026876.1350-NODE-1350-length-12319-cov-7.514025_pt1 | contig 12319 bp, 10 predicted proteins | sample MGYA00380168_ERZ1026876 | MGnify/ENA primary metagenome ERZ1026876 (study PRJEB33269, sample SAMEA4719804) | human gut metagenome | biome: human-associated habitat; feature: organic feature; material: feces | place: Cameroon | collected 2013-10 ... | reverse complement strand
AGGAAGTCTACCATTATGACTAAAAGTACAAACTTATACATTTTTAGTCATAATTGGCATGAGTTTATGTACAAAAGAGTCATAAAAAAGTCATAAAGTAGTCGGAACCGTACATAATTATGACCGAAAATACATAATTATGTACGGTTTGGTCATAAAGTGTCATTTGCTTATGCAATTTTTGATGTAGTTGTTATACAGACGGATATTTTCTACGGACAGAGTGGAAATGGGTGCCGTAGCACTTGTCGGTATTATTGTTTATGCGATACCCTTACTTGTTAGTAACTACCGGTGAATGGTTCTTGTTGTGCTTTGTTCCGTATAAATTTGTTTTATTGTTTTTTTATCTATATTGCGTTACTATATAAGTAACAATATTTAGCTTGGGAGGTTTTTATGGGTTTTATTGATAAAAACGGATACTCATTAATCAATGAAGAGCAGAAAATTAGAATAGCGCTGAGCAATAGAGCACGGCTTACAATGGCCGAAGACATGGATGTTTTTGGAACCCCAAAAGCTGCAACATTTGTAAATACAGTATTCAGCAATTTTAAGGATGAAGCAAAATCATCTCTTTCTTTATATCTTCAGCAAAGAGAACTTGAGTTAGATAGACTATTTATTGAAGCGAAACTTGATTCTGTTAGTAAGAGAATTGCAATAGATCAAATCATATTGGAAGAGAAAAAAGAAATACAAAGCATAATATCTGAATACAGCAGCACTAAAGGTGAAAGCAAACTGTATCATATTAACGATAGTAATGTTGAATATCTTCTGGAAGATTGCGATGAGGAACAATACTACAGTAGACCGGGACAATATATTCGTTCTATTATTGAAGAATATTGCGCACTTCCTTTCATAAAAAGAGAACATATCTATAGAAAAGATATCTACGAAACAGTAGAACGAGCATGTGCAGAAAGAAGAATATTAAAGATCAAAGCTAATTATTACGGTAAAGAACAACTTTTCTATGTTTATCCATACAAAATTGTTCCAGATCCATTTCACACACAGGCATACCTTGTCTGTTATTCCCGAAAAGCCGGGGAGGAGGAAACCGATAAAATCGTAGCTTCATTTTCTATGGCTCGAATTAATTCTCCCACCATGCTTAAAAAAACTTTTCATCTAAACACAAAAGAGATAGACTATATAGAAGAGCAAATAACAAAATATTCCCCTGCATACCTCATAGGAAAAACGGAGCAGATAAGTGTACGATTAACAAAAAAAGGAAAGCAATCCTATCAGTCAAGGCTTTATTCACGCCCGGAAAAGGTAGAATCATTTTCCTCTGATGATGTTTATGTTTTTGATTGTACGCAACAACAAATATTCAATTACTTCTTTCCGTTCGGTGCTGATGCAGAAATAATCAGTCCTGAATACTTAAGGAATCGATTTAGGAATGCTCATATAAAAGCTCTCGAAAAATATCAATAACATACGTAGCATTGCTCAATTTGTATTATATTCTGTATTTCATTTACAACCACTACTTCCGCATTACGGAAATTCTTTATCGAGTGCGTGTTTGCTTAAGTTGATGCTAAGTTGATTACATTGGTGCCTGCCATCAATGTGGTTTTGACAGTTAGCATTGATGTCCTGTTTAGGCAAATACGCACTTTTTGTGCTGCACTAATTAAGTTCTTTCCATTAGAATAAATAAATCCTATAAGTAGATATCTTGTAATATGTTACCAATATAGTAACAGGATTAGGCGAAAATGGAATAAAATAATATGAAAAGGTAACAAATGTTGAAAAAATAATAAAGATTTACGTTGCTGAATAAAAGGTGCATAATATAATCAAGCTCAGTGAATGAGACAGATGAATACTCTCGAATCAACATAGAGGTAGAAGGTACACCGTGGCAACATGGATCTTGTTTTGATAGGGTTGCTTTTTTATGAAGAGATTGCACTAAAAAACAAGAAATGATATAATGATGTACAAATGTAATGAATAGGAGGAAAAGGGTGGATAATACAGATCAATTAACAGAACTACAACTTGTTTTAGAGAGTGCGGATGATATGGACTTTAATTATAATAAGGGTTCTTTATTGCAGGGTGTGTTATATGAGCATATAGATTCGGAATACGTTGATATATTGCATGAGCAGGGTGTAAAGCCATATAGTCAGTGTGTAAGAATCGAGGATGGTCAGATCATATGGCATATTCGTACACTATCGGGTGAAGCCTATGAGAAGATTATAGTACCTCTTTTAGATAATTCATTTAAAGAATTTGAGATTGCTCATAATAATGTGTTGGTTTGGATACGAGATAAGAGTGTACATTCAATTAGTATGGAACAGTTGTTTAATGATTTCTATTCGGGAGATGCCGGACGTTATTTTACAATAGAATTTAATACACCGACCGCATTTAAGAAGGAAGGTAGGTATAGTTTTTATCCGGAACTATTTAACATATATCATAGTCTTATGATGCGTTTTGATAGCGTGTCCACCAGGGGAGGGATGTATAGTGAGGATACACTAGAGCAATTGACGAATAGCACAGAGATTGTAGATTATAATCTAAGGAGTTTGCGATTTGGATTGGAGGGGGTACGGATTCCTTCCTTTTTGGGAAAGATTCGCATTCGTATTCATGGGTCACAGACAATGATTAATTTTGCAAATCTGTTGTTTCATTTTGGTAATTATTCCGGTATTGGAATTAAGACGGCACTTGGAATGGGAAGTGTTCGGATCACAGAGCAAAGGAGGAAAGAGAACAAATGACAGAACAGGAAGTGAAACTGGTTGTGGGAAGCCTTCTGCATGATGTAGGTAAAGTAATTTATCGGAGTGGAGATGGGCGGAATCACAGCAAAAGTGGATATGATTATCTGAAAGATGAGATTCATATAGATGATCCGGCTATTCTGGAGCCGGTGTTGTATCATCACGCAGATATGTTGAAAAGTGCACAGATTGCAGATGATTCTGGTGCATACATTACATATATTGCAGATAATATTGCAGCCGCGTCAGATAGAAGAAAGAATGAAAATGACAATTATGGATTCGAGATGTCCATGCCATTGCAACCGGTATTTAATATTCTAAATGGCAATCATGGACAACAATATTATCATCCACAAATGCTGGATGGAAAGAAGATGAACTATCCCACAGAGCAAAAGCAGACATTTGATGAGGTGTTTTATAAGCAGGTTAAGGAACAATTAACTGTTACATTGAATCAGATAGAATGGTCAGAACAATATATTAATTCGTTGTTGGCTGTGTTAGAAGCAACCATGACATATATTCCGTCTTCTACGTCAAAGCAGGAGGTGGCGGATATCTCTCTTTATGATCATGTTAAGATGACAGCCGCAGTAGGCAGTTGCATTTATCAGTATTTAAAAGAACAGGGAGTGGGGAATTACAGGGAGACATTGTTTCAAGAAACGAAGGAATTTTATAATCAGAAAGAGTTTCTTCTATATTCTATTGATCTGTCAGGAATTCAGTCGTTTATCTATACAATTCACAGCAAGAATGCATTGAAGATGTTGAGGGCGAGATCTTTCTATTTAGAGATTATGATGGAACATATCGTAGACACTTTGCTGGAACGATTATCATTATCCAGAGCAAATTTGCTTTATTCCGGTGGAGGGCATTGTTACATATTGTTGCCCAATACACTCTCGGTGAAAGAACAGTTAGAAGAATATATAAGAGAAATCAACGTATGGCTGAGGGAAACGTATGATGTTGCCCTGTATGCTGCCGCAGGATATGCAGAAGCATCTGCAAACAATTTGTGTAATATTCCGGAAAAGAGTTATGCGGATCTGTTCCGGCGGGTAAGCAATCAGATTAGTAAGCAGAAGGCGAGTCGTTATTCAGCAACGGAGATTATTACATTAAACCATCAGCGAGGGCAGGATTATACAAGAGAGTGCAGAGTATGTAAAAGCTTAGAATCTTTGAATGCAGATGGTTTGTGTCCGACTTGTGAGGCATTGAAAAATGTGTCGAGCAAGATTATGGATGAAGAATTAGGATTTTTTGTGATTGTTAACGATCCGGAAGAGAATGGATTGCCGTTACCATGCGGTGCATATATGATTGCAGAGTCAGAGAGTAAATTGCGAAATCGTATGAAGGAACGACCAGATACTTTAATACGAGTATATTCGAAGAATCAGTATTATACAGGACTGAATGTTGCAACGAAGATATGGGTTGGCGATTATACGCGGGGGCAGACGTTTGAGGAGTTGGCTGAGGCTGCGAAAAAGACGGGTGCAATTGAACGAATTGGTGTTCTGCGGGCAGACGTCGACAATATGGGACAGGCGTTTACCTGTGGTTTTTCGGAAACATATAATACATTATCGCGTACGGCGACTTTGTCGAGACAATTATCTTTATTCTTCAAATGTTATATCAATCAGATGCTTGGGAGCAGAGAATACTCTTTCACAAAAGAAGAGGGCAAACATAATGCTACCATTGTATATTCCGGTGGAGATGACCTGTTCATTGTGGGTGCATGGAATGAGATAATCGAGATTGCATTGGATATTCAAAGTAATTTTGCTAAGTACACAGAGGGAACACTGACAATATCGGCAGGAATCGGAATGTATGATGCGACCTATCCGATTAGTCAGATTGCATATGAGGCTGGGGAACTCGAAGAGGAATCCAAAGGAATGCCAGGTAAGAATGCGGTTACTCTTTTGCCGGATGGTGAACAACATACAGAACAAATAGGAGAAGAGGTTGTATCACTTTCGGATGGAACATATACATGGGATATGTTAAGGAATCAGGTGCTTGGCGAGAAATATAAGTTGTTTGAAGGATTCTTTAGAGATACACAGGAACGAGGAACAGCCTTTATGTATCATTTGTTAGAGTTGATTCGCGGAAGAAATGAGTCTGTTAATTTTGCAAGATATGTATATTTGTTAGCAAGATTAGAACCAGGTAACAAAGCAGATTCGGAACAGAAGAGATTGTATAAGGAATTTTCCAGAGAAATGTACAAATGGATATATTCAGATGAGGATTGCAGGCAGATAAAAACGGCAATGAATCTATATGCATATATGAAGAGAGGAAGGAGTAACGGTTATGATAATTGAAGAAGGTACTTATGTTAAGAAAGCGGAACAAGTGATTAAGCAGCTATCACAGAATACAGACAGGCGTGGTAATGTAAGATGGATCACGACATCTAAGATACGAAATTTATTAGCAATGTCCGCAGATATATATAACGAAGTATTAATAAGCGATGAACAACTTTCTGATGAATTGAGTTCTAGAATAGATTATTTGAGAGTTCGTTTTGTATATGAAGTCGGTCGCGATGATGCTAAAGATAAAACAGTTAGAGGATTTGTAGAAAAATCAGAGATTCTTGAAGTGTTAAAAGAAGTAAGGAAAAGTAGAAAGCAGTATATATTGTTTTACCATTACTTGGAAGCATTAGTTGCTTATCATAGATATTATGGTGGTAGAGATTGAGAATAGGAGGAGACGAAGATGTACGCAAAGATTCAGATTACAGGGTTATTACAAGTTGAAACAGGTTTGCATATTGGGGGAAATGGTGCGTTTGCTGCAATTGGAGCAGTTGATTCTCCGGTAATTAGGGACACAACAAGTCATCTTCCAATGATACCCGGAAGTTCGCTAAAAGGTAAGATTCGCACATTGCTAGCCAAGGCGCATAATGAACAGATTGTAGATCCTGATAATGATGCGGAAGAAATTAGAAGAGTGTTTGGAAATGCGAAGAAGGGAAATCCACATCCAAGTAGAATATTGTTTTCAGATATGATCATGTGTAATGGCGAGGAATTGAGACAAAAAGAGATTAATAGTATGACAGAGGTAAAATTTGAGAATAGCATTAATCGTCAGACTGCCGTTGCGAATCCAAGACAGATTGAACGGGTAATAAGAGGCGCAGAATTTAATTTGAATTTGATCTACGAGGTGGAAAAAGAAGAGGATACATTGGATGATCTGAGACTTCTTGCAGAGGGAATGACTTTGCTGCAATATGATTATTTAGGTGGCCATGGATCAAGAGGTTATGGTAAGGTTAGGTTCTCAGAGGTTCAGGCACAGGTTGTTGTCGGAACTGTGAAGGATACAATTATTAGTGAGGTAAATAAGGTGCTTGCGGATATATAGGAGGCTGTTATGGAATATAAGGTATATAAGATGATATTTCCGAATGGAGTACATATTGGAAAGACATCATTAGAGGAGAGTGAGTATAGCTTTCATGCCGACACCATATTCTCAGCATTGTGCCAGGAGGCGGTTAAAAATGACGTTGAATGTCTGGAACAATTATGTAGATATGCGAAAAGTGGACAGTTACTCATCTCAGATGCGTTTCCGTATATAGGGGATTGTTATTATATTCCCAAGCCTATGATACGGATTGAGACGGAGAAGCAGGGGGATTCCAAGCTAAAGAAGGCTTACAAGAAATTAAGTTATATACCGGTACACTTACTGGGTAAGTATTTGTCCGGTGAATTAGATGTTTGTGAGGAACAGAATAAGTTCAAACAATTAGGGACAGCATATACGAAAACATCTGCATCTGTGATGGGTGAGAAAGAGACAACACCATATCGGGTAGGCATCTATCAATTTTATGAGGGTAATGGATTATATGTGATTGTTGGATATGAGAAGGCAGAACAATTAGAGCTGACGAAACAGCTTTTCCAAAGCTTATCATATTCGGGGATTGGTGGTAAGAGGTCATCCGGGTTGGGTAGATTTCAAGTCTGTGAGGTCGAGCTGATCGGGGATATACAACAACGTCTGGTAAGAAAAGGTGAACGGTACATGACGCTGTCTGTGTCATTACCACAGGAACAAGAAATGGAGAATGCATTGCAGCAGGCAAGCTATCAGATTATTAAGAGAAGTGGATTTGTTGCATCTTATGTATATGCAGATAGTTTTCATCGTAAGAATGATCTGTATGTGATGAATGCCGGATCTTGTTTTGTGCAGCAATATCAGGGCGACATTTATGATGTATCAAGTGGGGGTAGTCATGCAGTATATCGGTATGCACAGCCAATGTTTTTGGAGGTGAGCATATGAGAAGTCCGTTAAAGGTATATGATATAGAACTTACTGTAAAAGGGCCATTATTTGTTGGCGACGGTCAGGAGCTTAAGAAAAAAGAATATATTAAACTAAGAGGAACCAATAAGGTTGTGATTCCCAAATTAGACAAAATGTATAAGGATCTTTGTGATATGGGTAAGCAGCGGGAATATGAGAAATATATGTTGACGGATAATAAGACAAGTCTAGGTGATTGGATTCAGAATCAAAGAATACCGGATAAATATATCGATAGCTGGAAGGATTATGAATTACATGCCGGAGATGCAATTATTGACAAGAATAAGACGTTGCAGGTTATGACTTGTGTAAAGGATGCGTATGGAAATCCGTATATTCCGGGTAGTTCCTTGAAGGGGATGCTTCGAACAATATTGCTTACACAGGATATCTGTAAGAATTCCGTAAAATTCCGTAAAATGAAGGATGAGATTGAAACCAATATTGAAAGAGTAGGCAAAGTAAAGAGAACACAATTCTTGAATAGAGAAGAAAAAACATTAGAAGTGACATCATTTCATTCGTTAGGTCGAAAAGAAGATAAACGACGGGAAATGGTAAATGATTATATGGCTGGGGTTATTGTGAGTGATAGCAAACCATTATCCACAGAGGATTTAACATTGTGTCAGAAAGTGGAATATCATGTAGACGGAAAGGAGACGAGGCTTAATCTTCTTCGAGAATGTATTAAACCGGGTACGAAAATACACTTTCAATTGACAATTGATACCAGTATAGGAAAAATGGATACAAGATTGAATCGGTTGGATGAGGATGAGATTATGCAGGCAATTGCTAATTTCTCCAATCTATATTATGATGTGTTTGTTAAGAAGTTCAGGGGTTTTGATATACCATCGCCAAATACTGTCTGGCTTGGCGGAGGTGTGGGTTATGTTAGTAAGACCGTTCTTTACGCATTGTTTAACAGAGAAGATGCGGTGGATTTGGTTGTGGAGATCTTTAATAAGACGAATGTACCAGCGAATCATAAACATAATCAAGATAGACGATTAGGTGTATCGCCGCACATCTTCAAAATGTCCCAATATGAAGGAAAAAGATTACCGTTTGGACAATGCGAGGTAAAGATAACGAAAGTAAGATAATGGTGATTCTGTCAAGCTGGACAGATATACGTCTGGCTTGGCGGATGAATCTATGTTTTGCGCCGCACCGCATAAAATAAGGGAGTGACGAATGGTAGATATGTTGTATTCATTGGTGTTTTATAGAAAAAATTTTTTCAGCCGCAAAAGACAAAGTGGGCATAGAAAAAATGCGGGTTGCCGAGGATAGGGATTAGTAGATAGATACCCCGAGAGGGGACGGAAACGTGCATGATAATGTGGCAGTCCAATTATCTGAATTTGATTAGTAGATAGATACCCCGAGGGGGGACGGAAACCCAAACCGACAGTATTTCTCAAATTCATTCAGCAAAAGATTAGTAGATAGATACCCCGAGAGGGGACGGAAACTCATATTTCTTCTCATCTAAGATGTACCGGGAATCATCGATTAGTAGATAGATACCCCGAGAGGGGACGGAAACTTGCCCATAACTTCTCTCTAGCTTCCTGCACATCTGATTAGTAGATAGATACCCCGAGAGGGGACGGAAACTTTTAATCAATCTTCTACAACTTCCATCAATTCAAGGATTAGTAGATAGATACCCCGAGAGGGGACGGAAACTCATTTCTTCCATCATATCTTTTAAAGAAACAAAGATTAGTAGATAGATACCCCGAGAGGGGACGGAAACTTATTAGACGTTTGCATTACACGATCGTTTTCGATTAGTAGATAGATACCTCGAGAGGGGACGGAAACGGAATTACCGGAACTTCCAATCTTTGCGTAATCACCGTGATTAGTAGATAGATACCCCAAGAGGGGACGGAAACGGAGCTTTATTCTTTTTGTCTGCCAGGGTATTTCTCATTAGTAGATGGATACCCCGAGAGGGGACGAAAATAAGTGAAAGAAGGTAGATAATGAGTTATTTATATGTAACAGAGAATGGAGCACATATTTCCATTTCGGAAAATTATGTCAAAGTGCAATATGATGAATCCTGTTGCAAAAAGATTCCAATAGAAACATTGGATTCCGTCAGTATATTTAGTAAGGCACAAATGACAACACAATGTACGGAGGAATGCCTGAAAAGGGGAATTCCGGTTGCATATTATTCAAAGTTGGGAAGATATTTTGGACGATTGGAATCAACTGGACATATTAAAGTGGAACGGCAACGAATGCAGGCAAAATTATATGATTCGGAATTTGCAGCCGAATTGGGGAAACAAATTTTAGAAGCGAAGATCAAGAATCAGGAAGTGGTGTTACAACGCTATAAGAAAGACAAAGATTTATCTGATGAATTAAAGCAGATGAAAATATCTGTCAATAAGTTAGAATCGTGTCGAAGCATTGAACAGTTAATGGGATATGAGGGAACCTGGCAAGTGACTTAATGGAAGAGTGGAGAGCAGTAATTGTGGATTCGCTAGTAATGGGAATGGTTAATGGCCATGAGATATTATTGGAGGATTTTGAACATGATCTGGATGAGCCGGGCATTTATCTGAATAAGAACGGCATGCGTAAATATGTTAGCAAATTAGAAAAGAAACTTTTGACAGATACAAAATATTTAAGGTATATAGATTATCCGGTGAGTTTTCGAAAAGGAATGGAATTGCAGATCGAACAGCTGATTAAGGCAATTGAGAAAGAAGATGCTACATTGTATCAGCCGGTTCGGATTCGATAGGAGGAATATGGATAATAAGAGACGAACGAAATTGTCTAGGGATATATAAGGCTTTGGGTTCCGGGTTCAGAAATCGGCATTTGAAGCAATAATTAAAGAAAAAGTATATAAGAAGATGTTAGCAGATTTGCCGCAGTTTGTGACAAAGGAAGATAGTGTTCGTGTTTATCGTATTATTGGAAAAGGACATGTGAAGAATTTCGGTAAAGAACTGGAATATGAAACGGAGGATGTCGTTATTACTTAAAAAGGATAATATAATAAATATTGATTAGGGATAACTTTGAAAAGGAGATAACGATTATGGGAAAAAGAATATTATTTTCACCGATTGGAGGTACAGATCCAATTGCCTCAACGAGTGTATATGAGGGATCTATGTTACATATTTGCAGATACTATCAACCAGACCAGGTAGTATTGTTCTTGTCAAAAGAGATGGCAGAACGTCAGGAAAAGGATGATCGGTATCGATATTGTATTAATGAGTTAGGGAAACGATTAAATCACCGTTTTGAAGTGGAATGCATTATTGATAAAGAATTAGAAGACGTTCAGATATATGATGAATTCTATCAGAGATTTAAAGTAATATTACAGAATATTCAGCAGTCAATGCTAGAAGATGATGAGCTGATTCTGAATATTGCTTCCGGAACACCTGCGATGAAAAGTGCTTTGTTGATGTATGCAATCATGTCAGAGGGAAAAGTGAAAGCGATTCAGGTTACCACACCGGAGAAGTCAATGAACGAACATCGTGGGAAAAAAGATGATAAGTATGATCCACAAGAACATTGGGAGTTGAATCAGGATAATGACGAGGGTGCAACGAATCGGTGTGTAGAAGTGGGTTGTCCTAATCTGCTTGCAATGTTGAAAAAGAATATTATTATTCGACAGGTTCGAAGTTACAATTACGCTGCGGCATTATTGTTGGCAGACGAGATAAGAGAATATATTCCGGATAATGCATATACATTGTTAGAAGTGGCGGTTGCAAGACAACAACTTGATTTGGGTAGAGTGGATGAATTGTTGAGACAAGAAACGGAAGATTTTGACGATATATTGCCGGTTAAAGGTGGTAACGAGAAGTTATTGTTTGAATATACATTGACATTGAAGATTAAAATTGCCCGAAAAGAATATGGTGATTTTATGCGTGCAATTTCCCCGTTATTAACAGATTTGTTTGACGCAATACTGAAAGGACAATGTAAGATAGATATTCATAAGTATTGCGAATCTAAGCAACCGGGTATGTGGTCATGGAAAAAAGATGAATTATTGAAAACAGAAGAGGGAAAAGGGATACTTCGATTGTTAGATGAAAAATTTGGACAATTTCGGGATGGTACAATTGTAACAGCGGGAAGTTTAAAACCAATTCTTATGTACTATTTGAATGATGATACCGTCAAGAAGAATGTAGAAGATATGAGATATATAGAGGCAAAGATTAGAAATTTTGCAGCCCATCAGATCATATCTGTTACAGATGAGGGGATAAAGCGTATGTTAGGGTTGCCTGATATTACGATGAACCAGATATTTAATAAGATTAAAAATCTGGTAGTTGCATCGAAGGTTCATGTTAAGAAGGAAGATTGGGATTCTTATGATCAGATGAATGAACGGATTAAAGAATGTCTTATGGAAGGGTGATGTAATGAAGAATAATTATAGGATGCGTACAGTGTCAAGTATTATAGCGTATACGTTGCTTATGATAGCTTTTTGGGCAATGCAATATGGAATCAATCCTCATTTAGTTCCTTCTATGACAAAAGTTGCCGTAGAGTATATATGTGGAGTAATATTGTGTGGCATTGTATCAGGCTGGTTGAATCGGCGCAGAAGCTGTTTGTTATCAAATGACAAGGAACTGTAGAATTTATAAGTAGCACAGAGTGGGTGAAAACCCAGATCTGTGCTACGGTTGTACATGACAAAATTAAGCGTTTGATGTTGCAGTGGATGTTCCGAGGAATGATCAAAGAGATGAAGAAGCTGTTAAATGATATAGGTATGGAATTAGAGAATGTAGAGAAAACAAGGTAATTCGTACATAGAGGTATAGTCTTTGTTGTGCTGCAAGTTGTTTTTTTAATGCGGCGATTTCGGCAGCCTGATCGTTGATTAGAGAATCCTTGTCGGCAAGTTGTGAATGGGCATCACTAAGCTGTGCCTTCTGGTCATCAATCGTATTCTGCATCTCGTCGATCATATATTGTACGGTATTGTGATCTAAAATTTTCAAAGCATCGGAAAACATTGTCAGCACCTCCTCCGGTTTGTGAAGATACGACGCCATGTCCTGATAGATTGCCTCCAGCCATGGATAGACGGCGAGAATCTCTGTGAG
>ERZ1026876.1348-NODE-1348-length-12347-cov-12.194761_pt1 | contig 12347 bp, 8 predicted proteins | sample MGYA00380168_ERZ1026876 | MGnify/ENA primary metagenome ERZ1026876 (study PRJEB33269, sample SAMEA4719804) | human gut metagenome | biome: human-associated habitat; feature: organic feature; material: feces | place: Cameroon | collected 2013-10 ... | reverse complement strand
TTGATGATATATAATCAAGTCGTCTTTCTGGTATATGGATAACAGGATGTTTATGAAAAATGCTTTCTATATCCAGAGAAGAATCATCAGCAATCCACTTTAATTCATCATTATTAAAATATAGCACATATCTTGTATGGTCACTTCCTGCAAGGTAAGTAGTCATATGGGCTGTATCTGGTGAAATAAGAGCAAGTCCGCCCGGATTTAACATATATATTTCATCACCTACATAAAGGGTGCAGGAACCAGAATATATAAACATCAATTCCCATCTGTTATGTTCATGAAAATGTTTCATCTTATAAGATGGTGGCACAGTAGAAATATCCGTGAGGAAATTGTCATTAATAAAATGGTACATTGCCGTCTCCTAGGTATATAAATAATATCTTACGAAGCAAAATCATATACTGATTATAGGTCGTTTATAGAGAAACCGTTACTGATTTTTTACATATTTTTTTGATTTTGAAAGATTTCGTGCTGTTTTTTTGTATATATAAAAATACAATGTGAATATAATGGAAGCATCTTAAGAAGTAGAAACAATTTAATATAAGGAGGAATAATATGATACGAAGAAACAAAATTATTGCTTCTGTTGCCGTCAGTGTTATGACCGGCGTTCTTGTTGCAGGTAACTTAGTTCCATTACAGGGATATTATGCATTTGCACAGGAAACAGGAGTAACAGCTATGAGATATTCAGCAGTAAAAGACATTAACAAAACATTAGAAGGTTACACACCAATTGACAGTTCTGATCCGGTTGAATTCGGTGGAACTTACATTAAGTATCAGGGTGAGACAATCCAGTTGTCGGAGACAGCCATATATCTTGATGGCTCATTATCAGACGAGCTTGCTGCTCAGTACCCATATGTATATAACGACATTACTAAGGCATTGTCAGCAGATGCATTAAAGAATGGAACAGCAGATAATCCAATGACAGTATATGTTGCACCATATGTGTACTGGATAGATGATCCGGCAGCAACAGATACAGTACAAAAGACAGAAGGATATTCAACACCTTATGGAATGGTTGTTAATTCAGATTTTCTTACTATCAAAGGCCTTACAGGAAATCCTGATAATATTGTATTAGCCGGAAACAGAGGACAGTCACATGCCTCTAACGGTAACTATACCATGTTCAGATTCAACTGCAGCGGCGCACTTACAGTTAAGAACATAACAATAGGTAACTATTGCAGCGTTGACCTTGATTATCCGCTTATGAGTGAGCTTAATCAGGCAAAGAGAACAGAGACAATCACACAGGCACAGCTTGCTGATGTTTCTGGAGACAAGATGTTTGCAGATAACTGTAACTTTATAAGCAGACTTAATCTTGACCCAATAAATGGAGCATCAAGAAGTCTTTATAACAACTGTCATTTTGAAAGTACAGATGATGCCCTTAATGCAAATGCTGTATATGTAGGATGCGATTTTGATTTCTACGGAAACAGACCATTATATTCATCATATGGTACAGGTTCAACATTTTTAGGTTGTACATTTAATTGTAAGATATTAAATGTTGAAGCAGAACCGACACAGTTCTTTACTAAAGAGGGTGGCACAATTACCGCAGTAGACTGTGTATATAACAGTAATTTAAGTGTACCTATATCAATTGGATGGACTAAAACACCATCAACTTCATTAAAGTGTTATCAGAGCAACATAATTCATAATGGACAGAGCATCACAATCGGTGGCGAGGGTGCTAAAGAAACCGTTGATATGACAGGCAAGTCGGTACTTGATGCCTACAAGATTGTGTCAGGTGGTAAGACATATTACAACACATACAATCTTTTAAAGGGCAGTGACGACTGGGATCCATTAGGAGTTAAGGATGTAATTGAAGCAGCCGGACAGGACGCAGTAGCAACACAGCTTTCAATAACATCAGATGTCACAGAGATTGAATCTGGAAAGGAAACAGCTTCAATAGGAGGAACAGTTAACTATTTCTATGGAACTAATGATACAACACAGAAGATAACATACAGCGTATCAGACGAAGATAAGGCATATGTGAAGTTAACAGATAATGGTGACGGAACATGCAAAGTAGAAGGTACTAATAATGATGATGCAGCTAAGAAGGTCATTATAAATGCATCTACAGAGTCAGGTCTTGAAGCAGCAGTTGGAATTACTGTAAAGCCAAGCAAGATTGAAGCACCAGCATTTACAAAGGCACCAGTTATTACTAATGACGGACAGGGAAGTCTTAAAGTAGATTACTCACTTGATTTAGGAAGCAGAGAAGACATGTCTGCAATCTCATGGTACAGATGTACAGATGCAGAGGGCAGCAATCCTATACTTGTAGCAGTAACAAGAAATGATTCACCAGAGTATACATATAAGTTGACAGCAGGTGATGTAGGATATTACATCATGGCTAAGGTAGAATCTAAGAACATCAGAAGTGATTATGGAACACCGGAAAATACAGTATATGACAAGGCAATCGGAGTGAAAGATGTAAGAAGCAAGAACCTTGCTACAGATTTCTCTAACTTCCCTAATGTAAAGCAGTCAGAAATCAAAGCTGGTTTCTGGACAGTAGATTATAACCGTCCAGCAGATACAGAAAGCTTTGGAAGCTGGCAGGGAGCTGATACAGAAGAACCTTGGAAATATGGAACAACAGGTAACGGCTGTGTAGGCGCTGGATTATATGAAGGTACACAGGGCGCAAGACTTATGTATACACCAGTAGAAGGAACATATGGTGATATGTCACTTAAGCTTGTAGTTGACCCGGCTAAGACAGCAGGTCAGGGATTTGGTAGTGCAGGACAGTATATGGATGTACTTCTTAAGTTCGATACATCTACACTTACAGGATACGGATTAAGAATAGTAAGAACAAAGGCTTCATCTAATGCAGTAACATTTGTACTTGTAAAATACGACAACGGAACAGTAACAGAGATTTCTGATAAAGTTATTGCAAGCTGCTATGCAACAGGCTGTACAATCAGTTTAAAGGCTGAAGGCAATAAGCTCACAGCACATGTTGAGACACCAACAGAACAGCTTGCAGACCAGGCAGCTAAGGGATATCCACATGTGGTTGACCTTACAGCAGATATTGAAGCTAACAGCTTTGGCGGAGTTGCAATCCAGCATACAGGAACACTTGGCGCAGGCGGATGGCAGAATACAACAATGCTTCATAACTTAAATGTTACATGGGAAGGTGAGAATAACCAGAACCCAGAATATGTTGAAGGAAATCCATCAGATAACGAGAATCCTGCCGAGACACCAGATGATTCAACAGGAACATCAACAGGAGCAGACACAACAGTCAAGACTGGTGATATGAGTCATACAGGAATGTATGCAGCATTAATGGCAGCAGGACTTAGTGGCTTACTTGGAATGGCAGCAGTATACATGAGAAGAAGAAAAGATATCTAATTTCATAAGAATTTTCTTTACAGGAGCACCCGCAATTATATTGCGGGTGTTTTTGCGTGGTGAATGTGTGACCGTATGTGATTGACATTTTAATTATTATGCTATAAAGTTTTATGGAACTAACTAGTATAAGATGGAGGATAAAACTTAAAAGCATGAAATATAATATCAGAAAATATATATTGGCAGGAATTACAGCAATTCTTGCAGCGGCTGTTTTGACGGCATGTGGTGGCAGCAAGCCAGAGGAGGACGATACAGTCCAGAGTACACAGGAAATATTTGCAATGGATACATATATGTCGCTTACTGCATATGGCAGCAATTCAGAGGAAGCAGTAAGTAAAGCAGTTCAGGAGATTAACCGGCTTGATGCAATGTTTTCGGTAGGAAATGAGGACAGTGATGTTACTAAGATAAATGAAAATGGAAGCGGTGAAGTATCGGAAGAAACCGCATTTATAATGAACAGGGCAATGCAGGTATCTAAAGAAACTAAAGGTGCTTTCGATATTACGATATACCCGGTTATGGAGCTGTGGGGATTTACCACCAAGAATTACAGAGTGCCTGAAAGCAGCGAGATTGCGGATGTACTTAAGCATGTTTCTTATACAAATGTGGAGGTTAACGGGCAGCAGGTGACATTGTCAGATGGTGCAAGCATTGACCTTGGTGGAATTGCCAAAGGTTATACATCTTTGCGGGTGATTCAGATTATGAAGGACTGCGGCATAGAGCACGCAATCATTAATCTTGGAGGCAATGTGCAGGTGCTTGGAACTAAGACTGATGGCTCGGACTGGAGGGTTGCCATACAGAATCCTGACAGTGAAAGCAGTTATCTTGGTGTATTAAGCACTGCTGATAAGGCAGTTATAACATCAGGTGGATATGAGAGATATTTTGAGCAGGACGGACAGGTATACCATCATATTATAGACCCGCAGACAGGTTATCCATCAGAGAGCGACCTGACTTCTGTTACAATTGTGTGTTCAGATGGAACTACAGCAGATGCATTATCAACTGCGCTTTTTGTAATGGGGCTTGACGGTGCGAAAGAGCTGTATAGAAGTGGCTCGCTTGATTTTGAGATGATACTTTATGATGGAAGCAAAGTATATGTGTCAGAGGGAATAGCTGACAGTTTTTCAACCAATATGAACACGGAAATAATTACCAGACAGCCTTGATGAGAATTATTATTAACAGTCTGTATTGACAAATGCAGGGCCTAAAATATATTCTATAGAACAGTTAGGAAAAACTAATTAAAGATAGATGAAATTACTTTTGTTTATGAAAACTAACCTTGAATATAAAGACTAGAAGGAGCAGACATGTTATTAATAATATCACTTATAATCGTATCTTTATTCATATATTTTCTTAAAGATTCACTTAAAAAACACGCAGGTATCTACTATACTGGGGCAGCGGTAATCTCTATTGCAGTATTTCTGATTGGATTTCTGCCAATGCCTTTATTCTTAAAGAATAATATATTAGGAATATTTGCAAAAGGCTCTCTTGGAACGGCAATGTTTGTTGTGGTAATGTACACTGGCGCATTACCTAAGGGCAACAAGCTGATTGCACCACTTATGAAGATAAGAGGCGAATTGTCAATTACAGCGGCAATACTTGTCCTGTGTCATAATTTCACATATGGAATGACATATTTCAGAATGTTATTTACTAAGACAAGCCTGTTATCAGCCACACAGCTTGCAGCTGCGGTAATAAGTCTTGTGCTTATAGCTATAATGCTTGTGCTTACAGTTACATCTTTTCCATCTGTAAGAAAGAAGATGCAGGCTAAGAAGTGGAAGCAGCTACAGCGCACAGCATATGTGTTTTATGGTCTTATGTATGTTCACATTATGCTCATTAACATACCTTATGCGAGACTTGGACTTGGCATGTATATTGCAAATGTAGTTATCTACAGCATAGTTTTCTTAGGCTATGCAGCTATGAGAATAGCAAAGGCTGTATCAGTAAAGGCAGCAAGAGCCGGAAAGACATACGGTAAGAAACCAGAGACGGTTCTGTATGGACTGGCATTGGTTATATGTGCAGTGATGACGGTGTCGTGCTTTGCAGGAAGACAGACAGTGTCGGCATCGGAAGACAATGAGGAATGGAACGATTTCTTTAACGAAGAGACAGTTGCAGCAATGGTCAAAGAGATTGAGAGCAGTACGGCTAAGACAGATGCCGAAGGAACAACACAAGAGAGTCTGGAAGAATCAGTTTCATCAGATGGACAGTCAGACTCACAGGCTGGCGGTGCAGGAAATGAAGTGTCGGGAAATAGCAATAATTCCGGTTCGGATAATGCTTCTGGTAATTCATCAGGTAATAGTTCTGACAGTGGTAATCAGTCAGCCAAGCCGGATAATGGTTCTGACAATAGTGGAGAGCCGAGCGGCGGTTCAGGCAGTGACGCACCGGCTAATACAACATTTAAAGCAGATGGAACTTATACAGGTTCCGCTGTGTGTGAGACTTATAACTACAATGTAACGGTTACAATAGTCATATCGGGAGATACGATTACATCGGTTACTGCTGAATCAGAAGCGGGTGCGCAGGATGTGCAGTATTTTAATATGGCAAATGCAAAGGTTCCTGCACAGCTTCTTGCAAATCAGAGTACATCAGGTGTTGATGCAGTATCTGGTGCAACCAAATCAAGCAATGCCATCAAGAAGGCATTTTACTATGCTTATAAATCGGCTAAGAAGTAGGCAGATTTGTAATAGAAAAAATTATAAGGAGGCAAAATTCCTCTCCTCACCAATGGGTTCGGATTTTGCTTCGCAAAACAAGGAGGAATTATGAGAAAGAACATTTTTACTAAGATTGCTGCTGTTGCAGCCGTTACTGTTCTTGCAGTTACAGCACTTCCAGCTCTTGTGTCTGATACACATGCAGCAGATGATGAGTATTCATATGTATATGCTGGTCTTACATGGCAGGAATACTGGGCAAACGAAGGCGTATATAACGCAGGGGATGTAACATCATCTAATGAGAAGGATACACATGGTGAGTACGATAAAGGCGGTTTTGATACAGTAACAAGAGCAACAACCAATCATGGTCTTCACAGAGGAAGCTACCAGTGCATGGCAACAATTGATACAGAAGATGGTAAGAAGTATGAGCTTGCCGGCTGGAGTAGTGATGGAAAGCAGATGATACTTACAGATGGTACACAGCTTTCATACAACAGAGGTACAATTACTAATGCTGATGGTACAACAACAAAGTTAGTATCATATGAAGTAACTGGTATTAAGTATGTTCCGGTTAAGGTTAAGACATCTGATCTTGCTGATTTTGAGCAGCATTACAGAGTTGTCAAGAATGGTGAGAAGTTATACGGTGGATTCGGTGAAAACAAGCTTAGTTCATATGAGTATACAGCAGCAGTTAATGCATATACTAACGGACTTAAGACAGCAGTTAAGAATGCAGACGGAACATATTCATTCTCTGCAAGACAGACTGGCAATGGCAAATCATTTGCAGAGCAGGATATAAGTGTGGCTGCTAACATTACATCTACAGTAAAAGATGCTACAGGTTCATACGGTGAATTCTTAAGAGTAGATATTAATGGTGATGGTTATGGTGCATTGGGTGCTATGATGCAGGCTGTTAAGTGGACATACTATGGAAATGATGCAACAAGAACAAATGCTGTTGCTACATATGGTACTAAATTCGCAGCAGATAACTGGATGCACAAAGTAATGGGAATCCAGCTTGGACTTACTGATTCAGCGCGCTGCCAGTTACCAGCAGGATATGATGGAACAGGTTACTGGTCACTTACTGTATATGCATTAGGATATACTGATACTACAATTGATTTTGAAGCAACTGATGCTAATATCGTTAAGGTTAAAGCACCTGTAAGTGATACATCAAAGCTTTCAGCAGCTATTGCAGCAGCAGATGCACTTAACGAAGCTGATTACACAGCCGAGTCTTGGGCAGCTATGAAGCTTGAGTATGAGGAAGCAGTCGATGCACTTGCAGTTGCAGAATATCAGGCAGATGTTGATGAGGCAACAGAGCATCTTACAGCAGCAATCAATGCATTAGTAAAGGTTGAGGCAGGCACAGAAGGAACAGGTGATACAAATGGCGCTGGTACATCAGACGCAGGTTCAGCAGATACATCTGTATCAGATGTTAAGACTGGCGATTCTAACAGCATGATGGCTTACATCGTAGCAGCAGTACTTGCTTTAACAGCAGGTGCTGCAGTAACATGCAGACGTAAGATTAAGAATGTAAGATAATTGATACGCTAAAATCTAATAAAACTATAAACAAGCCAGAGAACCGGGGCGGAGAGAATCCTTTGTGGGATTCACTTCCGCTCCTGTTCTTTATTATCTGTTAATCTTAATATCACCCATATTAACATCAGCATTTATACTTTTACCGCTGCCGGCATTATTAGTATAGCTGTGAGAATAAGTAGAATCATTAACTTTAATGTCGCCTAAGTCTACAGAGAGATTAGCACTGTATTTATCAATATCCATACCGCTTATTTTCAGTGAGCCCATATCAACGGAAAGGTTAAGCGCATCACTGCCGCAATTGGTAAGCTTAATATCACCCATATTGTTGTCAGCAGTTAAATTCTTAACGACAGAATCAGCAATCTTAAGAGAACCCATATCAACAGAGAAATCAGCAGAAGAAGCATGTATATTGTTAACATCCATATCCCCCATATTAAGGTCAGCCTGAATAGAATTAAGACTGACATTGTCAGGAATAGTAATTGTAAGTGTGCAGTCTGAGTTTTTGATATTAGTCATAAGATGTACTTTTACATGCTGTTCAATATTTAATGAAGTTCCAGAAACAGATACAGCAGGCTTAAACTTTTCAGCACCTGTATAGATAACTTCAAGCTTGCTGCCTTTCTTAATCTTAACACTGCCAAGATTCATATCAATAGATATGTCTGACACATTATCATAAATAGAAGAATTTTCAATATATTTGCCACTGGATGCCATAGTCATGCGTGTAAAAGGAGAAATGTTAAATACATTACCAAGAACGCCGATAATTATGCATATAAGTGTAATAAAATATATAATTGACAGATAAATTCGTTTCTTCATAATTACACCTCCATGGAATCGTCTTTAAGTATACTTTTGAATATAGCGTGTATTACAGCTGCAATAGGCCATATAACCCATGTTAAAGCCCATGCAAATGTGATGAAACTGACTGACAGATATATACATGTAACTGTAGGCCAGAAAACAGACATAATAGTTGTTGCAGTATTGTTAATATATCTGACTTCTTTATTCTCCTTCTTAACATAGCTGCCGGCTACATTGTCACCATTAAGAGCAAGTAAAGTCTTACATGAAGTCTCAGCCATTGAACCGAAAACAATAAGGAATACGCCGACACTTACTATACAAATCATTGCTGCACCGCCAATATCGTCAAGTCCCTGTATTGGGATTGCGTCAAAAACGGCAGCAGGGACAAAGCTTATGATACACATAATAATTCCCAGAGTGCGGCACACAATAGAAATGTTGCGAAGCTGTTCCTTCTTATCCTGCACATATCCGACAGTGGCATAATCGATGATACATTCGTGTTTCTTAATATAGTCATATTTACTCATTAAAGAATTGGTTATTATAAATATGCCGACACCGAATGCAGCTATAATAAACAGAGCAACAGTGCCCATTGTCTCGATAAAATTATTACGGATTGCACTGCAGGCTGCCACTGGAACTACTGAGAAAATACATAAGAAAACTCCTAATGCAGTCAGAAATGCATGTCGGCTGCCGGCACTTACAAAGCTTCTGGCTTCATCCTGTGTTAAAGTGCGTCTGTTATCAACAGGAGCAGAAGACTGTCTGTTAAGTCCGAGAGTTTCTGCGAGTTCGTCAAGATTGCCGAATTCTGAGATAACAGTGCCTACAGCCTCATTCTCGCTTTTACCTTCACTGATAAGTTCATTATATTTGTCCTCCATCATGCCCCACAGTTCATCTTTAGCCTTTAAAACTTCTGTTGTTGCGGGGAGATTGGCAAACATAGTTTCAAGATAACTTTTAATAGTATCCATACATTAATTCTCCTTCACTATAAATTTTTCGATAACTTCTTTAGTAAGAGCCCACTCTTCACATTTTGACTGATAATACAGCCGTCCTTCGTCAGTAATCTGATAATAGGTGCGCTTTTTTCCACCATTCTCGCCTACACCGGGGAAAGAAGTGATATATCCGTTTTTTTCCATACGTGTAAATGCAGAGTAAAGAGTAGTTTCTTTAACAATATATTTCTCATTGGTCATGGCTTTAATCTGCTTAGAAATCTCGTAACCATAAGACGGCTTATCAAGCAGAAGATACAGGATAATTGTATCGTTGTAGCCTCGTATAATGTCGCTGCTGATGCCAGCCATGCATACTCCTCCCTTCGAATTAATTGAAGGTGATGATTCACCTGATAATAAATATTAAATAAATGATAATTACTACGACAGGCGATACTACGACAGCCGTAGTACATCTGTCGTAGTATATATAACATGATATGCATAATATGTCAACAGGAGAATATAAAAATCCCTCAAAAGCAGGTAAACAGTGCTTTTGAGGGATATATTAAATATGTGGATTATTTGAAATATACTTTAGCTGCAGTAGCAGCCATGATATTTTCCTTGTCAGGTGTTGATATTTCATTGTTTAAGACAATGTAATCAATAAGGTGTCTGTAGCTGTCCTTGCACAGATTCATAGGCAGGTCGCTTCCCCACATAAGTCGGTCGCTTCCGACAAGTTCGATGGCGCGTTTAATATAATGGATTGCGTCAGGATAAGGGTATCTGGCGTCTTTACCCTGATTAGAAGGAAGGCTTGCAAGGTCGAATACAACATTGTCAAGCGTGAGTGCCTCCATTCCTTTAAGCCAGACATTTTCCTGAACAAGACCTCTTGGGGCAAGCAGATGGCACACAACAAACTGCGTGTCAGGGTGTCTCTTAATTGCGCGGGCGAGGGCTTCCGGCTGCCAGCACTCGGCAGGGTAGCGTCCAATATCGAACACAACAGTATTATTATGCATTTCAGCATATGACAGCATTTCCTCAATAACATCACCATCAAGGGGAATAGTAGGATGATAACTCATAAGACCGCTTCCGGTACTTACCTCGAATTTTACAATCTTAATTCCGAGGTCTTCAAACAAATGCTTTCTTATAGAATCAACATTTCTGCAGAATGGGTCGTAAGTAGCTGCTGCAGCAAGACGGTCAGGATATTTCTTTGCAGCCTCATAAGTGTAGAGATTCTGCGGTCCTAAGAAATTGCCCTGAAGCATAACTGCTTTGGAAACACCAGCCTCGTCCATAACCTTAAGAACTGCTTCCGGGGTTACATCATATTCACCGAGACACTCTGGTATCATCTGGAATATAGTTCCATCAGCGTAGCTTGCGTAACCTCCGCCTATGGCCTGCATTTCTCCGCTGTTTCCAAATCCATTGATGCAGCGGCATATATGAATGTGTGAGTCAATTATGTTCATAGTTAAGCCTCCTTGTTGCTGGATGTTAATATGTAATCTCCCTGCATTCTTTTCTCCACTGTCTGAACTCAGCAGAAGCAGAAAGTAAAAGGTCAGATGATGAATTAAGTGCAGTTTCAACAGAATCCTGAATAACACCGATGATGAAGCCAATTCCGACAACCTGCATTGCAACATCATTAGGAATACCAAATAATGAGCATGCCATAGGTATAAGCAGGAGTGAACCACCGGCAACGCCAGAAGCACCACAGGCAGAAAGCGCTGCAAGAATACTTAAAAGAATTGCGCTTGGAATATCAACAGTAATACCTAAAGTATTGGCTGCGGCAAGTGTCATAACAGTAATCGTGATAGCGGCACCGTCCATGTTAATAGTTGCGCCGAGAGGGATAGTAACAGAATAAGTATCTCTGTCGAGTCCCATATCTTCACATTCCTTCATATTAATAGGAATATTGGCAGCAGAGCTTCTTGTGAAAAATGCAGTGAGTGCACTTTTCTTTAAACATCTGAATACAAGTGGATAAGGGTTCTTATGTGTACACCAGAAAACAAGTATCGGGTTGGTTACAAAATAAATAAACAGCATAGTACCAACGAGAAGCATAAGAAGCTTTCCATATTCCTTAAATACTGACATACCATTGTTTGACACAGCATCAAATACAAGTCCCATAATACCAAATGGAGCAAAATTAATAATCCAGGTAACAACCTTGGAAAGACCATTAGAGATATCTACAAGCATATCTTTAGTAGATTCCTTGGCATGTCTACATGCAATACCGATAACAACAGCCCATGCAAGAATACCTACATAGTTAGCTTTAGTAAGAGAAGTAATAGGATTCTCAACAATATTCATCAACAAAGAGTTAAATACATCACCAATACTTCCCGGTGATGACATTTCTTCAAAGCCCTCTGTCAGAGTGAGTGTAACCGGAAATAATTTGCTTGTAAATACTGCGATTACAGAGGCAAGAATGGTACTGAACATGTACAGAATAATTACGGTTTTAATCACACCACCATGACTTTTTCCTGAATGGCATAAAGAACTTATGACAAGCACGAAAACAAGAAGCGGTGCGATAGCCTTAAGTGCGCCAACGAAAACGCTTCCGAAAAGAGCAATGCCGGAAGCCCTTGGAACGAGCAGGCCAAGAATAATACCAAGTGCCAGTCCTCCAATAATTCTTTTAATGAGACTAATACTAATCCATTTGTCTAATAATTTTTTCATATCTAACAGATTCTCCTATGCA
>ERZ1026876.1342-NODE-1342-length-12369-cov-7.195387_pt1 | contig 12369 bp, 10 predicted proteins | sample MGYA00380168_ERZ1026876 | MGnify/ENA primary metagenome ERZ1026876 (study PRJEB33269, sample SAMEA4719804) | human gut metagenome | biome: human-associated habitat; feature: organic feature; material: feces | place: Cameroon | collected 2013-10 ... | reverse complement strand
AAAAGAACGATCCCAAGCGCGAAGCGCGCATCGCCAAGAATAACCGCAGCCTGAACAGCGCTCTGACGCTCTTCACCGCCGGTTTCATCGCGGAATTTTATCTTCTGCTCATCAACCAGTATTTTGTCAAGGGCACCATCGACCAGGTCGTGGCGGTCTCGTACTTCCTCGACGCGATGGTCTGGGTCGGCGCGGCGCTGGTCGGCGCGGGCGTGGTGTTCACCGTGATGCGCGGCAAGCGGACGCGCTTTGCGGCCCTCGGCCGGTGGCTGCTCAGTCTCGGCCCTGTCTCTTCTTCACGCTCTCGAGCCAGCTCATGCGCAAGATCTATCCTGCCGGCACGACGGCCATGTGCATCCTTGTTCCCGTGCTGATGCTGCTGAGCGTGGTGTTCCTGCTCTACCAGCGTGAGTTCGCCGTGCAGACCGCCGCGCTGACGCTGGCCGTTCTGGGCCGGAGCAGTCTGCTTTGCGGCAGGCTGCGCAGCCGGAGCCTTTTTGACCGGGCGCAGAGGAGTAGCCTCCGGGGCGCTCACAAAGTGGGGGTCGAATTTGGGCTGGGCGTTGCTGCCGCGGTTGGCCGGCTGCGGGGCATTGCCCTCGCGGCGGGTGCGGCTGTTATTGGAGCGGCGGTTCTCACTGCGGCCGCCGGAAGTGCGCTTCTGGTTTTCCTCCATGGATGTTCCTTCTTTCGGTTCGGTATTCTTGGGGCTGGGCTGTTTTGCAGCCGCTTTTTCCTTCTTGGGGGCAGCGGGCTTTTCGGCCTTGGCTGCCTTTTCTGCTTTGGCAGGCTTCTCTGCCTTCACAGGCTTTTCCGGCTGCTCTGCTTCCGCCTTGGGCTTTTTGCCCCGCACCGGGGGTGCAGCCTTGACAGGGGCAGGCACGCCGTCCCAGGGATGGCCGGAGACGACCGGGATCTGGCGGCGGTTCAGCTTTTCGATCCCGGCCAGATATTCCTTTTCCTCCGGGGCGCAGAAGCTGACGGCAGTGCCGTCGGCACCGGCACGGGCCGTGCGGCCAATGCGGTGGACGTAGGTCTCGGGCACCTCGGGCAGGTCGTAGTTGAACACATGAGACAGCTCGCTGATGTCAATGCCGCGGGCGGCGATATCGGTCGCCACCAGCACCCGGGTCTTGCCCGCTTTGAAATCCTCCAGCGCCGTCACACGGGCGGTCTGGCTCTTGTTGCCGTGGATGGCGGCAGCGGGGATGCCCTGCTTGTTCAGGTCTTTTGCAATTTTATCGGCTCCGTGCTTGGTGCGGCTGAACACCAGCGCGTTCACCACCTCAGGCTTCAGGTTTTTGATGAGCCAGGGCAGCAGGAACTTCTTGTTGCCCTTCTCCACAAAATACAGGCTCTGCTGGATGCGGTCCACCGTGCTGGACACCGGGTCTACCTTGACAAAGGCCGGGTCATGCAGGATGCCTGCGGCCAGCTGCTCGATCTCCTTGGGCATGGTGGCGCTGAACATCAGGTTCTGGCGCTGCCTGGGCAGCTTGGCGATCACCTTTTTCACGTCGTGGACAAAGCCCATATCCAGCATCCGGTCGGCTTCGTCCAGAACAAAGATCTCAATGTTGGAGAGGTCCAGCAGCCCCTGTCCCACCAGGTCGTTCAAGCGGCCCGGGCAGGCAATGAGGATGTCCACGCCCTTTTTCAGGGCTGCGACCTGCGGAGCCTGACCCACACCGCCAAAGATGACGGTGCTGCGCAGGGTCAGATACTTGCCGTAGGCTTCAAAGCTCTCGCCGATCTGCAAAGCCAGCTCCCGGGTAGGAGTCAGGATCAGGGCGCGGATGGCACCCTTTTTGCGGGGCGCGCTGGCAGTCAGGCGGTCGAGCATGGGCAGCGCAAAGGCAGCCGTCTTGCCGGTACCCGTCTGGGCGCAGCCCATCAAGTCCCTCCCGGCCAGCACCGGCGGAATGGCCGCCGCCTGAATGGGCGAGGGGGATTCATAGCCCGCCTGTGCCACAGCTCGCAGCACAGGCGCGGAAAGATTCAGTTCGTTAAATGTCATTCTTCACCTAAAATGTTTCTGCATTCCATATAATAGCGCTTTTCCTCTGCGTGCCCCATGCTGAAGGTCTTGCGGGGCAGCACACCGCCCATAACAATGCCCTTGAACAGATCGCTCTTCTCAAAGGGCGGCATCAGGAAAGCCACACCCCCCTGCCTGCACAGAGCGCGGACAGCGGGCTCATCGTGGACATAATCCACCCGGGCCTCGATGTGGCGGGCCATGAAATACTCAATGAATGCGTCAATGGTGCCCACGGTCAGCGGGGCAACGGGATGTTCAAAGCTGAGCACATTGGCCACATGGGGGCCTGCCAGCGTAAAGGACTGCTGTTTTGCATCGCCGAAGCAGATGCCTGCCGCGTGGGAATCGCTCCACGCGATGAGGGCCAGCAGCACGGCACCGCAGTCCACATTGAAGAGGACGCGGTGGATGGGCTCGATCTCAATGGCCGGAGAGTGGACATTGCAGACCTCAGCCAGGCACCAGCGGGCCGGGTGGGTCAGCTGCTGCTCCGGGGTCAGGGTCTTTTTCAGCTCCTCCCAGCAGGCCTTGGCGGAAGCCAGCGAATGGTTGCCGTCGCCCACGGCCAGCGTCAGGGGCGCGCCGCCCTTTGCCTGGGGATACCGGGCATCAAAGGCCTCCTGGCTGCCCAGAGCGTTCAGGGCGCTGTCGATCTGGGCCAGCAGGGCGGGGTCCTCCACTGCCCAGCCGGCAATGTGGCCGCCGTTCAGCATCAGGTCGCCCTCGTAGACCTTGCGCAGCTGCTCCTTTTTCTCGCCGATGGGCTCGATGAGAGTGCAGCCGGGGTCATCGGCCAGCATCATAATATGGGGCGTTTCCAGCCTTGCCCCCCGGCGCACCGCCATGCGGGGCGGGATGCGGCTTTCCACGGTGTGCTCACTGGGGCGGATGGCAGGAACCGCACCCTCGGCATAGCTGTATGCCTCCAGGTCGATCCTGCCCACAAGGCCCTGCCGCACCCGGCCGCTCTGCTCGGTGCGCTCCACATAAATGAAGCCGTCCACCGCGCGGGTCAGCACGTTCCGGGTATAATCGTCCATGGCCGCATGGATGGCACTGATTCTTGCATCCACGTCATCCTCTTCCAGATAGACCTCCGGCAGGATCAGGTCCAGTGTGCTGGGGCCGCCTGCGGCGGCCTGCGCAGCCTTTTCCCAATAGGAGCGGTCACTGGTGAACTGATCGCAGGCCACACAGCCCCACTGCCCCACCGGGATCTGTTCCGACGGCAGCAGGATGTGCGCCGGGGAAAAACAGGGTGTTTTGTTCATAATACTTCCCTCCCTCTCACAAAAACGTAGGGATCACTCAAAATAGCTGGCGGCATCGTCCCGGATGACCACATGCTCCACACCTGCCTCGGTCAGGGAGAGGGTCAGCTCCTCCCGGGCCGCTGCATCCAGCGTAGAGGAGGACGGGATCTTCACCAGCAGGTTCTTCACGCCCAGCTGCGCCGCAGGGGCTCCCAGCTGGCTGGAGGAGCCGGTCACCTCGGCCAGCGAATAACCGTACCAGAGCGTCACCGTATCTCCGAAGCGGGCCTGCCAGGCGGCGATATCCGCAGTCAGCTGCCCGGCACGGTCCACACCGTTGGTGTTGCCATAGTCCTGCTTGGCGCTGGTGGACGAGGGGAACTGGACATTTTCCAGCAGCACCTGATCAAACCCGGCGGCGTGCACCTCGGCGATCAGATCGCCGATATACTGCACGGTCTCCGCAGCGTAGGGGTTCAGCCAGGGGTTGCCTCCGGCGGAAGCCTTGTTGTCCAGCCAGAGGTACTCCTGCCCCTGATACCGGATGGCCAGAGCGTGGTCGGCCCGGGCACCGGCAGGGTCACGGAAGGCAGTCAGCGCAGCCACCGGTACCAGCCCCTCCTCCTTGAAGATGGATACCACGCTCGTCAGCTCGACCTGCGTGGGGGCTGCATTGGCGGCACCCACCGCCGTCTGGGAGGCGTAATACACCTGCCCGGCGGTGTCCTTCAGGGTCAGGATGGCATAGGTCATGCCCTGTGCCTTGAGCTGCCGGGCGGCGGAGCGGATGGCGGCCTCGTCGGTCAGGGTGGTCACATCCACCTCTGCCCACAGGCCCGTCACAATATCAGTGCCCTTGACCGCCGGCCCCGGTTCCTTTTCCGGCACCGAGGAAGCTGCCGGTTCGCTGGCAGCGGTGCTCTGCGTCCCGGAGGATGCACTCTCGCTGACGGCACTGGATGCGGAGAGGTCACGATCCCGCACCACGGTATACCAGGTGTGGGTGGCCCAGTCCAGCACATGGGGCGCGGCCACCCAGGCCGCTGCCAGCACGGCCACCACCAGCACCGCAATGCCGATGCCCTTTTTCAGCCGCATCTCGCGGGTGTAAAAGCTGCGCCGGTAGCGCTTGACCTTCTGGCGTTTGGGATATCTTGCCATAATCAACCACCCTCCTTGGGGTCAACTTACAGGATCACGGAATGGCCGGTAAAGCCGTAGATGGCCAGCGCCAGCACACCGATATAGATCAGGGTGATGGGCAGGCCGCGGAATGCTTCGGGGATGGCCTTGCTGCGCAGGCGGTTGCCCGCCTCGGTCACCAGCATCACAGCCAGCAGGTAGCCCAGGCCGCTGCCCAGGCCAAAGCCGATGGACTGCGCCAGCGTAAAGCTCTGGGTGCGCTCCACCAGCGCGGTGCCCAGCACGCCGCTGTTCACGGCGGCAATGGGCAGGATGCGGATGAGCAGACCGCTGCGGGGGCCTTTGACCGCCCGCAGGATGGCGTGCTCAAAGATGCAGACCACCGCCACACAGGCCAGGTAGAGCAGCGGGCGGAGCGGGGCACGGTAGGGCAGATCCACGATCTGGCTGCCCGCAAAATACGCCAGCGGGGCCACCAGTGTCTGGGTAACACAGAGCAGCAGGGCAAACCACCAGCTGCTGGTGCGCTCGTCACCCACCAGCTGGATCAGGCGCGACACGCCCAGACCACGGGTAAAGATGGCGTTCTGGGCAAACAGGGCCAGCACGGCGTAGGCAAAGGCCACACCGATGGCATTCATCACAGCACTCACTGATCCTGCACCTCCTTCCGGGGGTGCGCAGCCAGAGTGCCGCGCGCCTCAGTTTTCAGGTATTCCTTGTGTTTGCGGGCCAGCGCGCGCCAGACGGCACACACCACGCCCAGCACGATGAAGCCGCCTGCCGGCATGGATGCCATGGGCAGGACAGAGCGGCTGAGCTGGATTCCAAACACACTGCCCAGCGCCAGCCACTCCCGCAGGCAGCCCACGATGAACAGGATGAGCGCGTAGCCCACTGTGATGCGCAGACCCTTGGAGACAGCCTTGCGCATGGTTTCCTGCACACGGCCAAAGCGGTAGGTCAGCAGGGGTTCCACCACCAGCATGGGCAGGTAGATGCCCAGCATCAGCAGGTCGGTGCCGAACACAGCGTTCAGGATGGGATAAGCGGCGAGGTAGACCACCGCCGCACTGCCGCTGTACACCAGCGCCCGGGGCAGCAGCTTTTTCTCCAGCTCTTCCGGGGCAGGCTGCTCGTCCCGCAGGGGGAACAGGCGGCTGACCAGGCAGGCCAGCATCCGGGAAGGCGTGAGCAGCAGGGCCACGGCTACGGCCAGCATCAAAGCATTTTTGCCCGTGGTGGCAAGCACCACCAGCGGAGCCAGCCCCATGCCCTGCATGACAACGGGGTTATTTTTGAACACCCGGTCATGGTGGGCAAACTTCTCCGGATCGCGGGCGATCAGTTCTGCAATGGAACGTTTCATTCAGCGCCCTCCTTTCCGGCCGCAGGGCGGTGCATCAGCTGGTACAGGCGGCTCTCGGTGCGGTCCATCCAGCCGGAAATGCTGTTGACCGTGAGCAGGGCAAAGCAGACACCCGTCTCGTACACGCCGTAATACCGGAAGCCCATGGTGATCGCACCCACCAGCACACCGTACAGGATGCGGCCCAGATGGTGATGGGCACAGGTGTAGGGCTCGTTGAGCAGGAACACCGCGCTGAACAGCATGGCACCGGTCAGCAGCTCATCCCGCACGCACTGCAGGCGCAGGGCGATGTCCACGCCGTTCACCCCCACCTGACGGGGGAAGAGGAAGGCGATAAGGGCACAGGTGGCCACAAAGCTGACAGAAGCGCTCAGACGGACATCCTTCTGCAGCCAGAGGAAAAGCCCGCAGGCCAGAAGGATGAGGGCGGCACCGGTGCCCATGGGGGCGGCGTACTCGCCCAGCACAAGCGAAATTGCGCCGATGTTCAGGCTGCCGCCGCTGCGCAGGGTATCCGAGATGGTGCTGGACACCGGCACGCCGGTGGCATCCCACAGGGGGATGTTGGTATAGGGCTGGGGGTAGCGGAACACCTGCTCCGGCCAGGACACCGCCGCCACGGCGTAGCCCACAGCAGCGGGGTTGAAGGGATAGCTGCCGTAGCCGCCAAACACCTCCTTGCCGATGAGGACACCGGCCAGCACCGCCATAATGACCACATACCAGTCCACCGTGGCGGGCATGAGCAGGGCGATGATGAGGGCAAAGCTCTCGTTGGAGAAATCCCCGGCCCGATACACGCGGCGGCGCAGCAGGGAGACCAGGCGGTCACACAGATTGCCGGTGAGCAGCGCCGCGCCGCAGAGCAGCAGGGGCCGCAGACCGTACAGGAAGCAGGCCATGCAGAGCAGCGGGATGGTCATAAAGCAGACGTGCAGATAGTACCGCCCCGTCTTTGCAAGCTCCTGCTCCTGCTGCTGGATCAAACGTTCATCCATGGTAAGGCACCTCTCACAGGGCGGCCAGACGGCGCACCGCCGCAGCCGGGTCGGCTGCGCCGAACACGGCACTGCCCGCCACCAGAATATCGGCACCCGCCTCCACACACAGGGGGGCGGTGGTGTCATCCACGCCGCCATCCACTTCCAGCAGGTAGCGGGCGCTCCGCTTTGCCCGCTCTTCCTTGAGCCAGCGCAGCTTTTCCAGCGCCGAGGGCATGAACTTCTGCCCGCCGAAGCCGGGCTCCACGCTCATCACCAGCACCAGATCCAGTTGGTCGAGATACGGGGCCAGCGCCTCCGGCGCGGTACCGGGCTTGATGGTCAGGCCCACCTTGCAGCCCAGTGCCTTGACCGCATCGATGGTCTGCTGGATGTCGTCCTCGCACTCGAGGTGGAAGTTGTACAGGCTGGCACCCGCCTTGATGAAAGGCTCTGCATACTGCAGCGGGTGGCTGATCATCAGGTGGACATCGTAGAATGCTGCGGGCATCCCCTTGTGCAGGCTTTTCAGCACCGGCACGCCAAAGCTGATGTTGGGCACAAAGTGGCCGTCCATCACGTCATAATGCAGCATCTGCGCACCGGCATCCAGCACCATGCGGCAGTCTGCGCCAAGCTGATTGAAATCAGCCGAAAGGATCGAAGGACTAATGATCGTCATTGTGTTTTATACTCTCCGTTATTTTTCAGAAAGATTACACCACCCGTTCTGCCAGAGCACCTGTTTTGGGGCCGGAATGCAGGGCGGGCATGGTTATTCTTAGTTTACATGAAAACACGCAAAAAATCAAACCCGGAGCCGTGTTTTTCACGGAAAAGTCTCAAACCTGCCCCTGGATCCATCCAAAATCCATTCCAAAACCAAAAACGACCAGACCGCCCCGCCTGTTTCAGGGGGACAGTCTGGCCGCGGATTCAGTTGACAGGCTTCATGCTGGCGGGGTCCTCCACCGGCACGGGCTGACCGGATTCGTCCGGCAGGCGCTTCATGCCGCTGGGGTTGGGGGGCGTGGCGGGCAAGGTGAACACGAACTGGCACCACTCGCCCTGCTGGCTCTCCACACGGATCTGGCCTCCGGAAAGGTTGACCAGCACCTTGCAGATATTCAGGCCAAGACCGGCTCCCCGGGCGTGCAGGCCGCGGGACCTGTCCTCTTTGTAGAAGCGCTGGAACACATAGGGCAGCGCCTCGGGGCTGATGCCCTGACCGGAATTCCAGATCGAGATCTCCACCTCGGGGCCCAGCTTCTCCACATGGAACTTGATGGTGCCGCCCGCCGGGGTAAACTTGATGGCATTGTCCAGAATGTTATAAGCCACCTGATGGATGAGGTCGGGGTCCGCGTAGACCAGCACCTTTTCATCCATGGTCAGGCCTTCCAGATCGATCATGCCGTCGTTGATGCGCTGCTCCGCCGAAAGGGCCACACCGGTGAGCGTCTCCCAGATGTTGAACATCCGGGCGTTCACCTGATACTCGCCGCTTTCCAGCTTGGAGAGATCGAGCATGTTCTGGATGAGCCGGGCCAGGCGGCCGGTCTCCTCGCTGACCAGCTGCAGGTAGTGGTTCTGCATATCGGGCGGGATGGTGCCGTCCAGAATGCCGTCCACAAAGCCCTTGATGGTGGTCATGGGGGTGCGCAGCTCGTGGGCGATGTTGCCCATGAACTGGCCGCGGGAATTGTCGTTGGACTGGATGTTCTCCGCCATCTGGTTGAAGGTGTGGGCCAGATCCACCACTTCGCCCTCACCTTCCACGCCCTCAACACGGACAGAGAAGTCCCCGCCGCCAAACCGCTGGGCGGCATCGGTGATCTTCTGGAGCGGGTCGGTCAGCTTCCGCATCAGGAAGGAGGTCAGCACGCTGGCGCAGAGCAGCATGACGCAGGCCGAGAAGAAGAAGTTCGACCAGAACTCCTCCTTGAAGTCGGTCAGCCGCGCACCGGAGGAGCAGAGAAAGAGATAGCCGCTGTTGTTGCCCTGGGCATCCTGCATGTGCCGCACCGAGACATAGCTCTTCTCGGTCAGCACACCATCCAGCGTGCTCAGGGTATGGTAGGGCTGATCCCCGGCAACTTTTTTCATAAGCTCCGGCCCCACAAGATCTGTTCCCACCATCTCGGGGTTGGAGGCAATGAGGACCCTGCCCTCTTCATCGGTAAAAAACAGGTAAGCCTCGGCGCTCTCGCCGATGATCTCCAGCTTGGTGTTCAGGGCATCCAGCTCGGCCCCCTTGGGCAGAGCCGCCTGCTGCACGATATAATCCGCCGCGCGCTGGGTCACATCCGCCACACTGTCCAGCGTGTCGTACCGCTCCTGGGCAAAATAGCGGCTGAACAGCAGCCACTCGGAGCAGCCCAGCACCGCCGTGCCCAGCACCAGCAGGGTGGCCACCATCGAAAAGAAGGTGACCGAAATACTTTTGCGCATTACTGACGCACCTCGAACTTATAGCCCACGCCCCAGACGGTCTTCAGTTCCCACTTGTCGGAAGCGCCGGACAGCTTCTCGCGCAGACGCTTGACGTGGACATCGATGGTGCGGCTGTCGCCGTAATACTCGAAGCCCCAGACCTCGTCCAGAAGCTGATCGCGGGTGTAGACCCGGTTGGGGTGAGATGCCAGACAGTTGAGCAGCTCCAGCTCCTTGGGGGGAGCCTCCACCACCTTGCCCTTGACCCGCAGCTCGTAGCTGTTCATGTCCAGCCGCAGGTTGTCGAACTCGATCACGCCCTCGGTGCTCTCGGTCTGGGTGGTGGTGGTGGTGCAGCGGCGCAGCACTGCCTTGATGCGGGCCACGACTTCCTTGGTGTCAAAGGGCTTGACCATGTAATCGTCCGCGCCCAGCTCCAGGCCCAGCACCTTGTCAAAAGTCTCGCCCTTGGCGGTCAGCATCATCACGGGGGTGTTGCCCAGCTTGCGGATGCGGCGGCAGACCTCCAGGCCATCCATCTTGGGCATCATCACATCCAGCAGCACCATATCGGGCTTGACCTGATTGAACTTGTCCAGACCTTCTTCGCCGTCGTTCGCGGTGGTGACCTGATAGCCCTCCTTGGTCAGATAAAGCCGCAGCAGCTCGCAGATGTTGGTATCGTCGTCCACGACGAGGATCTTTTCGTTGGCCATAGTGGTTTCCTCCCCAATTCTGTATGTTCCGGCCCTTTCGGGCCTTGTGACAAAGTATTCCACTTCTTATTATACGGAAGAGTTATGACAAAATAAAGAAGGTTTTGTATGATTTTTGGGACACAGGCTCCGCCGCTCAGCTCATCATCAGCCGGATGATCTCCTCATTGGTCTGCCGCATCCCGTCCTTGCCCAAACGTCCGATGCCCTTGATGGTGGTCTCGATGTCCTTCATCACGATGCCATCGCCGCCCTTGAACTCCTGATTGCACTTGTACATGTTGTAGCCCAGCAGCGCCGCATCCACCGAAGATGCGATCTTTGCGGCGCAGGAAGCCTTGGCTCCGTCGCACACGATGCCGGACACGATGGCAAGGGCGTTGACCACCGTGTGGATGGCAGCCTGATAGCCGTCGCCGCACAGGTACACGATGCCTGCGCCTGCACCCGCACCCGCGCTGACCGCGCCGCAGTAGGCAGACAGGGTGCCGATGCCGGTCTTTTCGTGGATGGCCACCAGATTGGAGATGATGAGGGCGCGGTAGAGCTTTTCCTTGCCGCTGTGCAGCTCCTTGGCGTACTCGATGAGAGGCACCGAGCAGGTGATGCCCTGATTGCCGCTGCCGGAGTTGATGATGACCGGCAGCTCGCAGCCGTTCATGCGGGCATCGGAGCCGGCGGCGGCCTTGGCTTTTGCGCGGTTGGAGACATCGTTGCCGTAAGTGGTCAGCAGCACCCGCCCGATGTTGGCACCGTAGTCGCCCAGCAGGCCCTCTTCTGCAATGGCGTTGTTGTAGCGGATCTGCCGTTCCAGCAGGTCTGCCACGTCCCGCAGGTCGGCGGTCTCGGCAAAGTCCCAGATGTCCTGCATGTTCAGCAGGCTGCGGTCGGCGCGGGCATCCTCCTGCACGGTCTCGTCCAGCAGGGGCACCTCGTACAGCACCGTGCCGTTCTTCTCGATGCGGCAGATGTTGGTGTGGTAGTCCGCGATGCGCACCCGGGCGTAGTCCTGCCCGCAGCGCTCGGTGACGACGATGTCAAACACATGCCCCTGCTCGGTGTGCTCGATGGTGATGGGCACTGTCTGCAGATAGTCCCGGATGGCAGACTTCTTTTCCTCGCTGACCTCCGAGATGACCTCCAGCTCCTTCTCGGCGGAACCGGCGATGATGCCTGCCGCCACCGCCGCCTCCATGCCCTTCAGGTGCCCGGTGTTGGGCACGATGACGCTTTTCACGTTCTTGATGATGCTGCCGCTCACCTGCAGCTGCACGCTGTCCGGCAGCACCCCCAGCACCTCGCGGGCTTTTGCCGCCGCATAGGCCAGCGCGATGGGCTCGGTGCAGCCCATCGCCGGGATCAGCTCCTCCTTCAGGATCTCCACATAAGCCTGATAGCGCGGGTCGTTGCGTTCCATAACATCCTCCTGCCTTCCCTTCCGGAAATCGGTTCGTATTTTAAGAACAGTATAATATAGAACTCCCGCCGTGTAAATCCGTTGTTTTGCGCCCATCCCCTTGCGCTCCGGGGGTTCATCGCGTATAATGATAGTTGTATCGTTATGCCAAAAAACGTGTAAGGAGCGTATTTTATATGAAGTTAGGTATCGTCGGTCTGCCGAACGTCGGCAAGTCCACTCTGTTCAACGCCATCACCTCCACCAAGAACGCGGAGGCTGCAAACTATCCCTTCTGCACCATCGAGCCGAACTCCGGCATCGTGGCAGTGCCGGACAAGCGGCTGGACAAGCTGGCTGAGATCTGGCAGACCAATAAAAAGACCCCCGCCATCGTGGAGTTCGTGGACATTGCGGGTCTGGTGAAGGGTGCAAGTCAGGGCGCAGGCCTTGGCAACAAGTTCCTTGGCCATATCCGCGAGTGCGACGCCATCGTGCACGTGGTGCGCTGCTTTGACGATGACAACATCATCCATGTGGTGGAGGACGTGACCAAGGCCGAGGCCGTGGACCCCATCGCCGACATCGATGCCATTGACTACGAGCTGATCCTCTCTGACCTCGAGGTCGTTCAGAACCGCGCGGGCCGGATGGCCAAGGCTGCCAAGAGCGGCAACAACAAGGGGGCTGCCGCAGAGGCTGCCTGGCTGCAGAAGCTGGCCGACCACCTGAGCGCAGGCAAGCCCGCCCGCAGCTTTGACTTTGACGAGGGGGATGCCGAGCAGCAGGCCGTGCTGCACGAGATGGGCCTGCTGAGCTCCAAGCCCGTGCTCTACGCCTGCAACGTGGGCGAGGACGACCTGATGGAAGGCATTGAGAACAACCGCTATGTCCCGCTGGTGGCCGCCCGCGCCGCCGAGGAGGGGGCCCGCTACATTCCCATCTGCGCCAAGACCGAAGAAGACATTGCCGACTACTCTCCCGAGGAGAAGAAGGCTTTCCTGGCCGAGATGGGCATCGAGGCCAGCGGCCTGG
>ERZ1026876.1340-NODE-1340-length-12378-cov-8.081636_pt1 | contig 12378 bp, 7 predicted proteins | sample MGYA00380168_ERZ1026876 | MGnify/ENA primary metagenome ERZ1026876 (study PRJEB33269, sample SAMEA4719804) | human gut metagenome | biome: human-associated habitat; feature: organic feature; material: feces | place: Cameroon | collected 2013-10 ... | reverse complement strand
CAGCGTCAGATGTGTATAAGAGACAGAGTCAATTCTTATATAAATGTAGAATGTGGGTTCTTTTTACTTTTTTAAGAACTTTTTAAGATTCAATATCTGGCAGACTATGCTTACGCGGGGAAAACATGTTAAGAATTAAAAAAATAGCATGGCATATATATTTAGCTATGGGAATTGTAGCAGGGTTGGCAAGTTATGGCATAACCCAGGCTGCAGAAGGTGATGGTGCTGCTGACGCGGAATCTAGTGCACAAAATCCGATTACTAAACCTCTAGGGGTGTCAAAAGATGACGTTCCGCCTAATGTTATGTTTGTTATGGGGCGTGACCATAATCTATTTACGGCTGCTTACTCTGATTATACGCCACTTACAGAAAATAACTCAGCCGATTATTTCTATACAATTTACCACCCTGAATTCATTTATGAAGGCATGTTCGCAAGTGATATGTGTTATGAATACAAGGATTTGTTAACTTCTGATTTGCCAAATCCTGTAGATGACTACAATAAAGCGTGGGTTCCGACCAGCATGGCTATGTCAAAGAAAGCTTCTTCAAAGGATGGAACAGTTTCGGCCGATGTTTACTATTGTGGTGATAAAAAATGGTTAGGTAACTTCATGAACTACGTTACCGCATCGCGCCTTGATGTCATCAAAACAGCACTTTATGGTGGCACTAGATTATTAAAATCAGATAATACACAGTATGACTATACATGGAAAGATAATAGCATTTCACCTGTTCTTACACATACAGATGTTTTGATTGATGCTCATGCTTGGGCCAAAGTGTTTTCACCAAAGATGTATGTAAACTACCATAAAGTCCCTAAAATTGATATTGAAGAAATTTCGGGATTACCAGCTTTGCCATCGTCTTCATCGTCTGATGGTACTAGCCCTGCTTATTTCTTAGGGGTGTTCCCAAAAGATTATAAACCATCTGGCTCTCCTCGTTTTCGGGTGGTTAAAGTAGAAAAAGCTAATATCCCAGGGGATCAAGGTAAATACGCTGTGGCCCAAGAGTGCGATGCCGGAACTGGCAATTGTGCTGTTTGGACGTGGATAAGCCAAGAAAGTGGAAGCAATAAAAACTTTAGAACAAAAGAAGATAATGTAAACAAATGGGCAACAAAAGTAGACGATGATTATTTGTTAAATGTGGTGGCGTGTAATCCAGCTTTAACCTCAAAAATCAATAATAACTGTAAAGAGTATGTGTCTAAAGAAAACCAAACTTACCATCAACCAGAAGGTATTGTGCAGTTATATGGCGTGGGAGAGCAAGCCCGCTTATATTTTGGTTTGTTAACTGGTGGTTGGGATTCAAATAGAACAGGGGCAATGTTGCGAGACAACATTAGTAACAAAAAGAATGAATACGATGAAAATACTGGTAAAATTATATACAAGACTTGTGATGGAAAACGCTGCGGTTTAGCAGGGTCTCTTGATCAATTCAAAATTATTAAAAACAATAACTACTATCTTGAGGATTGTAACCGAAATATTGACGTTCTTAAAGCTATGAATGGCACTGAAAAAAAGTGTGGTGATTGGGGGAACCCTATTGCTGAACTTTTGTATGAAAGCGTAAATTATTTTCAAGATAAAAATGTTGACCGAGATGGTAACACTTCGGGTCGTGAAGATAATATGAAGCTTGGTTGCGTAGCTAATACAACAACTAAAGACCTTATTGGTACGCGCCAAAACCCATATAGCAAATCTAATTATTGCGCCAAGGCTGTTAGCTTCATAATTTCTGACGAAGCGCCTTCTTTTGATGCCTTTGGTCAAGGTCCAAAAAGTTCCATTAAAGAGGACCAAGGGGAGATTACAGCTGAGCTTCAAAAAAGATTTAAAGTTTCTGGTAAGTATCTAGTTGGTTTAAGCACGACTACCACCTCTAATGAGGAGCTACACTATAAAGGTATGCCGACAATTAAAACTATTAATGATTTATCTGATGTAGTTGGGATTGCGCCTACCCAAGCTTTTAGTTACGGTAGCTACAATGTAGCAGGTGTGGCATCGCTTGCTTTAGGTAAAGATGCTGATACTCTCCCTTTATCAAATTCGGCGCGTCAAGTTAAAGAGAATTTTAATATGCAAACTTTTGTGCTGGCGATGAAGCCAAATATGCCAGAAGTTAAAATTCCCGTTAAAAATGGGGTTGTGCGTTTAATTCCATTAGCTAAGTCGCCAGCTGAAGCAGGTGCTATTGAAAATAAAGATCCGAGTAATGATGATGCCTCTAAAACTACAGCATATCAATTACAGTCTACTAACCAAGTTGCAGGTTTTTACATTCAATACTCAACTGACACAGAAGGTCTTTTTCACGTAAGTTTTGAAGATTTTCAGTATGGGTCTGACTTTGATATGGACTGGGTTGTTGGTTATAAATATAAAGTAATTGATGGAACAGACGGTAACCAATATGTTCAAATAACAATGCTCCATGAAGATGGGGATGTCTATACTCCTCAACACGGTGGTTACGTGATAAGCGGGGTTGATTATAGCGGGACTTATTTAGATTTAGCTAAATCATCATCTTATTACCTATTTGATGAACAGGGTAATTTCTATTCTCTTGATAACTATATAAGTGATGCTGGTTTTTATGTATGTAAGTCTGAATCTTCAGGAAAAAATTTCTTGGATTGTTTGGTTGATCCAAGCAAAGACTTACCTACAAGTATGGATTTTAATGGCGGAAGCATTGTTTCACAGTATGAAGCTATCATGAACAAAAAAGCTGATGTAAATACAGGAGAAATTTGTTCCGACGCTTCCGATAATTGTCGCCCAATTTATTATATGCCACGTTACATGTTTAGCCGTTATGCTGATTATTACCTAAATAATGGCAAATCTAATAATTTCTTTAAGTTTGATATTAACGATATTGACATGAGATTAGTGGGGGACCGCGCGCGCGTTTTAAAGCAAACATCTCAAGCAGGTGGCTGGAATGATGACGAAAACCACGCTAACTTTAATGAAGCGTCAGACGGCAATGCCGTGGGTATAACATACTCAAGTCGTATTTTTAAAGTAAGTAAGAGTGATAGTGGTGACGTTTGGTTAAAGAGTCCTTTATGGTATGCCGCAAAAGCTGGCTATACCTTTGACCAACGTGATGGTAACGACAATGCTGACCCGGTTAACTTTTCATATGTAACTAACCCGGCAGAATTCCGTAAAAATATCAGAAAGCTCATCAATCTCTTGTTATCTAGTTATCATTCGGCTTCTTCATTTGTACTTCAAACTACAGCCTCCACTAGTGGAACTGCAGTTTATGCTACATCTTATAACCCAATGAATTGGTTTGGTACGATTTATAAGTCTCCAGTTGATGGGGCTACAGGAAGTTATAACTTTGCAATTTTAAACGATCTTAAAGGTTGTTGGGAAAGCGGGTGTGAAGCCTATGAACAGAATGGATGGTGGAATGCAGCGTATGAATTTTCTAAGATGACGCCGGAAGACCGTTTAATTGTAACTTATGACAATGAGCTTAAACGAGTTTATGTGAGTCAAAATGATGCTAACGATGAATCTACAACCTTGGCAGATTTGGGGCTTGATATTTTTGGCACGGATGGAATTGAGCATCCAACAGACACTCGTTTAAAATACATTATACGTTGGTTAGGAGGCGAAGCAAAACATGAAGGCTCAATTGAAGAATATGAACAAGCTGTAGCTACAGACGATTTTAACGTTTTACGTGAACGCAAAGAAGGCGAAAGACACTTTGTATTAGGTGATATCGTTAATTCTGACGTGGCGGTGGTTCAAGCTGGCAACCAATTCTTACTTGCAGTAGGAGCAAATGATGGGATGCTACATATCTTAGATGAAGCTACTGGTAAACCACTAGTATCATTCATTCCAACTGAAGTGCGAACTGAAATCTTGCGTACAGCTGAAGTTTTGTATGAAACTAACCATAAGTTCTTTGTTGATGCTACCCCAAAAACTTTTAGTAAAACTATTGATGGTACAGTACACACTTATCTTTATGGCACTTTAGGCCTTAATTTTAAGGGTGGTTATTTACTTGATTTAACTAAAATTTTTGGTACTCAAAACTCTAATGCTGAAGAAAGATTTGAGGCTATCAAATCTGACCTTTATGGATGGGAATTAAAATCTTCGGATTCTAATTTGGTAGGTCAATCTCGTGAAGCTCCAATTTATTATTCAGTTAATAATAAAGACTACTTCATTTACTCAAGTGGCTATAATGCTACTAAACCAGGGGTGCTTATAGTTCAAGGGTTTAACGATGATGGCAAGGAGCCAAAACTTAATGTAAAAGCAGAAATTCTTTTAGGTGATAAGGCTAATCGTGCGATTTCACCGATTGAAATCTATGCTCGCCAATCCTCTAAGGGCTTGGAACCAATCTCTATGTTTGTGGGAGATACCTTAGGTAGACTCTATCAAATCAAGCTTAATGGGGCTGTCAGTGGCAGACCTGATTGTTGGGGTTATGCAAATAAAGAATGTTCGGGAGTTATAAATTCCGGTGAACAGGCTATAGATTATCAACCTCAAGTTGCCTTTGAAGCCAAAGATAAAGATAATAACCCACAAATGATCACTGCTCGTCCGGCTGTGGCTTCGTTAACATCAGGTGGATATGCAGTACTCTTTGGGACTGGTTCTTATTGGACTCCGTTTGATGATACGCCAGATTCGCTTAAGCAAGTACAGACTATGTATTGTTTAAATCGCGACAATGGTTCTTCAACTGGAACTAATATCATGAATAGAGACATGTTGATGCCAATTGTGCGCGTGAAAGATAGTAATACCTGCGAACGAAACGAGTTTAATGGCTATGCTGAGGGGAAATGTACAGGTAATTGGGTGGCATCAACCACTCCTGCTGATAATCAAAGCCTTAAAAATGGTTGGTACATGGACCTTAATGCGTTCTCTGGCAAAGGGGCTGACGTTGCTACTGGCGAACGTATCTACCGTAGTCCATTAGTTATCAATAAAACTGTTTATGTTGTCAGTGCTATACCAAATGTTTCTGATTCTTGTGAAACAGGGGGTAGATCTTACCTATATACCATGAATGTGGATAATGGTACTACCGTCCTACAACAAGAAATTAAGGGTTTGGCTAACGAAATGGTGGCTACTGTGCATGATGGACAGTTAATTGTACAAGTGCCTTACGATGGGAGTGGTGATAAAACCACTGAATCAGGGGTCGCTGCTCTTGCAATTCCTGATAAGAGAACTCCAAATATGCGTAGAGCAAGTTGGATTCGCTTGTACTAGGAAATTAAAAGTTAGAACAGGTTAGAACTCGTTGTATTTCTAACCACAAAACTAAAATTCAAAGCCTTAGGAAATAGATTTTTCTAAGGCTTTTTTGATTATTGGGGCATAGCTAAGTAGTTGCTTGGAGGTCGGCCTAAATGTTTTTCACATACGCTTTACTTTGAATTTTTTGTGTGGGGGTTTCCTAATTTTTTTCATTTTTACTTTTTTTTGTTCCTATCTTTTTCCATTTCTATTTTTTTTTCTTATTTCCTTAAAATTGCTGATTATTACTATCACATTGTTTATGTGGTGTGGCTTTTGTATAATTAAAAATACGTTTCGTTTGAACATTTTTGCTTGAACATCAACGTTTGGCTTGGCCGTGGTGAAATCAATGGTAGAACGATTTTTAATCATGGTTAAGTTTAATCGTTTGCCAAGCTTGCCTGCTGTAAAATGGTTTATTTATGGTTCTAGTTCTAGTTCTTTTGGCTAGTGAGATTTAATTAGAGCTAACAAATTGAATTATTTAAACGTTGGATTTTAGTTCGTATTTTGGGGTTTTTATTAGTTTTACGCATTAGCGATGGAGTTTTACATGAAAAAATCTAACCTATGCTGTGTTTTTGTTCGTCAAGCAGCCACCTTGGGGCTTGGGTTGGGATTACTTATGGGATGTGCTACTCACAGCGAGAAGCAACCTGAAAACTATGAAGTTGTAAACTATGATTCTATTGCTCCGGTAACTTGTGAAGATACAGCTTTAGATGATTGCATGTGGGCAGAAGATTATGTAAACGCCTTAGGGGAAAAGTGTGCGGTAGTGTTAACGGCAGGCGAAAAAGAAACTTTTTGTCGTAGCCTAGATGGTAACGTTCGTAAACTTAAGCAAATTTCTAAGTAATTTGGGATTAAATTTTTAGGAAGATATTAGGATTTTAGGTAGTTCATAAGTTTATGTAAGTTTATGCGTAAACGAGATCTTATTAGGTCATTGACTGTTTTATATTTGCGCTAATTGGAGCCGGCTATTTCGATGCAAGGTTGTAAGCGATTAAAAACAATTCTCCAGAAGAATTTACAAGCTGTAAATTTGATAGCTTTGAAGAGGCTTTCTTATAGTGTTAGAGCTAAAGCCACTAAAACTACTAAAATTACCAAAGCCACAAAGGTAACAAAAGTAACTAAAGTAACCAACGCTCCAAAGCTTAAAAGCTGTTTAGCTCATTTCAAACTAGTTCTTTGGGGGATGGTTTTAGTTGGAAGCTTTGGGGGCGGCATAGGAATTGCCCACTCTGAGGTTATTGAGGGCTGGACTTTAGAAGCAGCCTCGTCTCAAGTTAGCGAAAAAGGTACGCTAATCTCAGAACTTGTATGGCGTCAAAAAGGCTTAGTTAGATCCTTTGAAATGCGTATAGGTTGTCGTCATTCTGTTCCTGTGCCGGGGATAGTTCTAAGAATGCCTGCGTTATCTACTGATATTATGGAACCTGAAAACAAGGCTGTAGTCTTTTTTACGGATGAACCTGATGATCCCCGTAAGTACGTGTCGGGGATCGTGTTGTCGGTTAGAGTTGAAACCGGAGATATCGTCATGGTTCCGACAGGTAATGCCGAACAAAGCGCCAAACTTGAAGAAGCTTACCGTTTAATGTTGAGTAGATCCAAAGCGGGAACGGACAATGTATCTTTGTTCTTTGTCCAAAACCGTCACCGGGAACGCATTGACCTAAGTTTAAAAAACTTTGCGCAAAACTACGAGGTTATGCGCTCAAGCTGCAATGAGCTAAAGTAAAGTTTTTGCTGATGGTGTGGCTTTGATTTGTTGATTGCGTAGCCTAGTTTTTGGTTATTGAAAGTTTTCGTGCTTTCTAGCGTTTGCTTTGGTCTTATCCTTTTCTTTTCTTTTCTTTTCTTTTCTTTGGACCTCGCTTTACCTTGTAGCTTATCTTTAGCGTAATATTCTGTAGCTTGGTCTTTAGCGTAATACCTTGTAGGTTAACTTCTTTAGGATTTAATTGTTTAAGTTTTAAAAAAGTAGCTTTAAAACAAGTGCCACTAAAACAATTACCATTTCCTAAAGGAATCCTTCCCATATACCAATATCGACCATTGGCCTCAACTCATCAGTAAACGTTACTAGTGAAACACTTGGGCTTAATCGGCCCCAAAATTGACTAACAGCCTTTATGACACGTTGTCGAAAATTTGCCGACTTCGGCTAAATCTTGCCGGTAATTTGGTGGAACTAAATTTTTTTGACGAAATTATAGCGTCGTTATTTGGAAGATTAGGGCGAATTTTTGGGGTCGATTAAATGATGTTTAAATAAAAATATGTGTTAAAACCGTTGTAAAATAAGGGTTTTAAAAATGCATAACAAAATTTATTAAATTTTGGCACGCTTCTTTCTTATATCAAGTTGTACTGCTGAGGCAGAAAAGGTTGTTGACGGAAGGTGGATTAACTTTTTTAGTCTGAGGGGCATAAACGCCTCCTCCGTCAAACCTCCTTAAAGTACTGGTGCCTGCACACCTAAATTCAATAAAAATAATAAAAAAATAAGTGCAGTGCAAAAGGAACGAACCGAGCTTTGGAGATTTTGTTATGGCTTTATACGTAAATACTAATGTTTCGTCACTTAATGCGAAACGTAATCTTTCTAATTCAACTTCTTCTCTTGACACTACTTATAAGCGTTTAGCTTCCGGCTTGCGTATCAATAGCGCAAAGGATGACGCTGCCGGTCTTCAGATTTCAAACCGTTTGACTTCTCAGATCAACGGCCTTGAACAGGGTAACCGTAATGCTCAAGATGGGATTTCATTTTCTCAGACTGCTGAAGGCGCCATGGATGAAATTACTAACATGTTACAGCGTGTGCGTACTTTGGCTTTGCAGTCTGCTAACGGCACCAACTCTGACAAAGACCGTGTGGCAATTCAGCAGGAAGTAAGTCAACTTTGTTCTGAAATTGACCGTATTTCAAAAGATACTACCTTCGGTGGGCAAAATATTTTAGATGGTGAAGCAAAATTAACTGTAACTGCTGGTGCGATTAAAGCAGTTTCATCTTACACCACCTCAAAGAAGGACATTGTGTTCCAGGTAGGGGCTGACGCTAATCAGACTATTGGCATTTCCTTATCCTCTGGTAAAGCAAATTTAGTCAATGATAAAGGGGCAGCCGTGACTGGGGCTAAACTTGGCTTTGATATGGCAAGTATGTTTACGTCTCTTTCTGGGAGTTTAGACATTAAACAGGCTAATGGTACGGCCTATAATAAAGTTACTGATGCTATTTTAGCTGATACCACAGCGCAAGATGCGAGGGTATCTGGTTTTGTGGTGAACAATGGTGGCTTAAGTTTTGACGTATCAACCGCGGGGGCGGCACAGAATGTGTTAGCTAACGTGGATAAGTTTGTGGCTGCAATCGACTCAAAACGCGCTGAACTTGGGGCTGTACAGAATCGTTTGGAATCAACTATTCGTAACCAATCAAACATTAGTGAAAATGTAAGCGACGCTCGTAGCCGTATTCGTGATACTGATTTTGCTGTAGAAACCGCCAATATGTCTCAACAGAACATAATTCAGCAGGCTTCACAAAGCATTTTGAGTCAGGCTAATCAGCGTCCACAAATGGCACTTTCATTACTTCAACAATAAGATAATTACAAATTTTTACAGTTTTCTCTCTTGAGCGTTTCGCTCGATCCTTTTCCGGAGCCTAGCTCCGGTTTTTTTATTGGCAGAATTTAAATATAGATACAATTAAGCTTTAAGATGAAAATGCTTTGTAACGCCATTTATTATGGTAAAAAATTTGTCACCAAATTGGCAAATTCAGGAATAACCCTACGGTTTTTAAGGGGGAAAAATAATTGCTATGTTATGATTAATGCGTGTAAAGGTTTGTTTTTTAGCGACATTAGGTACTCGTATTATTTAAAAGAATCATAGCTTTTAACCTTTATAAAAGGCAACGGTATTTGGCTGCCGACACAACTCTAAGATTGTGTGCCTAAGTAATAATAAGAATATAAGTCAAGGTGATATACATGCGTAGATTGCTAGGGATGCTATGTGCTTTCGTGGTGGTGTTAATGCTTGGTTTTTCTAACCAAGCTTTGGCCGAAGATGAAGTAAAGAACCAAGAAGCCACAAACACTAAGATGACTTCTACTAACAATGCAGTTTCCCAAACTGTAGAAGCAAATGCTTTATCTTGTAACCATGATCCTCTTGCCCCCGAAGTTAAAGATTGCCCATATCACAAGCAGCAACAAGATCCTAATGGTCAGGCAAAAACTTTAGATCACCGCGTAGTTAGAGTAGGTGTTTATGATTTACCTGGTTACCACTCCTGTGATGTTTCCGGCGCATGTACGGGCTATGAAATCGACTACTTAAACCGCATTTCAAACGTGACCGGTTGGGAATATGATTATGTGCCGGCTCCAAGTTGGTCAGACCTTTTGGTGATGCTTAAAGAAAAGAAGGTTGACCTTATATCTCCGGCTCAGATGACCGCGAAAAGAATGGAAGAATTTAACTTTAGTATTTTTCCTATTGGGAAAGTCTATTGCGTGGTTATGACTTTAAAAGACAGTTCATTTGTGTTTGAGGATTTTGCGGTCTTTAATAAAATGACCTTTGGGGTGGAAGAAGGGAACACATATTATAAAATGTTCCTAGAATACGCTCAGAAAAAACATTTTACCCCTAAAAACATAAAAACTTACCCTAATCACCAAGCATTAGTGACCGCCTTAAATCAAGGTGAAGTTGACGCTATTATCTGTAATGTGATGCGCGCCGAGCCTGATATGCGTCAAATCGGACGAGTAGGAACGGCAATTTACTATTTCATGCATCGCAAAGAAGATACCTACTTAAAAGAAGGTCTAACTGAGGCTTTAGATTTAATTTCTTCCAATGAACCAAATCTTGGTAATGAACTTAACCGCATCAATTTTCCATTTTTTGAAAGTGTCCCTTTAAGCCGGGCGGAATTAGACTATATCAAAGAACTACCTGAAATTAGAATTGCCATGCCTAAGGATGAAAGACCTGTTGCATACTTAGATCCGGAAACTGGGGAAGTAACTGGGATTCTTGTCGATTATTTGAATTTAGCTGGCGATGCAGTCGGACTTAAGTTTCGCTTTATTCCATCTACTAGGCATGAAATTACTAGCGAAGCTTCCTTACATTTATTGGTTGAAAGTGGGCTTTCACCGTTACCAAAAATTAGAGATGGTAATATCTTTACTAACAATATTATCGAGAGCCAAATGGTGTTAGTGGGCAGGTCTGATTTGTTTTTTGTACACGGCCAACATTTAACCTTAGGCCGGGCTTCATTTAATAAGTTTAGACCTGGGATCGTGCGCAAGCTAATACCTAATATCAGCTGGAAAGTTTACGATAAAACTGTGCAGTGTTTAGAAGCTGTAAGAACAAGTCAAATAGATGGTTGTTTAATTAATCAATTTGCCATTAGCTGGTATTTGGCAATGCCTAAATATGAAAATTTAACCATTTTGTCAAAAGCCACGTTCCCATACTCAATTTGTTTAAAGACAGCTAATTCTAGGAATAACCCATTAGTTGAAGACCAGACTTTTGTAAGTATTTTGAATAAAAGCTTTAATCATATTTCTCCAGAAGAATTCCAAGAAATTGTTATCCGCTACACCACAGGGATGCCATATAAGATGACCCATCTGCAAATTTTGGCTCGCTATTGGTATGTTATAGCTTTGGTAATTCTAATGTTAGGGGCGCTTGGTTTATATGCGCGCAGTAAGAATTACCGTGCTCAACGTGACGGTTTAACCGGCTTGTTTAATCGAAGCTATACGAAGGGCTTCATTGAAAATGACATTAAACGAAACGCCCCTAGTCGTGGAGTCATGTTACTGCTTGATTTGGACCATTTTAAAAAGGTTAATGATACCTTTGGTCATCAAGAAGGCGACCGGATCTTAATTGAAACAGCTACTATCTTGCAGCAAAATTGCCGTGCTAGCGATGTGGCATGCCGTTTAGGTGGGGATGAATTTATTATCTATCTCTTAAATACAGAACGCAATGCTCGTATTGAACAGTTGTTACAAAACTTGAAACGACGCTTAGAACGAGTAGTTGAAGTTAACGGACAAAGTGTAAAAATTTCAAGCTGTATCGGGGTAGTGGAAGTGCCTCGCGACGGTAGTACGTTTGAAGAACTATATAAGCATGCTGATGAAGCCTTGTACGCTTGTAAATCATCTGGGCGTAATTGTTTTAGATTCTTCTCCGATAATTATGACTACATGACGTAATGGTTAATAGACAAAATTATAATTACGAAAATGCCACCTTTCATAGTGAGCTTTAAGTAACTTTAACTTAGAAAACCTTCATTTTTAAAGCTAAGCAAGGCCTAAAAATGGGTCAATTCAAAAAAATGAAGGTTTTGTTTTGGGTTTTATGGAGGATCTAGCATTCATGCTAGTAGGTTTACGCCCTCCTTTATTTCTTTTTCCACTTATACCTCCATCCTTACATTCATCTTTTTTTCTCGCTTAGTTCTTTCTTTATTTATTTCGGTCTTGTGTCTATTCTTCCTTGGGGGGAGGGATAGTGTCAAGATTTTGCCGTTTTAGGGGCTTAATGTTGCCGCCCCAAGAAAAACAGCTTTTATAGGTGTCATAAATTTAGCTTTAAAAGTGTTTTTTAGGGGTAAATGATGATAAAAGTCACAATAATGAGCGGTTTAAAACAAAAATCTTAAAATTCTTGGAATTGGCACGGTTCTTTCATAAGTAATTATGTATGAAAAAAAGTCGACGTTTTTACTTGCTAACTAAGCTTAGCGCATAAACGAAAGACTAAAGAGTATCAATGCCCATGGACCTAAAACGCAATGAAAGGTCGTATAACTATTACTAAAAACACTTCGGGCATGATGGAACGAACAGAGCTTAGGAGAATTTTGTTATGGCTTTATACGTAAATACCAACGTTTCTTCACTTAATGCGAAACGTAACCTTTCGAACTCAACTTCTTCTCTTGATACTACCT
>ERZ1026876.1338-NODE-1338-length-12395-cov-4.066126_pt1 | contig 12395 bp, 6 predicted proteins | sample MGYA00380168_ERZ1026876 | MGnify/ENA primary metagenome ERZ1026876 (study PRJEB33269, sample SAMEA4719804) | human gut metagenome | biome: human-associated habitat; feature: organic feature; material: feces | place: Cameroon | collected 2013-10 ... | reverse complement strand
AGGCTACATCATGCATCTTTGATGCATGACATTTAAAATGACAGTGGATTTCCACCGGCGGCACTTCCTGCCTCGTTCTGCGATTTGGAAAGTCTTTTGCCTTCTGCCGCATAGGAAACTGCCATCGTCAGCCAGATTGCCGATACGATCGTAACCGGCCAGAGACTGATCTTCAGTACTACGGCAAGCACGGTAAATCCCGTCCATAATGTAAGACAGAGGTAATTCGTTACCTTATACGCATGAAATGCTGCCTTATAGATCATCTGCTGTTCCATTTCATCACAGCTTTCAATCCACTTCTTCTGAAACTTCATATCATATACGCTGCCTGACTTTTCCGGATTGACAATCTTTAAAAAGTCCACTGCATTTTTCTGCTGTATAACTGAAGCAAAAATCGTTACGATCAACATGACAAGTGCAAGCAGAAACATTGCACTGCTCATTTCATCATAATAAATATCTGCATAAAAAGAAACGGAAAAACTGAAATAATTGAAAATTGTAACAAAAGAAACGAGGTTCAGCCCTGTTCCGATTCGCTTATCGGATGTTTCATTCCATATTTCAAATGCTTCATCATCATAATTCTGTGCCTGTTTCCATTCCTCTTTGCTTTTTTTGAGTGCCCATGTCATATAACCAAAAGCAATGGCGGAAGCGATCACCATCAGCACCGGCAGTCCGTTTCCGGCGATCGTTCCGATCTTTTCTCCCAGCCATGCTGCCGCTTCTCCTTTATCATATCCTCTTTGCAGCCATGTACCAAAACCGCCAAGAAAACCGCCCAGCAGGCAGGCACAGCACATAATGGCGATAAACGTTCCTTTTGCTTTTTTATTCTGCTGCATATTTTCCTGTTCTTTTGTCATCATTTCATTTTCTGTTTTCATACTTTATTCCTCTTCTTCCTCTTCATACTGAAAAATATCTTCTACCTTTGCATTGCATACTTTTGCAATCTTCAGCGCCAGTGTGACCGACGGTGAATAATCACCGCGCTCAATCTGGCTGATCGTCTGTCTCGATGTCCCGACCAGCTGCCCCATCTGCTGCTGGTTGACATCCAGACGGACCCGGTATTCCTTTAAATGATTCTTGAGCGGCATCTTTCCATTCTCCTTTCCCACCTTTTCATTTTGACAAGTATTTTTATCATTATGACAATTTTGTTTTTCATCTTGACAACTATCTTTGTCATATATTGAATATACCACTGACAACTTTTCTTGTCAACAACTAATATTTCTGTATTTATTGAAAATTTCAAAATTTATTGAGCACTGACCTATTATGTGTGTGGAAAAAGCGAAGCTAAAAAGCAATGTTAAATCTATAAAACGCCCTACCACTGGAAATCATTCCAATAATAGGACGTTATATTCTACACTCTTTCTTCCATATGCCTGTTACATCTATCCTTATATTACGAGATTATTTTATAGCCTGCATTCGTAATTGCATAAATCATATCACTTCTTCTTTCAATATATTTTGCCTGTAAACAAGCATTCAATGCTTCTTCCCAAACAGCATATTGTCGTCTATTAGGATATTCTTTAGCTATTACCTCATTGCCAACCTGAAAGCATCTGCCTGATTGCATATTAGAAACTATCAAAATCTGCCCTTCTGGTACAACTGCCACTTTTTTTAGAAGTTGTTTCATTTCTTCCGTAATTAAGACAGAATTAGAACCAGTATTCTCATTTGGGGCTGATACATCGCCATTTATTTCACTGATAAACTTGTCCCTTGCTTCTTCCCAAATAATATCTTCATTATCCGAAATATCAAATTCTGATTCTAATTCCCGTCTCAACTGATTCAGGCGATCTTTTACTTCCGAACGATCACCATCCAACTTAATAGCAATGCAGTCACTTCCAATTACACCTTTCATTCCAGAAAAATCAAAACCAGGAAGAAGAAGTGAAGTTGCATTGGCTCTTAGTACCCATGCTGCGCCCATTTCATTTAAGCTGACTGGGCTTTCGTAATATTCTGGCGAATGTACGAAAATAATATGCAAGTCATAATTAAGGAACCGTTCCCTTAAAAAGTCAAAAATATTGGCTCCATTTGGTATTCCATATCCTGGGAGGGAGCTGCAAAAAATATCTCTGCGAGGACTTAAATTGATTGAACGAAGTAAATCCGCAATTTTTGCAACTTGATCCTTATTCTTAGAAGAATGACTTATAAATATAAGCGGTTTCTTTTTCATACCAGAAGCACCTCCTTGTGAATGTGACAATCCTGACTCTTTCTCCTCGTCCGGATAATATTTATCAATATTTTTTCTAATAGCCTGAAGTTTTCCGACAAGCTCAATAAAATACTTTTTCTCCGTGTCATGAGTTCGATCATAAATTCCCTGTAATTCCAATTTTATCTCTTGAAGCCAATTTTGAAATTCAGGCACATCACTGATCCGTTCAAAGGATGTTCCCATACCGCCACCAAACGGATGAAACATCTTTTCTATTTCTTTTCGTGAATCTATAAGTTTAATTAAGTCTTTCTTCAATTATTCTACCCCCAATGCCTTAAACACCGCATCTTCCGCACTCTGATACGGAATCAGCTGAAATGCACTCATCAGATCAGCCGGAACGCTTGCAATATCAACAAATGAGGTACTTGGAATCAGCACCTTCTTTGCACCGCTATCCAGGCACACTTGAAGCGTGTTTGCAAGTTCATCCACCTTTATCATTGTGCCACTAATTGTTATATCTCCCAACACTGCCAAGTTGCTGACAACAGGCTTTCCAAGGGCAATCGAACAAAGTACAATCAATGTTGGAAGTGCCAATTTCTCAGTCATGCCGATACCCTGCAAATCCTGATAATTGATGATGTAATCCTTGGTCAAGGTACTGATAGAGCCGCTGATCCGGTTACCGTTGGCTTTCAAATAGTTAAATGCCGTGTTCACAGCTTCCTTGCATTTGGAATCACTGCCTAAACCTGTCCGTTCAATCTTGCCATTTCCCGGAAGCATCTGACTTTCCAGACGGAACACGCCAATCATGCCGCTTTTTCCCCTGGATACAGTATAAACCTGTCCCGGATTGCACATTCCATCCGGTATCAGCTTACCGCCACCCTGTTCCGGTACAGAAACATAATGTTCTGACATATCATCCAGGTCGATATATGAGAAGTTCACATCGTAGAACTCCATACCGCCCAGTTTTTTCAGTTGTTCCTTGACACGACGACGCATTTCCAAAGCAATTTGAATGACTTCTTCCAGTTCCTCTTTCGTAAACTCACCATTCGGGTACAATAGCTTCAGATAACCGTCTATCATGCGACGGACTGCAATCGTATCACGCTGATTCAGATTTCTTCCCAGACGGAAATAGTGATCAAATGCGTCACCATACTGTTCCTTACGAAGTTCTCGAATAAATTCAGCCAGATAATCACTGATAAAACCGTAATCATCAGTAAAATGCTCCGGTCTAAACTTCGGTATCTCCCAGCCTGGAAGATAACAGTGCATACGGTCAAGAAATGCCGTGTCTGTTCCCATTTCCTGCGGGAAAGGTGCAAACAGACTGGATGTTTTCAACAGCACGTCCACACTCTGATTGATATTTCCCACAAATACCATGGACGCAGTAGCAGTCTTTTCTTCTTTGCCACGGGCAAAAGAACCGGATGCCATATAGTCTTTCATAATCTGGATGCCATCTTTATCCTTGAACTTGATACCTGCCACTTCATCAAAAGCAACGCAGTCCCACAAGCCGACCAGTCCGACCGTTTTGCGTCCCATATTGTAAAACAGGTTTGCAACCGTCGTCTGTCCACCGGAAATCAAAATACTGTTTGGTGAAATCTCTTTGTAAAGATGAGATTTACCGGTGCTTCTCGGTCCAAGCTCACAAAGATTAAAGTTATTCTCAACTAATGGAATCATACGGGTCAAGAGCAACCATTTCTCACGGTATGTAAATTCATCCGGTTCCATGCCGATAGAACGGAGAAGAATATCCAGCCACTCATCTTTTGTAAAGGCTTTTCGACCCTGCTTCAACTCGTCAATATCAATGTGCGGCATCTGGATTGGTGTCAGCTTACGGATACTGATCGGAGAAATATCTTTTTGCTTTTTCTGTTTGGAACGAAGCGGATTCCCATCAATGTCCTCAATACCAAAGTTATTGTCGCCCTCAACCTCATAATCCAGCTGAACAATACACCAGATACCGCCGCAGAGCAGGCGATCAAATTTTTCCGGATATTCATCGGCAATCGGTACATTACCAACGCCCAAATTAGAAAACTCTGCAAAAAAGCAATCCTTTTTCATATCCAATCGAACAGTCACCATATCAATGATTGTGTGACTGCCTTTTTTACGCAGCTGAGACAGAATTTTCTGTGATTCATCCGGGCGTACAAAGTTGTCAGCAAGAATACGCTTCACATTCTGTACGCCTTTCTCTATAACCGTCTCGTCATCTGAACTGCAATACTGTCCCAACAAGAACTCAAGAACATACACCGGGACATTCGCTCCTTCTTTAATTTTCTTTGTCAGGTCTTTCCGAACAATCTTACCGTCAAAGTTCTTACGGAGCTTGTTCTTTATTTCTTCACGGGTACTTTCATCCTCTGCAAATTGCTCCATCTTTCTCTCCTCCTGCGGCATTAACTAAAAAAATCAAACTCGTCCACCGCAAAGGCGATGTCAATCTGGAATGGCTCCCGCTGTGGCATCTGTAATCCCTGTTCATCTGCAATTACCAGATAATAAGTAGCTGTATTGCTGTATTTCAGAGATTTCAAATTAAACTGACAACGGAAAGTTCTTTCTGCACCATTATCGCTGGTCTTATCTGCAATAATCTTCTGAATATCACTAATCTGCTTGCCGTCCTCATCTGTAAAGTAAACCTGATAGGTTGCAGCTTCACGGTTTGTACTGACCGCATCTTTTTGATAGAAGTTCAATGAAAAAATCATATTGCTGATCTTACGGTTTGCGGACAATAAATTAACCGTTACCGGCTTAGTATCATATTTCTGCTTATTTCGCTTATATTCTATAGAATCGTTGCGGAGATAATGGTACTCAATTACCGGAACAACCATTTCCTGTAAACTGATACCACCATGCACAAAATTCATACCACCGCCATTCATTTTGATACGAATACTTTCTCTCGGTGCAAATCCATCGAATTCTGTTTTACCGCCCAGGAACTTCACAGGCAACAGATAGTTCGGTTGTATGCCTTTTTGCATGATTGCATAGCGTCTGCCATATTCCACATCCATGCCGTTAAAGCTGGTCTTATCTACCTTGTCATCCTCAGTCAGTGGGCTATATGTATAAAGGAAGCCGTGGTCAGCCGTAATCAGAATATTCGTGCCGCCAAATTCATTTACAATAATACGCACAAGATTCTTTAATTCTGAAATTGCTTTATCACAGGCAGAAAAAACAGCGGTATCAGAAGTATGGCTGGCTTCATCAATGGTATCGTGGTAAATGTAAACCACATCCATGCCCTTTACCAGCGCACTTCGTTCTGCTCGTTTCATGGCAATGATGTCATTGTATTTCAAAGCTACACTCGCCGGATCTTCTGATTTCAAAACCTTATCCCGGTAAATGCTTGCCGTAGACTGCCCATCTGCCAGAACCGTCAAAACATCGTTCCGAACCTCTACCGTCAGTTCTTTATGTGGCAATAACGCTGCCATACCAAACTTTGTGATAGAAGGGAAGATGCTTTGCATACTGCTGATGGAAACCTTGCTCTGTGTTTCTCTCTGAAGCTGGTCTGCCATCGCAGCCGCCACTTCATAACGCATGGCATCCGAAATAATCACGAATACCTTGGTATCCGAAGTCTTAATGCGGGAACGGTAAAATTCTTCCTGCTGCGGCACTTCCAAAACCTTACCGTAGGTTGCCAGTTCATCCGCACATACATCCGACCAGTTGTTACCCAGTTCACCTAAGAACCAATGAGTATAGAGTCCTTCCACTTTATCAACAACGTGCTTGAACAGATCATCCAACAAAATATTGGAAGTCTCCAGACTCTTTTGGAAGCTCAAATGGAACAAACGATAATAGGTATCCATCTGATAGTAACTTTCTGTGTATTCTTTCCAGATACCTTTTGCTTCGGCAGTGTGGAATCCGGCAGAGTGTTCCTTGAAGAAGCTCTGCATATTCGCCACTTGCAAGATACCGTCATAGAAATTTTCAAACGGCTCATACCACGCACAGGTTCTCCGCTTTTCAACAGTAGAAGTAATGGTGTCCACATCAATGATATGGTCTCTGATTTCTGTCATCAGCTTTGTCAGAATCACTTCGTTGATGCACGGGAAGCACTCGGTTCCTGCCAGATCGTCCACTGGCAGTTTTTCAAACCGCTGATGCAGACGGGCTTCATCTTCAACATACCGTGCCACATCGTATAACTGCTGAATGTCCTCGCTATGAAGCCATTCGGAAATAAAATCATAACAATATGCCTGATGCGGCATGGAAATGAATCCATCCAGTCCGGCAAGATATTCCTGCCGCATGGTACGGGTAGCGGCGGTCAAAAGCAAATGAATTGCCAGCCGCCCAAGGTCTGGTTCATCCTCTACAAATCCGCAGCCCTGGCGAACCATCGCCCAAAAAGCTGCGTCTGCATGATATTTTACAAAATCCTGATAAACCGTATTATTATTCAAATCAAGTCCCGCCCGGAACACACTACGGAGAATCATATTAGGCTGTGCATCTTTCAATCCACAGATTGCCGCCATGACAGCCATGTGTAACTGTGCCGGTGTTCCCGGAACTTTATTCTGTGTACTAACTTTCAAACGACGGTCTTTCGCATTGAAGTAAGCACGATAATTTTTAACCTGTTTCCTCATTGCCGGATTTGATATAAGTCCCATCTCATCCATCCAGATAGAAATCAGATCTGCCCGAAACTCTTCGCTGTAAAGCTCCACATCTAGAAGCCAGTTATCATCTGGGCGGTTATAGACACACGGACTGTAAACCAGATAATTTGTGGTCAAATCATCTACTGAAAGCAGTTTTTTTACAGAAAACGCATTATTTCCTGTCCGCGCAATCACCTTTGCATTTTCCAAAACCACCTCGTCCAGCTTATCCTCAAATTCCTTATCTTCATCGTACCAGAAAATGATACGACGCTGATAAAACTCAGGAAGAGGTGCAGCAAACCTGCGATTTAAATCTTGTATTATTTTATCTGTATCCATGCTGTCCTCCTACCTTATAATCTTCCAATTTGCTTTTCGTTTTGTTCCGCTCTGTACCAATCTACCTTTTTCCTGTAAAGAAGCAAACATTCGAGAAACCGTTCTTTTCGATATACCCATTTCTTCCGCATAATATGCCTGTGTTGCAGACGGATTCTTCTCTATAAGCTGCAACAATTTTTCTATCTGCGTCTGTTCCTTATTAAGCGGCACTTCAGTGCCATTAGTGCCATCATCGGCGCCACATTTAACGCCATTAGCGCCATTTTTAGTGTCATTGGCGTTAATTATGGCGTTATTGATATGAATCTGACCTCGATAAATATTGATACGCAAATCAACTTCACCACCAATAAACTCCGGCTCCTGCAGTCCGGCAGCTTTTACTTTATCAATAATTCTCGGAATGCCGCTTCCCCAATGCTCAATCAGGTTCATATAAGCAAACGCATGGGCAAGAGCTTCATTTCTGATTTTGGAATAGCCCTCTTTCATACGTTCCATAGTTTGTCCCATTGGCAGCTTTCCTGGGGAAGTAATTTCTAATCGGTTGTCATATACCGCTACCTGTATTGTACCATGATCCAGATAACTACGATGTACCATAGCATTGATAATCAACTCACGAATGGCATCCGGTGGAATCTCATAAACATCCTGGCGATAAATTCCCACAATTGTAGCGCCCAAATGAATATTTCTCAAAACAAACTGAAATGCTTCGTCTATCTGCTCCCAAAGCGGACCGGTATATTCTCTACGGTCAACAAATACTGCTTTCGTTGTACCTTTGAAAACACCACATTGGGTTGCAACATGAAGTCCTCCGTTGCCAGTCAAAATAGCAAATGCATTAGATGGATAATCTTTTCCGTCACGCTCAATCAAAACGCCCCAGGAACGTAACTGCTGTCTTCCCACATCTTTAATCGATGCTTTCTGTTCCTCTGTACGGGCATTTTTGACAGCCTGCTCTTTCATAGCTTTGCAAAGGGCATCAATATCTTCATCTGTAATATTTAATCCAGTACATAAAGCCTGATCGTAGTAACGATTACTCCCCTCAAACAATAATTCTTTTATCATATACTCATCGGCAAGGCGGGTGGTTCCGGCAACACGGACATATACACCGCCATCTCTGCCAAGAGCTTTTATATAATATGGACGCTGTCTGCCCTCAGAAACCTCTACCACAATAACAGTTTTACCATCAACCGTCTGTAAAGTAATATCCGGAATAATTGCCGGTTCACAGCTGTCTGATACAGCATTGGCAATGGCATCCATTTTCTTGAACACATCTTCCTTGTCAAAGCCAACAACCTCTCTGGTTTTATCGGCAATTCCGAAAATGATTTTTCCTCCGGTTCCATTTGCAAAGGCAACCACAGACTTCATATATTTGATGCTTTTCTCCGGCAGGTTCTCTTTAAACTCTACATTTTTTGATTCCCCTGCAAGAATTTCTTCTATGGTCATCGTAACACCTCGCTTTCTTTAACAGTCCTAACCACCATATTTTTACTTGATTGATGAAGAAATTAAGCTCAGTGCTTTGCTTAAAGCATCTTCATCAGCCTTTTTTCTTCTCTCACTTTCCCACATACCGAGTATCTGATAAATACATTCTTTCACAACAGGAAAATACTTTCGACATTCTTCTTCGCTTAACTCATGAATACCCTTGCTCAAGATTCCATAAATAGTTGTATTTTTGACCAGTATATCTGGAAGATATCCTTCCAACATCTTAATTTTTTCAGCAACTCTCGCCTGTTCAAACATCTCGTTATCAATCACATCAGCCGCAGCTTCTTTTGCTTTGTAAACAAGTCTTTCAAGAATTCGTCTCAAATAAACATATGAACCAGCACCAACACCATTTGCAAAAAGTCCTATTGCAGTTCCAAGTTCCTTACGATCTTCCTTCGAAATTACATGTTTATACGCATCTAATTCTGGAAATGTCATATCTGCAATAGATGGATACTGCCCAATTTTCATCATTGAATTGTCTGTTGTCAAAATAATATAATCCAAATGATGCTTCTCATCCATTGAACAAATATATTCCAATTTCATTAATCTCGTCGTATCAGCTATTTGCCAATTTATCCATTTCCATTCTTCAGCAGAACTCTTTTCTTGTCTGGCTTTGGTGCTAAATATCATATTTTGAAGTGATTCTATTTCCTCGCCAAGAGATGCACACCTAATTTCTTCATCCCCCTCTGGACCCGTTTCAAAATAATACTCAATAGGTTTCATGTGAAAAACACGCTCTTGCTTGCACTCTTTACAATAAGCGCTAATTTTAACATTTCCCTTAAGTAACTCAATCAAGTCAGCAATATTATCTTCACAAATTTCTTTAGAATCATATAATCCCGCAGTTTGTAAAAACGTAGCAAATATATTTTCCATTTACGCAAGCCCTCCTTACTTTATTTTAGCCAAAACATCCTGGAAAATTGCATAATTCTTCTTCACGCCATCGTCCAGATCAATGGAAATCATCTGATCGGCAAGATGATGAATCTTTTCCTCGTAGGTTCTGATCTCAGTATCCTGTGCCTGCAAGGTGGTCAGCTTTTTGTTCAGCTTCACACGCTCGCCAGTGGAAGCATTGGCAATCCGCTGTTCCAGATCAGCAATGGCAGTGCGATAACGAGCCTGCTGTTCATGCACATAATCGGTACGAATACGGGCAACGGTGTCCGGCTGATAGCGGTGCATATAAATCAGAGCCTTAAAACCATTCTTCTTGCCACTGTCAAACAGCCAGTAAATCGGGCGTTTCTGATAAATCTTGCAATGGTCAGAATAGAAATCACCCAGGAAATAATTCCGAATCACATCCTTTGGCTGACCCTTGCCGCCTAGAGCATTGGCAATGAATTTCAAGTTTTCGTCTAAGGTATCTGTACCATAAACTGCTTCCACAAATTCTACAAATCGTCCAACAATATCATCCGTAAAATATTCATCGTCACAAATAGGAATAATATTATCCGCATCAACCCCCCAGAATACTTCGGCATCCTGCATATTCGTCGGCTCTTTTAAGTATACAATCGACTTATCAGTAATTGGACTACCATAAGTGTAAAATCCAGTTCCATGATTTATATTCTCATCTAATTCAATTTTATCCATAGGAAAATCTCCATAAATTGAATTCCAGTCGCCTCCTGCATAAACTAAACCGGATTTATATAGTGAGTAACGACCGAACATACACCCAACTGCATAGGAAATAAAAGAACGAATATCTCTGCCAAGGTCAGCCTTGCGGACTGTAACATCCTTATCCTCAACTTCCGGTGTCAGCTCATCTTGCAAGCCATAAATATCAATAAAAATACGGTTAAGTTCTTCCTCGTTGGCTTTCAGCTGATTAAATCGGTCATCACATTCAGTCTGCCACTGGTCAAATGCTTCGGCAATGGTTGGAACTTTGCGAAGTAATGGATGGTACTGGAAGTCCCATGAAGTTTCAAAGGAATCCCAGTCACCCTTTGATACAGTAATATTTTGTCTAACAAGATTCTCAACATAATTTTGTGCATTGATTACAACAGGAACCATATTAACCGAATCTGCAGACTTGGTCATCTGTTTGCATAATGTTTTATTAAAAGCATCGAAGGTGTTGCTATTTGCAAAGCCACAAAGATAAGTTAGGTTAGAACCAAACATTGTTGGTCCTTTAGTATCAAATAAATAACCTGGGCCATTCAAACGAGCTGAAAAAGCTAAACCTATGGCAGTAAAAGTAATTCCTTCACAAAAATATCGTTGATAATTTCGCAAATTTCTTGACCAGGATGTCGTCGAAGGATCTTTTGGATTATGAGTAAGCCAGTATTTTAACTCTTCACCATCATTTTTGAAATTTACAACAAATTCATTGTTTCCATACCACTTGCGATAACCAATTCCCTTATTGTATGGAAACCATTTATATGGACTGATAGCAGCACATTCATGTGACAATCCAAAACCAATTTTAGAAAAAGCCACTTCACTCCAAATTCTCAAAAAACGATCATTATCACTTGTTTGCATTCCAGGCTTTGCTACCGCATAATAGGAAAATGGTTTATCTTCAGCGAAATGTGATAACATGGTAGAGCTTGCATCATACATAAACTGACAATTATTAACAAATGCAAATTTCTTCTGGTCTATTACATATGTATGCCCCCTCTCAAATAACAATTTCTGTTTTGTGTCTGAGGAGGTTGGCCCACAAAGATCTATATATTTGGATTTGAATCTATGAACACCCTGTTTCCTAATTACATAAGTGGCAGTTTGTACAACCGTTCCAACATCTCCTGAATCAAATGCGTTTGAACCCATAACGAGCATATTTTCAAATGTTACCTGATCAATCAACATTTTTCTGAGACTTTTATAACTTGCAAGATACATCCAAGACTGCATCGTTATCATTGCATAAAAACCAGCTCTATTTGTAAATTCACGGCATCTTTCAATAAAAATTGAGTACAAATCAGATTTCGATTTCGGATAATTCAGAACAACAAATTCGCTCAATTTAACCGCACAATCGGTCGTTCCACGATACGGCGGATTCGTCACTACCACATCATACTTCTGTGCCAGCGCTTCTGCCACCTGCACCAGCGGCAGTAATTCTCTCAATGCCGTATCACGGGACATATTTATATCTTCTGTAATCTCTGCAAAACGGTCGTACAGAGCAGACCAATCTTGCGGTGTTACGGTCAGAATCGAACCGTATTCCTTTGCATCATGTAATTCTTTGATGATGGTATCCATAGCGGCTGTGAGCTTCATATCGCCATTACAGAAATAATCTACTGCAAATTTGTCTACATGGTTGCTCTCCACAATAGCATACACATGGGGCTGAATGCCACAGCTAAAGAAACGGCGGTCATACTGGCGGGCTTTCATCATTACCGCAAAATAAGCCAGCTGTGCCGCACGGTCATCAATATCCAGACCGTAAAGATTGTTCTCTACAATGCTTGCCACCGCTTCACAAGTGGTGTAGCCGTAGGATTCATAAATCTTCATCAGCACATCGAACATATACGCAAGAATATGACCGGAACCGGAGCATGGGTCAA
>ERZ1026876.1315-NODE-1315-length-12550-cov-3.087075_pt1 | contig 12550 bp, 13 predicted proteins | sample MGYA00380168_ERZ1026876 | MGnify/ENA primary metagenome ERZ1026876 (study PRJEB33269, sample SAMEA4719804) | human gut metagenome | biome: human-associated habitat; feature: organic feature; material: feces | place: Cameroon | collected 2013-10 ... | reverse complement strand
CTGAAATATAATCAGCATAAGATGTTTTATATCGTCTAGTTGCAGTCAGTGCTGTTTTAATATTTTTATTGCTGGATCTTACATTCCGGATCGAGCATATCGGCAAACAATGCAAATGCAAAAGACATGATAAGTTGTCTTTTGAAATTCTTCATGGTATCCTCCCTCTTTTTCAGCTTTCGCCAAATACTATATTTAGTTTAGCATTTTCTGCTCATATATGTAAATTGTCTTTTTCACTTTTTTACATATTTTACATTCTTTTCAGACACCCTCTGTACTGTCTTTGATAAAAATGATCTTCAGGGTCAGAAAAATCAGATGGATATCCATCAGAATAGAATAATTGCTGACATAGATCAGATCCAGCTTCAGTTTATCGATAAAAGACGTATTGTATTTTCCGTAAACCTGCGCATAACCGGTAAGCCCCGCCTTTACACGGGTACGATAAGCAAATTCCGGTATCTTCATACAGTTCTTCTCGATCAGCTCCGGACGCTCCGGACGTGGTCCTACCACACTCATGTCACCTTTTAAGATATTAAAAAACTGCGGCAGCTCATCAATTCGCATACTGCGGATAATCTTTCCAACCGGCGTGATCCGGCTGTCATTTTCCTTTGCAAGCTGCGCTTTTCCATCCTTTTCGGCATTGACAACCATGCTGCGGAATTTACAGATTTTAAATTCCCGGTTTCCTTTTGTACAACGCACCTGCTTGTATAAAACCGGTCCTCTGTCATAAGCATAGATTGCGATCGCCGTGATCAGCATGATCGGCGATGTCAGAATAATACCGGTCAGTGAGATCACGATATCCATTACACGTTTCAAAAAACGCTGCGCCAGAGAAATATCTGTATTTTTACAAATGTATAGCGGTGTATCCACAAGATTCATTTCATCCGAAGATTTAATAATGATATCCGAGATCTTTGGCGGAAAATAAACTCTCTTTCCTTTTTCAAAGCAGAATTTCAAAATCTGATTTCTGACTTCATCCGGCAGATCATTTAACAGAATCGCATCATATTGTAAAATACACGCCTTGATTCCCTCTATATTTTCATTACAACTTATTGTCTGATCAAACTTATACTTTGCACGATACCCTGAAAGCCGGATATCCAGGTTATTATCATGCACCCCCGTAATATTCAGCATCCGGTAAGCCGGGATCACCTTCCGGTAGAGATCCGTTCCAAAATTTGTCAGAAGGAACATAAGAACCATCTGCACCACATATAATTTCGCATAGGTCAGCAGAATCACACCAATATACTTCACACGCCCCACCATCAGAATTGTAATCATGATCTCTACCACATTTAAGCAGGTATAAGCAATCCACTGCCCGATATACAGATGGGACTTTCTGCCCAGCCCGATCTGAAATCCGTTAAACACATACATAAACGTCCACATGAATATCAGATAAATGACCCACATCAGTATATTTCCCTTATTCAGGAAGCTTTGTCCCAGTAATGGATTCAATTTCGTATTCCACAAATAAACAAACGGAAGAAGTGTGATCACAGATACAATCGTCTGCCAGAAGAAACGATATATATGTTTTTTTGATTCTGTATTTATCTTTGTATTCATTGTACTCCTCAATCTGTCCGGCGGCCATATTCTGTCTTATCAGCTGCCTGATCCGACTATTATACATCATTCACGCCCGCCCGTCTATTTCTTGTTACGGCTGTCTTGTCTCCTGTTCTGCCTTTTTTTCCATATTTTCCATACAAAATCAGACAGAATGCTACCTGCCATACAGCCAATTCCGTTGTGGATCATATCATCCCATTCAAATAAGCCACGGCATAAAACAAGCTGTAATATTTCTATAGAAGTGGAAACTGCCAAACCGACAAAAAGTCCTTCCCACCAGCGAACTTTCCGGTTTCTGATAAACGGGAGCAAAATTCCCAGCGGAAACAAGATTATCATATTAAGCAGGTTTTCCTGTACTAAAAGATTATGTGGCAGACTCCCCAGTCTTCCGTTCTTTCCGATATGCCAGATTTCCTTCCATGACCAGAAAAGCTCCAACTGATACTGCCTTATCCCGGATGTTCTGGTAAATACGGTAGAAGCATAAACAACTGCCAGAAAAATGAGTGCCAACAATCCGCTGACAGCCTGTCCCTCCCGGATCCTGCCCTTTCTGACCCATCTGCCAGCCAGCAGTGCTGCCACAGTAAACACAATCAGAAAAAAGACCAGTTCCCTTTTCGTCCATGCCCTGTTATGTGCTATCAAGATCTGATGCAAATCCATACATATCCCCTTTTCCCCGAAAGATCATTTCTGCAAATCCTTTGCAAGATCCGCAAGACTGTCATAGGTATGCTCCACATAAGGCATAAGATCCGCCGTGGGCGGTGTCAGATCCGGAATCATGACTGTATGACAACCTGCCGCATATGCGCTTTTTACTCCGTTGGGAGAATCTTCAAACGCCAGACAGTCCTTTGGCACGACTCCCATTTTTTCGGCTGCATAACAGTACACATCAGGAAATGGTTTTCCTCTTTCAACTGCCTCCGTCGTAAGAATCGTTTTAAAAAGATCCCCCAGTCCGACACTTGCCAGATGCGTCTGCGCCCGCTTTTGTGGTGAAGCTGTGACAACTGCCGATTTTATCCCTCGCTTTTCCAGTTCACATATCAGGCTGCGTACCCCCGGCTTACTCTGCAGGGGTGTCTGCCGGATCTTTGCTGCCATGATCTCCTTACGACGCGTTTTCACGCGCTCATAAGCGGTTCTGTCAGAAAACCAACCGATGAATAATTCATTGGCAAGTGTTTTATCCAGACTTCTCAGCGTAAGAACCCTTTCTTCATCCAATGAATATCCAAGCTCTCTCGCCGCTTGTATCCAGCAGGCACAATATACCTTCTCTGAATCGATCAGCAGGCCATCCATATCAAATAATGCAACTTTTATCTCCTTGACAGCATCCTGAAGCATGCAAAATCCTCCCTGTATCTTTCCGGTATAAGCATTAGTCTACCATAAATCACACAGTCTGAAAAGTACAGCATCCGAAGGCTTGCAGAATTGCGCTCTTCCCGATATAATATAGTACAGTAGTTTTCTGCTTGCAGACTATACAGAATATTTTTTGATTGGGGGAGAACAAACATGATCAAATTACCGAGAAGACCAAAGCTGGAAGGCGATGCCCGTATTGAATATGGCATTATCAACCTGATGCAAAATAAAGGCTATTACAACTGCCGTCTGGTAAAGACGTTAAAAAACGGGGCAAAAGTTTTTCAGATGATGGATAAAAACGACCATCCCTGTTCCTGCATCTGGGCGCAGGCAGACGAAGAAAACTGGATGAAGGTTTCAGAAATTGCCACAAAAGATGAAGCAACCATGATCGACCTTTATGAGCTTAGTCTGGAAGCCGAAAAAAAGGAGCCGGACACACCGTAAGGTGTGTAGCTTATAAAAAAGAAAATATGCTTTGCAATAACTATGCCATTATTGCAAAGCATTTACCATTCAAATTTTTAATGATTCTCCGGTCTGTAAGTCGTTACAACCGTCTTTACGAGATCTCTGATGTCCCCCGCATTTTTATAGGAAGCATCCATAAGCTCTCTGAGCTGTCCGAAAAATGTATCTACATTGAACGGAATTGGACACCCTACATGAATAAGGTCATTATCTGTTTTCTGAATCCCTTCTTCATCCATGAGCTTCTCTTCATAAAGCTTTTCACCTGGGCGAAGCCCTGTAAATTCTATCTTGATATCAACATCCGGTGTATAGCCGGAAAGCTTGATCATATTCTTTGCCATGTCCAGGATCTTGACCGGCTCTCCCATATCAAGAACAAAAATCTGACCTCCGTTTGCATAAGTACCGGCTTCCAGAACCAGCCCGACAGCTTCCGGAATCGTCATAAAATAGCGGATGATATCAGGATGTGTAACCGTAACGGGACCTCCTGCTTCAATCTGTTTACGGAATAACGGAATAACAGAACCATTGCTGCCCAGTACATTACCGAATCTGACAGCTACAAACTCTGTCTTTGTTGTTTTAAGGGCTTCCTGTACCTGTACATTTACATATTTATCCTGTGTCAGATGCGTAAAAAGCTGCGGGATCTCATCTGCTTTTCCCGCCTTGATCTTGGCATCAAACGCCTGAATGACCATTTCGCACAAACGCTTGCTCGCGCCCATGATATTTGTCGGATTAACAGCCTTATCCGTACTGATCAGCACAAATCTTTTGCAGCCATGTGTCATGGCAGCAAAGGCTGTCTTATACGTACCAATGACATTATTTTTGATCGCTTCACACGGACTGTCTTCCATAAGCGGTACATGCTTGTGTGCGGCCGCATGATATACGATATCAGGATGGAACTGTTCAAATACCTGAAAAATCTTTCTGCTGTCCCTGACAGAACCGATGATCGTTTCCAGATGCATATCCGGATAATTTTTCCGAAGTTCCATCTGGATGTCATACGCATTATTTTCATATACGTCAAAAATAACCAATGTTTCAGGCTGATGTGCGGCGATCTGTCTGCAAAGTTCTGAACCGATAGAACCGCCTCCGCCAGTCACAAGAATAGTCTTCCCGGTAATATAGTTAAAAATATCATCCGCATTGACTTTGATCGGATCTCTGCCAAGAAGATCCTCCACTTCTACCTTACGAAGCTTGCTCATAAGCACATCGCCGTTGATCATCTGGTAAATACCCGGTACGATCTTCATCTCGCACTCCGTCTCTTTACAGATATCCAGTATTTCCTTTTGCGTCCTGCGGCTTGCAGAAGGCATTGCCAATATGATCTGATTGATATCATATTTCTCCACTGCGGATATGATACAGTCTCTGTCTCCGACAATCTCCACACCACGCAGATATTTTCCCTTTTTGGCTCTGTCATCATCTATGATACAGCAGACTCTTGCATCCATCTCATTGGAATGCTTGATTTCTTCCACGATCAGTCTTCCTGCCTGCCCCGCACCAATGACCATGATATTCCGAATTCCCTTTCCGTCATTACCGGTAACCGACCATCTGAAGAGCCGTATTGCGCGATATGAAAAGCGGCTTCCCACGACCAACAGCAGAAAAAAGCAAAGAAACAGGAAATGAAAAGATCTCGGTACATAATATGGATCCACCAGAATTATAAAGAGAGCCTGGATGATCACAACAAGTACACAGGAGATTGTTGAAAAAAACAGTTCCCTGACACTTGCATATTCCCACAGACTATCATACAAATGTTCTATTTTAAAAATGATCCATGTAGCCAGAATTGTAACAGGTGCCACCAATAAAGCAGCTTCCAGATATTTGGAATCTATGGCTGAAAAGTGCATATCAAACCGGATATATAATGCCAGAAATGCGGATACCAGCACTGCCAGTGCATCATACAATCCCAGAAGAAATACTCTGATCGCTTTTTGCGTATCAATTCTTTTGTTCATCTTTTCCTTTGACATAGTCGTATTTTCCCTTCTTTTCCCTGTAATGTATACAAGGTTTTATCCCCATTATCCCATTATCCCATTTGCGCCTTTGCCCTCCCGGGCTTTTGGGCACATAAATTTATTTTTACTTTTTATATAAAAAGCTCCCTGCGCCGCAGAAAGCTTTATTCATCCATTCCCCAGATCATCTGGCAAGGCCGAAGCCTTGCCAGGACCCTTCAGATACATTCAATGTATGGTAAGATTATTTCACACGTTTAATCGTTCCCTTGAATCCTGCTTTCTGAAGAGCTTTCTTGTATTTATTGAAAGCCTTCTTGCTCAGACCCTTTACATTGATTGTAATCTTCTTCTGCTGTTTCTTTGTCAGACCCTTAAATGCGTTTTTCTCGAATTTAACCTTGTTTCCTGAAACAGTGATTGTTTTAAGTTTTTTAGCGTTTTTAAAAGCACCCTTTTTAACAGTTGTCTTACTCTTTGCAGCAAAAGCAATTGTTGTTGTCTTCTTGTTAATAGCGCCTGCTTTAATTGTCTTTACGGACTTAGAAAACTCAACAACTTTCTTTGCCGGAGCCTTTTTAACAGTCTTTGTATTTACTACAGTTGCCTTTGGAGCGTCTGCAGGGCTCTTTACTGTTGTATCAGCAGCAAATGCTACACTTGAAAGAATTAAGCTGGATGCTAAAACACCTACTAAAACTTTTTTCAGTGACTTGAACATTGGATTTATCCTCCTTTCCCTTAGAATATTTATGAAAACCGCAAAGCGGATTTCACCGGATGTTATTTATTGTCTCCGTAGTAGCCATAGCCGTAACCATATCCTTTTCCATAGCCATAGCCCTTTCCGTAATGACCGCCATATTGCTTATAATAATAGCCACCACCGGCACCTTTGACACGGTTCAGGACTACGCCCAGAAGCGGACATCCTGCACGCTCTAATTGCAATGCCGAATTCTTAACAATATTCTTCGGTGTGGAATTTCCTCTGACAACGAGTACTGCACCATCACAGAGAGAACCGATCCGTTCGCCGTCGGATACAAGATTCAGCGGCGGTGCATCCACAAATACATAGCGATATTTTTCCGCCAGCTGATCCAGCATTTCTTCGAATTTATGATTTTCAAGCAGAATGCTTGGATTAACGACATTATCATTATTTGGCATGATGTCTCCGTGTTCATACTGTGTATGAAGCACCGCATCTTCCAGTCTGATATCATTGGCAAGATAATAGGAGCTTCCCAGGATCTTACTGCCATCCTCTTTTTTCAACCCATATTTATCTACCATAACGGATTTGCGCATATCCGCATCTATCAGGACACAGTCAACACCTGTCTCTGCCATCTGACGCCAGAGCTGCATTGTCACAAAGCTCTTACCTTCATCCGGCATTGTACTGATTACCATGATTTTCTTTACATCTTCCCCAAGGAAGCTCATGTTCACGCGCAGTCTGTTGACAGACTCTTCTATTGCATATGGAAGGGAAGGCATATTTTCAATTCTGATCTGATTATTCTGACTCATTTATCTGCCCTCCTTCTGTTTTTGCTTTCTCTCTTTTTTCTTCTGCTTCTGGATTTCTTCCTCAGCCTTATCATCAATACCTTCCAGATTGCCCTCCGGAATGACGGTCAGTGGCATAACACCAAATACTTTCTCCACATCCTCAGCTGATTTGAAAGTATCATCCACGATAAATCTGACAACGAGAACACCACCGACAAGGATCAGGGCAAGCAGTGCGCCGATGATCGTATTCTTTGGCAGACTCGGTGAGCTCTTATGATTTGGAGTGATCGCAAGCTCTGCGATATTCGGCGTTGCCGTCTCCATAACCTCCGGTACATATGACACCGCCTTATTCGCCAGTGCATTGGCAATGTCCCTTGCCTCTGCCGGATCCGTGGATTCGATTGTGATCGCCAGAAGTCGTGTCTTATTGATCGCACCGATCGTTGTCATATCAAGAAGTTCATCATATGTATAATCTAAATGCAGTTCCTCGATGATCTCTTCAAAGATTGGTCTGACCTTTAACAGCTCTACATAGTCATCTGAAAGAGACGTACCAAGGTTCAGATCTGTCAGGTTTACAATGGAATCGCTGGATGCTGATACCATATAGACCTTTGAAGTTGCCTGATATTTTGGCGTGATCAGGAAGTATGTGATCAGACCTGCGATCACTGCTCCCACGGCAAATGCTGCGATCAGCCATACAATTTTTGCTTTCAGGTAGTAAAATAATTCCAAGAGATCGATTTCTGTCTCTTCATTCTGATTTTGCTGCAGCTGCAGTTTTTCATTCTGCTGACTCATCTTTATTGTTCCTTCCGGTTATTTTCTGTTATGTATTGTATTCAGCGGTGTTTAGTCATCCTCGGTTTTTCCGGTATCGACAAGCGGATACAATTTCATGACATTTTCCTTTAAGGACGTCTCATCCGCATAAAATTCATTATGCACCTGTCCGTCATCGATTCTGTCATTACCCAGCTTTGTTTCTCCCTCGATCTGTAAAAATCCGAGCGATTCATATTGATCCATATTTTTTGCAAGCTTTGTAATCACATTCATATTCAGATCCGAGGTCGCATAAGTCATAATCTGGTCATATGCTTTTGCAAGGAACTTTGCATCCTGTGCATTCTGTTCCCGGATCTTCTGCGATGCTGCTTCCAGATACGCTTTCTGCCTTCTCATACGACTGAGGTTTGTCCCATCTCCGACATCCATTCTGCCACGCAGGAAAATGGCTGCCTGTTCATCTGTGAGTGTTATTGTCTCCCCCGGCTTCATCTGTTCATCTTCTGCCGTAAAATCATCCTCGAGCGTCACTGTGACACCTCCAAGAACATGGTTTAAATCGGATATATGATCCATCGGGATAGCAAGATACCCACCGATCGGAACATCATGCAAATACGAGGAAACTGCATTAACGGTGTTGATACAGCTCTGCCTCTTAGATCCGCCATATGCATGTGCCAGACACAGATACATATCATTATACACATCAACCTGACCGTTTTTATCCATCATCGGAATTTCTGCCACACTGTCGCGGTTCAATGCCAGAAATCCATATTTTTTATCTGCTTCATCAATTACCATAAGCATGAGAAAATCTGCCATGGATCCTTCATACTGCTCACCTTTGACATTTTCATTGCCGCTTCCGTCCGTGCCCATGATCAGGTAGCTTTTTACCGGATGATCAAGCTCATAAATTTTCCCGTCAAATATAATGTCGTTATCACTGGTCAGATAAGTATCTTCTCCATCGGTCTCAACGGTATCTCTTTCATCAATCTTCTGCAATACAAAGTAAAGTACGCCGACAAGCACAATAAAAAGGAGAATACCAAGTATCAGTTTCAGTTTTTTATGTTTTGTCATAATGAAAGCAACCTTTCTCCCAGCTTGTCAATTTCCACCAGTCTGTCTGAGCCTAGCTTTTCTGCAATAACTGCTCTGCCCATTTTCAGATTCGGCTTTCTGACCGTCATATTATGTGCGTCTGAGCCAAGCAGGATATCTCTGTCCTCAGCGAGCAGGGAAAGACAATGTTTTTTCTTCTTTCTGCCTGCAAAGTCTGTCAGTTTATCACCTTCCAGAAGGCTTCCCGCATTCAGCTGCACGATCAGCGGCAGCGCCAATACCTGCTCCATGACTGAGCTGTCCTTTTGGAACTGAAAATACCGCTCAACATGTGCCAGAATCACAGTCAGCTTCTGCTTCTTTACAAGCTGCTCCACATCTTCGTAGACAGCCTTTGTCCACTGACCGAATGGCATTTCCAACAGCAGAATATCTGTTCCTGTCACACAAAGCTCCGGAACCATCTCCGCTTTCCCAATTCCACCAAAATAGTATACCTCTGCACCTAAATGAGGCTTCAGTCCGATCTTATCAAATTGTACTGCTGATTGTAAGTGCGAAAAGCTGTTTGCGCGCTTCTCCAAGAAATGACCTACGGAATCCCTCTGCGCATAAAAATGTGGTGTAAATATGATTGTATTTATCCCCTGATTCATTTCCTCACTGATGAGAGCTTGGGATTCTTCTGTATTCCTGCTGCCATCATCAATCCCCGGTAAAATATGACAATGAACATCTATCATTGGTGTATCTCCATTTAATTGAAAGGTTCTTATATATCGTACCAATGACAGATTATACGCAATAAAGCATTTTCTGTCAAGCATAGTCGGAACTCGTCACATGTGCTGTCACATATACGTAAGTACCTATTTTGCCTCTTATTTTTGCATATTATGGCACTTATTCAACACTTTCTGTCATATCATCTTTTCTGTTTTGTGACAATTTACCAAAATAATGCATTGCATTTTTGTTTGTTTCGTAAATATGACAATCTTCCATTACGAAAAGCGATTTCTGAAGATTTTCTTAATTACGTTCCATCATGTTTTCTATAAAGATCCCGTATCCTTTTTCCGGCTGTCTGACAAGTACATGGGTAACCGCTCCTACAATCTTTCCGTTCTGCAGAATCGGGCTTCCGCTCATCCCCTGCACGATCCCGCCGGTCTTGGCAAGCAGCACCGGATCAGTCACCGTCAGGGTAATATTCTGGTTACCGTCATCTTCATATCGAAGCTGCGTGATCTCGATATCATAAAATGCTCCTGTTCCGTCAAAGGACGTATAAATCTGTGCCGCTCCTTCCTGTACTTCCTGCTTGAGGGCGATAGGATATTTCATAGACTCTGTCACATCACTTTTTCCGGATGTATCCAAACTTGTCTCTATGATCACTTCATCCCCACTATCAGCTTTGGATGGTTTACAAAAGCTTCCATATATCCCGGCTTCTGTATTTTCTTCAATCCTGCCAAGGTAATCCTCTTCATCAAAGCTGAGAATACCTGTCAATTCTCCCGGCTTGGTACCATCCGATGTATGGACTGCCAAAATACAGGTATCATAAACGCTGCCTTTGGAAAGTGCTAAAAGCTCTCCGATGTCAGCATCTGCAATACCATGTCCCAGTGCACCGAAATGTCCGTCTGCCGTCTCATAAGTCATTGTTCCGATTCCCTGTGCACTGTCTCTGACCCAGACACCGATCTTATAGACTCCTTCTTCGCACTGCAGCGGCGTAAGACGTACCTCTGACATTTCCCCATTTCTTTGGATGGTAAGGATCATCTGCTCCCCATTGCTGTTTTTGATCCTGTTTACGAAATCCTTTTTACCTTCCAGATCTGTATGGTTAATCTGCATTACATAATCCCCCGACTGCAGGATGCCTTCTGCCGGACAGACAGATTCTCCGTTGCTTCCTGTAAACATCCCTGTATCGATCACAAGCACGCCCGGTGTTTTTAAATAAATACCGATCGGCTTTCCGGAAACAAACACTTCCTGCTCTGCAACAGTCTGCATCTGTACGGTTTTCAGAGGAATGATCCCCAGAAAACGGAGCTGCATTTCATAGCTTGTTCCTGTATCGGAAGTCATATGAAAGGCAGATACTACAGGTGTTGTGATCCTTGCATTTTCTTTGCAGCGATCTGTACCGGTTGTCTGTACAGCGGCGGAAACCGGGATTCCTATGTTCAGTTCCTCGGTCTGACCTTTGCGTAGCAGGATCTGATCAGGGATCATTTTTTTGATCCGATACCCCAGAAAGCCGATCAGCAACAAACTGAGTAATAAGATAGAAAACAGCATATATCTGTAAATTTTTCCAGCTCTGTCCATGATTGTTTCCTTTCTCGTCATGTATCTTCTACAGACTCGAAAATCCTGCCAGCTCTGCTGCCGCTTGATTTCGTTACCTCGCTACATGACATAACGTGAACCCCTCGCATGCATAATCGCTTCGCGATGCTCGGGGATACATCATGTATCTATCGATACATGACATAACGCACATACTTAAGATTTCTCTTTTAGTATGTGCGTTATTTTTCAGGTTAGTTTGGTATTATTTTGCTGTTTTCTTTGCTTCGTCTGCCATGGCTTTCAGTTCGCCGGCGTTCTGCATCACTGCATCCGTGATCTTATCACTGCCAAGCAGCCGGGCGATCTCGGAAAGCATACCATCTTTGGAAAGTGCCGTCAGCTTTGTCTGCGTGCCATTTTTATCCTGCTGCTTTTCAATCACAAAATGCTGATCCGCCATCGCTGCGATCTGCGGCAGATGGGTAATGCAGATGACCTGATGCGCTCTGCCAAGTATTGCCAGTTTTTCTGATATTTTCCAGGCAGTCCTGCCACTGATGCCCGCATCGATCTCATCAAATATGAGTGTCTCTGTTTCATCCTGCTCTGCAAGCACAGATTTGAGTGCCAGCATGATACGGGAAAGCTCGCCGCCGCTTGCCACCTGCGAAAGTGGTTTCTTTTCCTGTCCGGCATTTAATGAGATCAAAAACCGGACATGATCCATTCCGTTTGTGGATAAATGTGTCTCACTGTTTTCCACTTCGATCGCAAAATCCACATATGGGAAATTCAGGGAAAGAAGTGCCTGCTTCATTTCTTTTTCCAGCTTTGCAGCCTCTTTGCATCTGATCTTAGATGCTTTTTGGCATAATGCAAGGAGTGTTTCTTTTTGCTGTGCAAGTTCTTCCTGTAACTTTATTTTATATTGCTCGAAATCATCGTATTTATGCAGAAATTCCTGTTGGTTTTGTGCATATGCCAAAATCTCGGAAATAGTATTGCCATATTTTGTTTTGCATTTATTGATCGTATCCAGGCGTTCTTTTGTATCTGTATAAGTCTGTGCATCGAATTCCATGCTTTCTATATAATGTCCCAGACTTCTGCCGATATCCTGCAAAAGCTCCTGCACCTGCGCAAAGCTTTCCACACACGGTGCAAGGGATACATCATATTTTGCCGCATCGCTTACGCATTTTGCCGCTGCGCCGATCAGATCTCTTGCGTTTTCCTGTTCATAGCTGTTTAAGCAGGCATCTGCCTGTGAAAGACTTTCCCCGATCTGCCTGCTGTTTTCCATCCGTCTGAAATCAGCTTCCAGCTTCTCATCTTCTCCCTCGATC
>ERZ1026876.1313-NODE-1313-length-12571-cov-3.767498_pt1 | contig 12571 bp, 10 predicted proteins | sample MGYA00380168_ERZ1026876 | MGnify/ENA primary metagenome ERZ1026876 (study PRJEB33269, sample SAMEA4719804) | human gut metagenome | biome: human-associated habitat; feature: organic feature; material: feces | place: Cameroon | collected 2013-10 ... | reverse complement strand
AGACAATAAAAACGGACAATATCATAGATATTATCCGCGCGTAAATTTTAAAGTTTTTTAATTTGCCGCACGTTTTTTATCAAGCCGTGAAATTTTACCGCATGGGGCTTGCACTCCCGTTCAGCTGTATTTTATACGTTGTTGCCGTAACGGTGTGTTATCATATTAACAAAATGTATTAAAAAAGTCAACAAATACTCGTATTATCAAAATTGATATCAAAAAGCTTTATTCAAACAGAATTATATAAAGCATTGAACTTACAAGCATATTTTGATAAAATACCTATAAAGGAGGTCTTTTGATGATACTCAAATTAAAGCCCGCATTTAAAGATTATATTTGGGGAGGAACAAAACTCCGCGATGATTTCGGATTCAAAAGCGACCTAAACAAAATCGCCGAGGGGTGGATGCTGTCTTGTCATAAAGACGGTGAAAATATTATTGACGGCGGAGAATTTGACGGTAAAACATTGTCCGAAGTCATTAAAGAATCAGGAAAGGATATACTCGGAACAAATGCACAAAAATATGACTTTTTCCCCATTCTCATAAAACTGATTGACGCTAAAGACAATCTTTCCGTACAGGTGCATCCCGATGACGAATATGCGCTTCGAGTTGAAGGCGAATACGGAAAAACCGAATGCTGGTATGTGATTGATTGCGACGAAGGTTCGGAGCTGATATATGGATTCAAGAAAAAAATTTCTAATGAAGAATTCAGAAAACGCATTGAAGAAAACAGCTTTTTGGATGTTGTAAACCATGTAAAAGTAAAAAAAGGTGAATTTTTCTTTATTGAAGCCGGCACCCTGCACGCAATAGGCAAAGGAATTCTTCTTGCGGAAATTCAGCAAAACTCTAATACAACATATCGCGTATACGATTACAACCGCTTGGGAGCAGACGGAAAGCCCAGAGAGCTACATACCGAAAAAGCCCTCGACGTTACAAAATGCGAACCTCCGAAAAATAACGGTGTAATGCCTCCAGTTGTTAAGAAAGACGGCTATGATGAAAAACACCTTACTTCGTGCGAACTGTTCTCGGTCAAAGACATTACCGTAAACAAAAGCTATTCCTCCGTAGCCGACAGCAACTCTTTTGTATCCATTCTCGTTATCGATGGCAACGGCTCATTGATTTGCGAAAATGAAATATTTCCGTTGTGCAAAGGCGACAGTTATTTTATAAGTGCCGATAGCGGAGAATTCAAAATATGCGGAAATGTAAATTTAATTGAAACAAGAGTGTGACTTTTTAAATTGACATATTGACAATATATCTGTACCGTCATATAATGTTAATGCAAAATATTGCTGTCTTCGAGGCGGGGTGAAATTCCCCACCGGTGGTAAAAGTCCACAAGCTTAGGCTGATCGGGTGTAACTCCCGAACCGACGGTACAGTCCGGATGAAAGAAGATGTACTTAAGCTACACTTTCACCTCGCAGGTTATATCTGCGAGGTTTTTATTTTGTTTGGCAGCATATTTCAGCAAAAATATGAAAGGTCTGATACCATGTCAAACAACGAAAAAAGCAAAAATGAAAAGAAAAAAACAATGTCGGGATTTCAAATCAGAAAAATGACTGTAACAGCCATTTTGGCGGCTGTTTCAACCGTCCTTATGTTTCTGAGCTTCAATGTTCCGTTTATGCCGAGCTTTATCAAAATGGATTTTTCAGAGCTTCCGGCGCTGATTGCTGCGTTTGCATACGGCCCGTTAAGCGGCGTTATTGTTTGTCTGATTAAAAATCTGATTAATCTTTTAAGTACACAAACCGGCGGTGTCGGCGAACTGTCCAACTTTATTTTGGGGTGTGCGTTTGTGCTTCCCGCGGGACTGATTTATAAGCACAAGAAAACAAAAAAAAGTGCTGTTCTCGGCGCACTTCTCGGAGCCGTAATAATGGCAGCATTCAGTATGGTTTCAAACTATTATATTGTTTATCCGATTTATACCAAGTTTATGCCGATGGACGTTATAATTGCTGCATACAGTTCAATTTTGCCTTCGATTAAAAATCTCTGGCAGGCTTTATTTGTATTTAACTTACCGTTCACTTTTGTTAAAGGTCTTGTAAATGTTCTGATAGCAACGCTTATTTATAAGCCGCTGTCCCCTATTTTAAAAGGCAAGAATATTTGAGTTGATTTTATTGACAAACGTTGAAAAAAATAGTAGAATATAATCAAATAAATAACAATCCTTATAAAGAGTGGCGGAGGGATCGGCCCTGTGAAGCCCGGCAACCTGCACTTAGATGCAAGGTGCTAAATCCCGCAGCATTTTGTGCTGAGAGATAAGGTGAGTTCTATGGGACGCCTTATGCGAATTCAGCACGGGCGTTCTTTTTTTGATTGTTAAACATAAAGGAGTAATTTAAAAAAATGGCGAAACATCTTTTTACATCAGAATCGGTTACAGAAGGACATCCTGATAAAATATGCGATAATATATCCGATGCCGTTCTTGATGCTATTCTCGCACAAGATCCTGACGGCAGAGTTGCTTGCGAAACAACTTGTATAACCGACCAAATAATGGTTATGGGTGAAATAACCACGAAGGCAAAAATCGATATTGAGAAAATTGCAAGAGATGTTGTTTGTGAGATAGGCTACGACTCACCTGAAAAGGGCTTTGACGGACATACCTGTAAAGTTCAAATCGCTATTGACAAGCAGTCCCCGGACATAGCTCTCGGCGTAGATAAATCATACGAGCTGAAAGAAGGATATGATGACAGTTATAATCTTCACGGTGCCGGTGATCAGGGTATGATGTTCGGTTACGCCTGCGACGAAACCGAAGAGCTTATGCCGCTGTCAATTTCACTTTCACATAAGCTTGCAAAGCAACTTACAAACGTCAGAAAAGACGGTACACTCCCCTATCTCCGTCCGGACGGCAAAACACAGGTTACCGTTGAATACGATGAAAGCGGTACGCCCAAAAGAGTTGACACTATTGTTATTTCCTCTCAGCACAGTGCTGATGTCTCTCTTGATCAAATCAGAAGTGACATAGTGAAATATGTTATCAAGCCCATTGTCCCCGAAAATCTTTTAGATGACGATACAATTATTTATGTAAATCCTACAGGCAGATTTGTCACAGGCGGCCCTGCAGGTGACAGCGGTCTTACAGGAAGAAAAATTATTGTTGACACATACGGCGGTATCGGTCGTCATGGCGGCGGTTGCTTCTCCGGAAAGGACCCCACAAAAGTAGATCGTTCTGCTGCTTATGCTGCGCGATATGTCGCCAAAAATATTGTTGCGGCAGGTCTTGCAAAAAAATGTGAAATTCAAATTGCTTACGCAATCGGCGTAGCACATCCTGTTTCAGTTATGATTGATACATTCGGAACAGGTATAATTTCCGACGATACTTTAAGTGAAATTGTCACCGAAACATTCGATTTGCGTCCGGCGGCTATAATTGACAGCCTCGACTTACGCAGACCTATTTATCGTCAGCTCGCTGCATATGGCCACATGGGCAGAACCGACCTTGATCTTCCGTGGGAAAAAACCGATAAAGCCGTTGAGTTGAAGCAAGCGGCCGGAATTTAAGGAACTGTATAAAACTCTTTTTTTGGTTCATAATAACAATGAACTATTTAAAGGAGTTGAAAACTGATGTTAGACAGAATTGCGTTAATCCTTGTTATCATCGGCGGTATCAATTGGGGTTCAATCGGACTTTTCAAGTTTGATATTGTCGGATGGATATGCGGCGGTCAAGATGCAGTTATCAGCAGAATAATATACACTCTTGTTGCGTTGGCGGCAGTATGGTGTATATCATTGCTATTCAAGCAAAATGAAATTCTATCCTCCGATAACGGCGAAAAAAGAGTATAAAACTAAAAGTCCGGCTTAGCCGGACTTTTTTTCTGTAATCTTTGTTTTATCTGCAATGACGTAAATCATATTGTTTGTGTAATACACGACTTTACCGGGTAGTGCTCCCGACGGCTTTTTAACATTTTTTACTAATGTATAATCAACCGGTACCTTAGTATTTTCCTTTGCAGAACTATTACAAGCCGCTATAATCGCAGCCTCCGAAATTGCAAGGTCTGTAAATTCACGTTTATCGGAAACAAGTATTGTATGTGAACCCGGAACACCCTTGGTGTGAAACCACATATCATAATTTTTGGCTGTTTTAAAGGTCAGCTTATCGTTCTGCAAATTATTCCTACCGACAAGAACCCTGAAGCCCTCACTTGTTACATATTCAAGCGGAGGAAGTTCTCGAGGCGGTTTTTGCTTTACGTTTTTATGCTTCTTTATAAAACCGCCTAAAACAAGCTCATTCCGTATGCTTGCTATTTCACTCTCTGTTTCGGCACGCATAAGGCTGTCTTTTACCGAGTCAATATAAGATAATTCCTGTTCCCCGGTTTCAATTAAATCGGCGAGCATTTTTTCTGCTGTATGCGCTTTTTTATACTCCTTGTAGTATTTCTGTGAGTTTTTTGCGGGGGATAAAGCCGGATTTACAGGTATTTTAACAAGACGATTGTTGTCATAATAATTTTCAACCTCATAATACGAACAGCCGGAGCTTAATTTGTATTGGTTAGCACTTATAAGCTCTGCATAAGTTTTTAACGTGTCTTTATCATCGCACTTTTGCAATTCTGCCCTTTGGTTAGCAATTTTACGGACAAGGCGCTCTGTCGTATTATTCAGAATTTTTATTATATCCCTAGCCTTCACCTTCATACGCAACGCAAGGTCTCGTTCATAATAAAAAACATCAAGAGCTTCCGAAGCCGACGCAAAAGTCTCTTTGCTAAAGAGCCTACCGTATTGCTTGATATCAATTATCGAAAAATCATATGGTTTACCGTCAACATCAAACAATACGGTAACACCGACTTTATCGCTCGCCAAATATGACTTTAATTCGGATACAGCTTTTTTGAGTATATCGCTGTCACACTCCGAAACCGCAAGATCTTCTTCAAACGCTTCGTACGCAATTTCACGACACACAAGAGGCGAAGAACCCTCAATTGAAAACAACAAAGACTTGCTCATTTTCAAATGAGAATGCAACAGTACCGAAGTGCAAATATCTTTGACTTCGTCCTTGAGAATATTGCTTTTTTTTTGCTGCGGCGGCAGCACATATGTTACGGAAGGCAATATTTCTCTGACGGATGATTTATTTTCGTCTACTCTTTTTACCGCATCGATTATTTTTCCGTCATTGCCTATAAGTATAATATTACTGTGCTGAGCCATTATCTCGACACAAACCGTGAGATTAACCTTATCGCCTATTTCGTTAACTGCATCAAAATCAAAAAACAGTATTCTGTCAAGACCCGATTGACGAATGCTTCGGAGAATTGCTCCTGTAAGTTTTTTTCTGAAAAGCATACAAAGCATTGGCGGTTTTTGCGGGTTTTCAAGCGAATGAGAGGTCAAATGCACCCTTGCCGAGCTCGGTTCTGCCGACATAAGCAGTTTATATGCACCGTTTCTTGTTCGCATATTAAAAACCAATTCAAGCCTTGACGGCTGATTGACCCGTTCAACTCTCGCTCCTATTAACTTTTCGGCTAATTCGTCTTTAATAAAATGTAATGTAATACCGTCAAGAGCCATACTGATATATCCTCAAATATTCTTAATCGGAGTTTTTTGTTCCGCAACTTTAAATTGTATATCTTTAAACTTATCCCCAAGCAATTTACACAAGCTCACTACAGCCGGAAACTCAGTCTCATAATGCCCGGCAGAAACAAGCAATATTTCTTTATCGGTTGCATCCAGAAACTCATGATATTTTCCGTCACCCGTAACAAGCGCATCAGCACCGGCTTTTTTTGCGTCCGATGCAAAATCCGAGCCTGCACCGCCGCAAACCGCAACAGTCTTTATTTCTTTTATACAGTCATTATATCTAAGGTGCGCCGAAAGACATTTGCTCACATATTCCGAGAACAAATCCGAGGCCATCGGTTTATCAAGCTCACCTACCATAAAGCAGTTGTCATCACTTGAAACAACATTCTGCAAATTAAGCTTTTGTGCCAGAACCTTATTTACACCAACAGGAGATAAATCATAGTTAGTGTGGGCGGAAATAACCGATATACCGTTTTTAAAGCAAATTGCCGCCGATGTTTTTTCGGTCAGTGCAGACAAAGAACCGAAAATTATCGGATGATGCGAAACAATAAGGTCATACTTCCCGTCAATCGCTTCTTCCAAAACTTCTGCTGTAATATCAAGCGTAACCAAGACCTTTGAAATAACACAGTCACCGCAATTTACCAAAATACCGCTGTTATCCCACTCGAGCTGTGAAGAAAACGGTGCAAAACTGTCGATATAATCATAAATTTCGCTTAGCCTGCTCATATTTAATTTCCTCCAAAATTTCACCTATTTTGTTTGCGTCATAACCGGAATTTTTAAGTGCCGTATACTTTTTTTCAAGTCTGCTTACAATTTTATTGCAAAATTCAATTTCATCCGGATTATTGCTGTAAATCAGATTTCCGACATAGAAGTACCACTCACCAAAATCAGCCTCTTCTTCGGTATATTCGGCTGACAGCGCAAGATACAGTCTTTTACCTTCTCTTACAACCGACTCCTTTGTAATTTTATACCCGTTATCGCACAAAAAAGCCCTCAAATCTTCAAAATGAGTCATTGGCTGCATAATAATCTGTTTATTATTTTTAAGCCATGGTGCGTCGCCTATTATTTTAGCTATAAGCTCGCCGCCCATACCCGCTATAACAACGGTGTCGGCTTCGGTTTCTTCAATATTTTCAAGTCCGTCGGAAAGCCGTAAAACCACTCTATCTTCAAAGCCGTATTGTTTAACGGTTTTTGCCGCATTATTCAGCGGTCCTTTGTTTATATCAGAGGCCACAACGGTTTCTGCAAGCTTATTTTGAAGCGCGTAAACCGGTATGTATGCGTGATCGGTTCCGATGTCGGCAAGTTTTTTGCACGGAGTAATCAATTCTGCTGTTTTCAGCAAACGAGGAGTTAAGTTAATCATAATTACCGTAATTTAAAGGCTGTGTTTTGAGCACAGCCTTTTTAAGTCAGTTATTTTTTCCTTTTAAAAATTCGTTGATATTCTCAACAAGCACGTCCGGGTCAACACCGTGAACCATACAAGCCTGCTCTACTGTTTCGCCGCGCGAAGCCGGGCAACCCAAGCAATGCATACCCATTTCAAGGAAAAAAGGAGCTGTATCTCTCTCGGCATCAAGAATGTCGCCGATTGTCATATCTTTATTAATTTCTGTCATAAATAAAACCTCCGATTATGCTTTTGCGACCGCTAATTTGACTTTACCGTCGCCTATCTCAACTTCTTTGGTAAGATCCGCGTCAGAAAGAGTTCCGCCGAGAATAAGTTCATCGGCAAGAAGCTCCGACTTAATGTATTCGGTCTTTTCTTTGAGAGCACTAATAACAACTGTGTCAAGAGACTCAATTGCCATTTTAACTCTCTGCTCTACCTCATACCCTGCTTCTTTTCTTATAAGCTGACACTGTCTTACCGTATCACGTACCAAGCCCTCTTTAATGAGTTCGTCGGTAAGCACGGTATCCAACGCCACAACACCCTTATCGTTCTGAAGCTCGGCAGATACAATACCTTCTTTAGTTTTTGTCTGAACACTGAATATATCAGCGGCAAATTTATCGTCCCAATCGGGAACGGAAAGTTCATCTCCCTGTTCAACCGCAGAAACAAGCTTCGTCATATCATCCTTTGAAAGTGTTTCAAGGGTTTGCTTCATCTTGTTGACATTCTGTTTAAGAACAGCACCGGCTACCTTAAAGTTTACGGTCAGATATTTATCCTCAAGAACATTAACATCATCAATATATTTAATATTCTTAATGTTAAGCTCATCAAGTATTATCTTTTCAAATACACCTATTTTATTAGCCGTTTCGCTGTCACAACAAACATAAAGTGTTGAAAGAGGCTGGCGAACCTTGAGCTGCTGCTCATTGCGAAGTCTCATAGCAGTAGCTATTATCTCTCTTGAGACAGCCGTTTTTTCAACAATTCCGTCATCCTCAAATCCCTCTATCGGCTTCGGCCAATCGCAGAGATGCACGGAGATCGGTGACGAAGGCATAACTTTTCTTGTAAAGTTCTGCCAAATATGCTCTGTCATAAACGGAATAACAGGTGACATAACAAGAGTTGCGGTATTAAGTGCGTAATAAAGTACCCAATAAGCAGTCATCTTATCTTTTTCATCGCCGGTTTTCCAGAAGCGACGACGATTTGTCCTTATATACCAATTTGATATATCGTCAACAAATACCTCAAATTCTTTTACAAGCATATAAACTTTATAGTCATCATAAAGTGCTTTAGCTTTTTTTAGGAATTCATTGGTACGAACAACAAGCCATATATCCGTAGGCGTCATCGCAGACTTGTCAGGTGTGTAGTTTTCAAAATTGGGCTTGTCGATTTTTGCGTAAGTCTCAAAAAATGTATAAATATTCCAATATGAAAGAAGCTTTCTTCTCGCCTCATCACCGAGATTATAACCGAAACGAACATCGTTTGACACAGGAGCGCCTGCATATAAATAGCGGATTGTGTCAGCACCTATCTTTTCAGCCGCCTCATCGAATTTAATCATAAATCCGGTTTTTGAAAACTTTCTGCCGTCTTCGGCTATTACGGCACTGTTAGTGAGAACTCTCTCATAAGGAGCTTTACCCTCAAGCACAACACTCATAAAGAGCTGTGAATAAAACCAGAGTCTAACCTGCTCGTGCATTTCGGTAACCCACTCTGCAGGGAAGTTCTTTTTCCATTCTTCCTTATCACGGAAATAGCCGAATGTTGAATAAGGAACAATGCCGGCATCAAGCCAAACATCACCGATTTCAGATATACGCGAAACCTCTTTGCCGCAATGCGGGCATTTAATTTTAATCTTATCCACCCAAGGTCTGTGAAGCTCGGGCAGTTCATCAACAAGTTTAGGGTCAACCGCAAGAGAACGAAGCTCTTCTTTAGAACCTACAACGGTTACATGACCGCAATCGCAAGGATAAAACGGAAGCGGCATACCGTAATAACGCTTACGGGATATGTTCCAGTCTCCCATATTATTCAACCAATCGTTCATTCGTTTACCGTTTGAAGCAGGCTCCCACTTAACGGTATTGGCGGCTTCAATAAGCTTCGGACGTAATTCGTCTGTTCTGATATACCATGCCGGTACAAGTCTGAACACAACCTCGGATTTACATCTCCAGCATACGGGATAGCTATGCTCATGCGGTTCAACCTTATAGAGCTTATCATCAGCTTTAAGGTGCTCAAAAACCTCATCTGCAACGGTATGGCTGTCTTTACCGGTCATCCAGCCGAAGCCGTCAAGGTATATACCCGTATCGTCAATAGGCATAACCTTTGCAAGACCGAGTTTTTCACCAAGTTCAAAGTCTTCAACACCGCAGCCGGGAGCTATATGCACTATGCCTGTACCTTCGTCTGCGGCAACGTCCTCCCATGCAACGATTTTATGGTCAATGTCTTTTTGTGCGGGAATATCCGGGAAGCAAGTTTCATAATGATAGCCTACAAGCTCAGAGCCCTTAAACGCACGAAGCACTTCGACTTTATCCTCGCCGAGATGACCTATTGCATTCTTAGCGAGAATCAGAGTTTTTTCGTCGCTTTTAACCTTTACTTCAACATAATCAATTTCGGGATTGACTGCAAGCGCAACATTAGAAGAAAGCGTCCATGGAGTTGTTGTCCAAACAAGCATTTTGGACGGTATTTCTTTAATCGGGAGCTTAAAATATACCGAATTGTGCGTCATCATTTTGTATGAGCCTGTCATTTCGTGCTCGGAAAGCGATGTTCCGCATCTGGGACACCAGGGCATAGGCTTATACTCACGCTGAATCCATCCGTGCTCATCACATTTTTTTAGGAAATGCCAAATACCGCCTATATTTTCATCGGTGTTAGTATAGTAGGAATGATCCCAATCCATCCATTGTCCGAGTCGTTTGGACTGTTCTGTAATAATTCCCGAAAAATGCTTGACACGATCTTTACAAGCTTTTGTAAACTTGTCCATACCGTAGTTTTCGATATCCTTTTTAGTCTTAAAGCCAAGGGCTTTTTCAACCTCAACCTCAACCCAAAGACCTTGTGAGTCAAATCCGTTTTGATAACGGCAGTCACAGCCTTGCATTGCATGATAACGAATAAAAATATCTTTTATACTTCTACCCCATGCGTGGTGAATACCCATAGGGTTATTAGCTGTTATAGGGCCGTCAAGGAATCGGAACATTTCGTGACCGCGATTCTTTTCGCGGAGCTTTTCAAAGCACTTTTCCTTTTCCCAAAAGTCCATGACTTCATGTTCCATATCAACGAACATATTTTTTTCATCTGCCACTTTATTTTTTCCCCTTTCAGAGCACTAATATTAAAGCCATAATATTTAGATTATATCTAAAAAAGTCAATATTTACAAGGCTTTTTACTTATTTTTTTCATTAAATTTCGGAATGATGTTAGTTTCATCGACAATATATATAGGGCGGTTTTTCACTTCAAGATAAATTCGAGAAATATACTCGCCCGCTACGCCGAGAGACAGCAATATGAGGCCACCTATAACAAACACGGCACATATCAATGAAGGATACCCGGGTACGTCAGAACCATAGATTAAAGTTCGTATAAAAATATAAATCGCATAAACTATTCCGATCAAGCTGAATGCAGACCCTATATACAGCGAAATCTTTAAGGGTGCAGTCGAAAATCCTATAATACCGTCAAGCGCGTATCGCAGCAATTTCCAAAATGACCATTTCGTCTCACCTGCCACGCGGCTGTTGTTCTCATGTTCAAACCATTTTGTCTTAAATCCTACCCAACTGAATATCCCTTTGGAAAATCTGTTATATTCCGGCATAGAAAGAATTGCATCTACAACCTTGCGCTTCATTATTCTGAAATCCTGCGCGCCGTCCTCAATACCCGTGTCAGAAATTTTATTGATAAGTTTATAAAACTGCTTTGAGAAAACACTTTTAAGCTTTGCCTCGCCTTTTCTGTCTATGCGCCTTGCGGCAGCTATATCGTAATCTTCGTTAATAAGCACATTCATCATATCCGGAATCAAATTCGGAGAGTGCTGCAAATCGGCGTCCAAAATTCCGACATATTCTGCGTCCGACATCTTCATACCGGCAAGCATGGCGGCTTCTTTGCCAAAATTGCGCGAAAAAGAAATGTATTTTACATAATCATATTTTTCCGCATAATCACGCAGTAAACCGAGTGTATTGTCGCGGCTGCCGTCGTTAACAAAAATAAACCTTACCGAAACATCATTCATTTTATCTTTGACATCTTTTACCGCTTCCAAAAAAAGAGGTAAAGACTCCTGCTCGTTAAAGCAAGGAATCACAAGATCAAGTGTTCTCAAAGATATGCACATCCTTTAATTGGTCTTATGATAGTATAACATATTATGCGTTAAAAAAAAACAAAAATATAAGCGGTATAAAAACCGCTTAAAATTTTAGTTTTATTGTTTTTTCTCAGATAAGTATTTTTGCTTTGTTGCCTGGCCGCCTCTTATATGTCGTTCAGCTTTATTAACCTCCAAAACCTCTCTGACTTCTGTATACAAACCCGGATTTATCCTCCTAAGTCGCTCGGCAACATCCATATGTACTGTTGATTTGCTCACCGAAAACACCTTAGCTGCCGCTCTTACGGTGGCTCTGTTTTCAACAATATATTCTCCCAAGATCACAGCGCGTTCTTCAACAGTATCGTTCAAAACAAATCCCTCCTTAGTCTATCAATAATTGATATGACAAAGGAGGGACAAATATTCTTAAATTATTTTTGGCGTAAGTTACTTTGTGCCGAATATTCTGTCACCGGCATCACCGAGACCGGGAATAATGTAGCTGTGCTCATTAAGTCTCTCGTCAAGAGCAGCGCAGAAAATATCAACATCAGGATGAGCCGTCGTAAGAGCTTCAAGACCCTCGGGAGCTGCGATAATGCCCATAAATTTAATTGATTTCGGATGGAAAGTCTTTATCTGGTCGATTGCATCAATAGCCGAACCGCCTGTTGCAAGCATAGGATCGAGCACGATTACTTCACGCTCAGATATGTCAGACGGCAATTTACAATAATACGGAACGGGTTTTACCGTAACCGGATCACGATACATACCGATATGACCCACCTTTGCCGACGGAACAAGGGCCAAAACGCCGTCAAGCATTCCGGTTCCTGCTCTGAGTATCGGAACGAAAGCGAGTTTTTTACCCGAAATAACTTTAGCTTTAGCAATAGCAATGGGAGTTTCGATTTCAACTTCCTCAAGAGGAAGATCGCGAGTAGCCTCGTAGCACATAAGCGTTGCTATCTCTGAAACAAGTGCTCTGAATTCTTTAGAACCGGTATTTTTATCTCGGAGCAACGTAAGTTTGTGCTGAATAAGCGGATGGTTGGTAATAGTAACCTTACCCAT